>Ga0310786_10006820_pt1 | contig 15063 bp, 7 predicted proteins | sample AusTroGonzalo_MG_FD_203881 | JGI IMG/M metagenome (GOLD analysis project Ga0310786, IMG submission 203881) | Bovine rumen microbial communities from tropical cattle in Woodstock, Queensland, Australia - Gonzalo_03 (v2) (version 2) | ecosystem: Host-associated > Mammals > Digestive system >... | reverse complement strand
AACTATCCCTGGAACTCCATGGACTCCACCCTCTGGACCGTGGACGCTTCCTACCTCCGTCTGAAGAGCGCCAGCTTCGGCTATACCTTCTCCAAGGGCAGGTTCTTGGAAAAAGTGGGAATCAAGGCCCTTGGCCTTATGTTTACCGGTTACAACCTCCTTACCTTCTCCAAGATGAAACTGCAGGACCCGGAAGCCCGTTCCGACGACTCCGACGGCCAGTATCCTCTGGTGAAGACCTACAACCTTGCACTTAACATAACCTTCTAAACCAGGCAGACCATGAAAAACACAGTTAAATATCTCGCTATCGCCCTTATGGCGGCAGGACTGGTCGCATGTGAAAGCATGAAGCTTGGCGACGCAGGTCTGTCCAAGGCTCCGGAAACATCCGGCGCCACCATCGACACCCTGTTCGCTTCCATCAAGGATGCAGACAAGGTGCTTGTGCAGGCATATTACTATCTCCCTTACGGCATAGTCACCAGTGACGATACCAAGATGGGTACGGACTTCCTCGAGTCCATCACTGACCATTTCATCAGCGGTAAGCACACCGAGGGTGACGGCCCCAACGACCTTTATTACACCGGCGGCCTCAGCGCCAACATGTCCGGTCACGGAGTTGGCGGCGAAACCTACCGCTTTGGCTCGGAGCAGGACTACAAGGCCATCCGTTACGCATGGCTGTTCCTGGAGAACGCAGACCGCATTCCAAATGCGGATCCCGCACTCCTGGCCCAGAAGAAGGCTGAGGCCAAGATGGTCATGGCCATCTGCTATGCCAACATGGTACGTTTCGTTGGCGGCGTTCCCATCCTGGACCATGCCGTCCGTACCGATGAAGAGATGAAGTTCCCGCGCAAAACCTTCGCGGAGACCATCGACTATATAGTACAACTCTGTGACGAAGCGGCACCTGCCCTGCCTTGGAAGGTGTCAGCAGCCGATGACGGCCGCCTCACCCGCGCCGCCGCCCTTGGCCTTAAGCTCCGCATCCTCTGCTACGCCGCTTCTCCTACCCTCAACTCCAACACCCTGTGGCACCCTAAGGCCGATGCTTACACATGTTACACCAACTATGACCCCGCCCGCTGGCAGGCCGCAAAGGCTGCCGCCGACGAGTTCATGAAGGAGCAGCTGTCCAACGGCGGGTATGCCCTGGTACAGGCCACCCCGGATGCCATCACCGGCCAGATTACGCCGCGTGCATACCGCCTGGCCTACCGCAGCGGTTACTTTGACCGCGGCTCTTCGGAGTGCATTATTTCCATCCGCAAGTCCAACAGTACCAGTTACCACGACAAGCACATCGACGTCCAGGACGACTTCGGTTCCGGCGCCACGCTTGAATGGGTGAACAAGTTTACCTGGGCTGACGGTGAGCCTTTCCCGGAGGACTTCGACTGGGAGAACAAGGCCAACTGGCCCGAGTATCCGTTCTTCAGACCGGATCCCAACGGCACCCTGAAAGTGGGTAACTCCTCCTTCACGGAGACTCGTGACCCCCGTCTGTATGAGAACATCTGCGTTCCCGGAGACATCTGGAGGAACGGTTCCGTGGGTCCTGCCCATGACAACGCAAAGGGCCACGGTGACGGCTGCCCCGGTTTCCTCATGATGAAGTATGTGCTTCAGCAGAACGGTGACCGTGCCAATCCGCCGCACTGGTGCATGATGCGTTTCGCAGAGGTGCTCCTGAATGCCGCAGAAGCCTACAACGAGGCCGATGGCGGTCCTTCCGACAAAGCTTACACCTGGGTTAACGCAGTGCGTGCCCGCGTAGGTCTGCCGGAGCTGCCGAAAGGCATGACCAAGGAAGAATTCCGCGCCGCCCTCCTTCTGGAGCGCGAACTGGAATTCGGCTTCGAGGAAGTGCGCTGGTTCGACATGGTGCGCTGGGGCCTTACCGAGGCCTTCACCACTCCTCTGCATGGCTTGACGAACCTGGGCAATACTCAGAAGGAGCCTACTTCCTTTACCTATGGAGACCCTTCCAATGGCTTGCCTGCAGTGAAGCTTGCCTACCCTGAACGCAAGTGGTATACCGACTGGGATACCAAATGGTATTTCGCACCCATCCCTGCCGTGGAGATCAACAAGAACTACGGCATGACTCAGAATCCGGGTTGGTAAACTAAAAAATGTACCCGAAGATGAAAAGACTTATAACATATATAGTTCTTCCGCTTCTGCTTGCCGGAACCACGGCCTTTGCGCAGGAAGTGTCAAAGCTTGACTCCATTTCACTGGGCAATGCTTTCCACTTCCAGGCCAACGTGAACCAGACAGCCGGCAGCACACTCTTCGAGAAGAGCCCCGAAGTGGATATCGCGAACGCCCTGTACGGGCAGCTTTCCGGCCTTCTGGTCAGAAACGGCTCAAGCACATACGACTCCAACCAGTCCAAGCTCAAGCTCAGCCTGCGCATGCACGGCCACAGCCCGCTTATCCTGGTTGACGGCCTGCCCCGCGAGCTGGACGACCTCACCGGCATGGAGATAGAAAACATAAGCATCCTCAAGGACGCTGCCGCCGCCGCGCTTTACGGCGTAAAGGGCGGTAACGGCGTTGTGATGATTACTACAAGACGCGGTAAGGATTCCCCGCTGAAAGTGAGCGCCAAATACCAGTACGGTCTGGCAAAGATGTATCGTGCACCGGAATTTGCCGATGCCTACACCTATGGCTTCATGGTCAACGAGGCCCGTTCCCTGGACGGTCTTCCCGCCAAGTACAACGACGCCGAACTCCTTGCCCTCTACAGCGGACAGTTCCCTTACGCCTATCCTAACGTGGACTGGTGGAACGAGGTCTTCCGTGACCACGGAGACAACCATCGTGCACAGTTCACCTTCGAAGGCGGCAACCGCAACTTCCGTTACTTTACAGTAGTTGATTATCTGAAGGAAGACTTCCTTTACAAGAAAGCCACCGCTGACGACCGCTACAACGCGAATCATTATGACAACCGCCTGGGTATCAGGTCTAATGTGGACGTGAACATCACGGAAACCACTTCCATGAAGATTGGCGTCATGGCCCGTCTGGCAGAATTCAACAAGGGTAATTATGACAGTCGTATTGAGAAGACCCTGTATACCTTGCCTTCCGCCGCCTTCCCTGTGAAGCAGGCCGACGGCATCTATGGCGGAACCTCCATCTACGGCGCCGTGAACCCGGTGGCCCAGATGCAGGAAACCGGTCAGAAGCAGTATTCCCAGACCAAGGTTCTGGCCGACATGCTGCTGAGCCAGGATCTTTCAAGCCTCAGGCCCGGCCTTTCCGCCGATGTCCATGTGGGCTTCGACTACATCGGCCGCTTGTCAGAGGATGCCACCAAGGAGTACGCATACTCTGAGCTTATGAGCACCCTTGCAATGTCAGGTGACCAGAGCTATGTCCTGAGCCGACAGGTTTACTACGGCACCAATTCCAAGATTATGGAGTTCAGCCACTGGTTCAGCAAACTGCAGATGAAATTCGAGGTTGAGGGCCGCCTTAACTGGGAGCGCAGCTTCGGAAAGAACCACGTGGAGTCCCACGCCGCCTACAGGCAGCGTTCCTGGATCTACAGCGGACAGAACAATTCCTCCAAGACACAGGAAATCCTCGGTACCGCAAGCTGGAACCATGACAACCGTTACTTCGTTGACGCTGTCCTGAACTATTCCGGTAGCGCCTACATGCCCAAGGGCAAGCGTTTCCACTGGTATCCTGGAATCAGCGTCGCCGCAGTTCTCAACGAAGGAGAACCTTATATTAAGGCATACGCATCGGCCGGTAAGTCCGGTTCGGACGGAGACCTTGAGCACGAGCTCTGGAGAGAGAACTACGTAAGTGGTAACGGTTACTACTTCGGCGGCAACGGCGGAACAAGCTACAGTGGCCGCAAGGAAGGCGACATGCCTGCCGTGACCCTGGCCCCTGAACTCTCAACCAAGTATACCATCGGAGCAGATGCCAAGTACTTCGCAAAGCGCCTTTCCCTTAATCTGGAAGCCTTCTACGAGCACCGCAGCAACATCCTCATAAGCCCGTCCAACATTTCCGGCGTCATCGGTATCGGCGTCAACGACCAGAGCCTTGGCGAGGAAAGTTACAAGGGCTTTGACCTTGGTCTTTCCTGGGACGATAAACTTGGCGAGCTCAGCTATGGCGCCTACGCAAACGGCAGCTGGCTGTTCACCAAAGTCATCAACGATGGCCAGGCCTACCAGATGTACGATTACCTCTACCGCAAGGGCAACCCTGTGGGCCAGAAATACGGCCTGGAGGTCATCGGCATTTTCCAGAGCCAGATGGAAATCAACAACAGTCCCCAGCAGACCTTCGGCGAGGTCCGTCCCGGCGACCTCAAGTACCGTGACCAGAACGGTGACGGCCGTGTGGACAGCCAGGACGTTGTGAAGATGTTCGGCACCTCCACACCTCTGCTACAGTTTGGTTTCGGCCTCCATGCTGAATACCGGAGCCTGAAGGTCTATGCGGATTTCCAGGGCGTGACAGGTGTTACCGTCAGCCTCCTGGACTCCCCGCTGTACCAGCCTCTGGTTAACAACGGAACCATCTCCCAGACTTTCCTCAAGAGGGAAATCACCTGGGCTCCCGGCCGTGAGGAGTACGCTACAATGCCTCGCCTCACCACCCAGGAGAACAACAATAACTATCGCAGCAACTCCCTGTGGTACCGCGACGGCTCATTCATCAAGCTGAGGAACCTGGGTATTTCCTACACCCTCAAGAACAGCCTGCTGAATACTGGCGAAACCACGGTGTCCATTACCGGAACCAACCTGTTCAGCCTGGACAATATCCATTTTGCAGACCCCGAGCAGCTTGGTGCCTATTATCCTTCAACCCGCACCTACTGGGTCGGAATCAAGTTTAACTTCTAAACCGGGATACGAGATATGAAAAAGCTTTTTTACATCTTAAGTGCTTTCATTCTGGCAGCCTCCTGCAATGTCCTGGACTTTGACGAGTCCTCCAGCCAGTACTCCCGGGATGATATGTACAAGACCTACAGCAATATCCAGAAGATGCTCACCAACATCTACGGCTACATGCCCAACAAGGATATTGCCGATGTCTCCAGTGCCCTCCGCGACTGCGGCTCCGACGATGCTGAATATGCAGACCCGGACGCCTCCGTGCAGCGTTTTACAAACGGCAACTGGACTCCTATACAGACCGTTGACGACAAGTGGAGCCTCTACTATGGAATCCGCAGCGCCAACGAGTTCCTCACTCACTGGCAGCCGGACGAGAACGGTGTCCTCCAGGCCACCTTCGACCTGTCCATGTACCAGTACGAGAGCAAGTATTCGAAGTGGTGGGAGCACCTGAACCTTTATCCTTACCAGGCGAAGGTCCTTCGCGCATACTTCTTCTTCGAGCTTGCCCGCCGCTACGGTGACATTGCCATGCCGCTGACGATGCTCACGGCAGAGGAAGCCAACGCCATCAAGAAGACTCCTTTCGACGAGGTCATCGACTTCATCGTCAAGGAGTGCGACGAGGCGGCAGCCTTCCTTCCCAACACCTACGTGGGTATGCTGGACGATGAGATCGGCCGCGTAACCAAGGGATTCGCCCTTGCCGTCAAGACAAAGGCTCTCCTTTACGCCGCTTCTCCTCTCCACAACCCTTCGGGCGACAAGGCCAAGTGGCAGAAAGCAGCTGCTGCGGCAAAGGAAATCATCGACCTTAACTATTACGTGCTGGATCCGGCGGAGAAGGCCAACAACTACCTCTCCCGCGAAGTGATCATGGCAATTGCACGCAGCGAAAGCCAGAGCTTCGAGAGGTATAACTTCCCCGTACGTTTCACTGAGGGCGACCGCACCTCCATGGCCGGCACCTATCCCAGCCAGCAGCTGGTAGATGCCTTCCAGACCCTGGGCGGTTACGACATTACCCTTGGTGCAAACGGCTGGCAGACGACAGATCCCGCCTTTGACGTAACCAAGCCTTACGAGGGCCGCGATCCCCGCTTTGCCCGCGCCATCCTGGCCAACGGCATGGCTTTCAAGGGTTCCACCATCGAGACATTCGTAGGCGGTAAGGACTATTCCGCAACCCGCAACGAGCTTGGAACCGTGACAGGTTACTATCTGCGCCGTTACATTCAGGAGAGTACCAGTTTCACTCCTGAGAACACCGTGACAAACAAGCACCAGTGGATTGTTTACCGCTATGCTGAGGCTCTCCTTTCCTATGCAGAGGCCCTGAACGAATACCTTGACAGCCCTTCCGCTACGGACGGCACGTTCACCCTGAGCGCCCTTGACGCCCTGAACCAGGTACGCGCCAACGCCGGAATGCCGGACGTGACTGCAAGCACCAAGGCGGCCTTCAGGGATGCCATTCGCCGTGAATGGCGTGTGGAGTTCGCCTTCGAAGACCATCGTTTCTGGGACATCCGCCGCTGGAACATCGCGCAAAACGTGATGGGACAGCTGGATGGTGTGGAAATCGTCAAGAACGGCGCCACCCTTACCTACAGCAGGAAGGTCGTGGAAACCCGCACCTGGTCAGAGAAGATGAACCTGTATCCCATCCCGCAGGCAGAGACCTTCAACAATCCCAACCTCACTCAAAATACCGGATGGTAGTCTAACCTATGAATAATAACAAAAGCCATATGAAAACCCTTACAAAAATCTTTGCCGGTTTGGCTGTGCTTGGTACTGTGGCGGCTTGCCAGATGTACCAGATAGACACGCAGATGACCCCTGAAAAGGCTGCTGCATCCATCCGCATGGAGTGCAGTGCCGTGGACACCTACAACCTCCCGGCCCAGAACCCGGGCAATATTACCTTCAACGTGAGTTCCAACACGCCCTGGACCATTACTCTTTCCAGCGGTGCTGACTGGCTCACGGTTACCCCTCCATCCAGTGCAGCAGGCGCTCTCATCACAGATGTGGTTGTGACCGCCCAGGAAAACACTGGAACAACAGACCGCAGCGCCACACTGACGCTTCGCGGCGACAACATCGTCAACGCAAAAACAATCACCATCAAGCAGGCACGTGCAGGCAGGCTGTTCATAACACCTATGGTGAGTGACTACGCCGCTGCCGGCGGTCCGCTCAGTTTCACCATCCAGACCAACGTGGCCTGGGAGGTCCGTTCCAGCGAGGGCTGGCTCACCTTCAACCGTGAAAACGGAGAGCCTGATCCCGAGGGCCGTACAATAACAATTATTGCCACCGCAGCTGCCAGCGACGTTCTTGAACGTACCGCTACAGTTACCGTTACCGCCGGAGACCAGGAAGAAAGCTTCGATGTGGTCCAGAAGGGTAAATTCACCCTGACTGAGCTCTCAGAGACCTTCGTATCGGCAGGCGGCGCCAAGACCTTCTCCCTGAAGACAGATTTCCCTTGGGAGATTAGTTCGGACAAGTCCTGGCTCACCTTCGACGCCACGTCAGGAAACGGAGACGGCTCCTCTAAGACCATCACTGCGACGGCTGCTGCCAATGAAGGCATGCTCCGCAAGGCCATCGTCACTGTTTCTTCGGGCGGAGTTGAGAAGACCTTCGAGGTATCTCAGCTGGGCTTCACCTTTGAGATTGTGGCTCCTGCAAGCACCGAACTGCCCCGCCTGGGCGGTGAGATGACCCTGGAGGTCAACACCTCCATTGCATGGGAGCCCGCAACCGAGACTGCCGGCTGGAGCGTGGAGAAAGTTGACGCCTCCCACTTCAAGGTAATTGCTCCTTTCAACAACATCTTCAAGACAAAGACCGGCAAGGTAAGCGTTTCCGGCACCGGTGGAGCATATGCAGAGCTGGAACTCACTCAGGACGTGAATTTCGAGTTCACCGATGCTGAGGTCCAGGAAGACGGCTCCGTGAAGATTTTCGGCGACAAGAAGTCCCGCGTGACCCTGAAGGATCCCGCCCGTTACGTATCGCTGGTTCTGGCAATGGGAGATGTGAACTTCGATGACACCGCTCAGTTCTTCTGCTGCACCCACGATGCCGCTGGTGACACCGAACTCCAGTGCCAGATTAACCTGGCCGGCAACAAGCGTCTCCGCACCAATGGCGCACACACCACTTACGGCTCTACCAAGTTCGATATTACCAAGGATGAACTCAATGCCATTACGGAGTACCGCATGGACTTCCGTCCCAATGGAGCAAACATTGACATGGAGTTCTTCTACAACGGAGTCAGCAAGAAAGTGCACACCAGCACATCACCTTATGCCGGAGATCCGGCGGCCAGCGGACATTACTTCTTCGGAACGGAGAGTGCCGCCTCTGGCTCCGCAACCTGGTATATAATCAAATCCTGCACACCTACCTTCTTCGCTGAATAAAAGCCTATGAAAAAGTTAATTAACATACTCTGCGCCGTAGCAGCTCTCCTGGCAGTATTCGCCTGCCAGGAGAAGCCGGGGCAGGAGACCAGGCAGACAGTGGAATTGCGGTACCGCGCCATGGACAACTATGACGTGGCGGCAACCAGTGCGCAGGCCATAACCATCCTGGTCGCATCCACAGACCCGTGGACGGTCACCAGCGACCACCCGGACTGGTGCATCATAAGCCAGGAAGAGGGTCCCGCTTCCGACAGGGAACAGGTGCACCTGGGCCAGGCCGAGCCTACATCTGTCCGCATTCAGTACTATGACAATCCCAGCCTTGAGGACCGAGAGGACAAGATTACCATCCAGAGCGAATACTGGGTGGGCAAAGTTATAACTGTCCGTCAGAAAGGCATCGCCTTCCTTACTGTTCCTGATGAAGACCTTGACCAGGATGTAATCAAGGCCGGTGGTGACTATACTATCCGTATCAGATCCAACCAGAACTGGAGCGCCAAGGTCACTGGCGGTGACTGGGTGTCCATTTCCGACGGCGCAACGGGTAACAGCAATGGCACCGTAACGGTAACTGCGGCAGATAATGCCCAGGAGAAGCGCTACGCCGAAGTGACCATTTACGACCGTCACGATGTGGCAATGTACAAGGTGAAGTTTACTCAGGACGGTATCCAGCTGGAGCTCGCAAAGACGGAGTTCCGTGAGGACTACAAACCCACATCGGTCAGTATGGAGATTGTCTCCAACGCCAAGTGGTCAGTATCAAAAGAAAGCGAGGCCGACGACTGGATTACCATTGACACTCCCACCGGAGAGGGCAACGGCACCATCAAGCTCACCCTTAATCAGAATGATGAAGACGCGGTCCGTAAGGCTAACATCGTTGTCAAGAACATCATTGAGGCAGATGGTGATTACCAGGCGGTAAAGACCATAATCATCAAACAGGCATATCATGTTATCCCCAAGAGGTATTATCTGGACAACGATGAAATGTCCCTGTGGAAGTCTGATCAGGCGAATGCTCCGGTCTATACTCCCGGAGTTGGCACCTTCTTCAATTATCCTTCCCGTCTTAACCGCGGAGACATGCCCATGGGCACTTATTCCTTCTGCTGGAGCAACATCCAGACCAATCCGGAGGTGGCAGATGCCGCCAGGGCAAGGCACTGGTTCTGTTTCAGCGAAAGCGCAGAGCTCAAGTGTGATCTCCGTCCGTTTGACGACGGCGGAAAGATTGGCTTCAGCTTCAACGCCGCCGGCGATGGCAACAAGCCCGAGCCTTCCACCATTTACAACGTAGACTTCTCCCAGCCTGTGGTGTTCACCGTAAAATTCGAGCCCAACAACGTATTCTACACGGATGAAGAGGGTAATTCAACGGAATACTGCCACGTCCAGTTCTACGTGAACGACGAGCCGGGTTCAAGTTTCGACACCTCCCATGACCTCTTCCGCACCTGTTACTGGGGTGCCAAGATTAACCTGTATGTTGGCATGTACAACTGTGGAAGCGGCGTCTGCGAGTGGTATGAGTATTCTGAACCCATTGACTGGAACTAATGACAAAGGACCTTTAAATGCATATGATTATGAAAAATATCTATAGAATAGGAATCCTTTGCACGATAGCCCTGGCAGTATCCTGCACAGGTGTGAACAAGGCTGATGAGGACTGGGGCACCAATCCCCATGTCAAGAAGACGGTCCCCGCTGAGACACGTACTCTCACATTCGCCCTCCCGCAGTATCCCATGGACGATAACGGCGCCATCGCTTCCGGCTTTAAAACTGCATGGGAAGTCGGCGACAAGATTATCGTTCACGGTGAATATGCCGATGAACAGGTAACTGTAACCCTTGAGGCGGATGATATCTCCGAGGATAAGAAAACAGCCACAAAGACCGTTGAGGGCCTGCATCCTTACACCCGCGACGACTGCCACTCCTCCCTTTATGCCGCTTATCCGGCAGAGGCGGTGAACAACCTTCCTCACTGCATGTTCTACACCAGTTTCGGCAACACCAATACGCAGATAATGGCCGCGTGCAACAGGGAAGACCTCTTCCGTTTCCAGAATCTGTCCAGCCTGGTTACCTTTGTGGTAAGCGGAGATTTCGACTCCTACACCTTCACCGGACGCAAGGATGTCATGCTCAGTTATGATCTGTATCAGGTGAAAATCACCGATACCGACGTTAATATGAAGCAGTATCTGCAGAATCCCAGCACCACAATCACATCCAACAAGCTTGTTGCAGACGGTAAAACTGTAAACTATGTGTATATCCCCGGCGACGTTGACCTTCCCGGCGGCGTTATCATCCGTTTCTACAAGGGCGGAGAGGCTGTAAAGAGTCTTACCGACAAGGATGCTTTCATAATAAAGCGTGGTACAAGACAGGATCTTGGCGATGTCACCGCTCATCTGGTGGATGCCGCGGACGATATAGATCCTTCCCTGGCCAAGCCGCTTGACGGTAACGGGCGTGCCAACTGCTATGTGGCTTACGAGAGCGGGTTCTATCGCTTCAACGCGGTGAGGGGCAATTCCAATACGCCCATCGAGGGTATATCTGAAGCTGACATTGTGTGGGAGACATACAATAATGGAGAAGAGGTGGCGGCTCGCAGCGTGGTTTCCGGTATTGCTTACGATGAAGAAACCGGTTCCGTCTGCTTTGAGATACCTTCTCCCATCAGGCACGGTAATGCACTGCTTGCCGTAAAGGACGATGATAACAACATCCTTTGGAGCTGGCATATCTGGATTCCGAAGACCACCATTGAAGAAGGGTCTTATGGCTATTCCTCTTCAGTTACCATGATGGACCGCAACCTGGGCGCGCTTGTTACTGCAGACACGGAGGTTGCGGATTCCCAGTCAAGCGGTATGTATTATCAGTGGGGAAGAAAAGATCCCCTCAGGGCAGTAGGTTCTTTCACTGAGGCTGTTGCTGCAACCACGGCTCCCGCCGGCATTTGGACCTCGGAAGCCAAGCAGGGTACTCTGCTGGAAGCCCGTCAGCACCCTACCGTGATGTATCTCAATGAGATTTGGACAAGCGACATGTATGCGGATCTCTGGGCCGAGGCCAAAACTGAAAACGACCCTTGCCCTCCCGGTTGGAAAATACCTATAAACAAAGGTATCTTCGAGGGATATTGGAGTTCCATGACCCTTGCGACCGACTCTTGGGGCAAATATGGCTTCAAAGCAGGAGCCGGTTCGTCCAGCACTTCTGTTTTCCCTTATAGCGGAGCTATTGATTATACAAGCGGAGATTTTGATTTCTTCGATTCCGAAAGCGGCCAGTTTAAAGGTACTCGCCTCTGGGATGCCGTTGCATACAGCAAGGCAGGTTATTACCGTGCTTTGCAAATCCGGAATGACCAGACGCACAATGGTACGGGATATGCCATGGGCTTTGCCCACGGAATTCGCTGCATTGCAGAATAATTTATAACTAAAAATATAACCTCTTATGAAAAAGTTTTTGACAAGCGTTGCTATGGTGCTGCTCCTTGCGGCTTGCACCAGCAGTTATGACGACTCTGCCATTAAGGCCCGCCTGGACGCTATCGAGACCAAGCTCATTGAGCTGGAAGCCAACATCCAGAGCCTGCAGTCCGCAATTGGTGAAGGCGTGTTCGTGGCAAAGGTTCAGGAGTATAAAGACCCTGAAACCGGCAAGACCATCGGCGTAACCGTCACCTACACCACCGGTGAGGTGAAGTACTTCGAGATTTCTCCCAAGGCAGAGTACACCGCTCCTGTACTGGGCGTCATCAAGAATGGCGCCGGAGACCTTGTATGGGCCATCGACGGAATTGCCATCAAGATTGACGGCAATGAAATCCCCGTCTACCAGACCCCCGTCTTCACCATTGACGGGGACGGCAATCTCCTGGTTTCCATCGACGGATCAGACCCTGTCATCCTTGGCCAGGTCCAGAATGAAGGCGCCACCCTCGTGGACGGCATCTTCACGGATATCAAGGTGGAGCAGGACAAGATCGTCCTTACCCTCAGCGACAACAGTGTCGTGAACATCCCCTTCGCAGAGGCCTTCAAGCTGAACATCGAGACCACTGAATTCGTGTTCACCTCGCTTGATCCTATCTCTATTCCCTACACCGTGAGCGCAAAGACCTCCGGCACCGTAGTAGGTGTGGCCGGTTACAACCCCAAGCAGTTCTCCGTAAAGGTAGAGGCCGATAAGATTGTGGTTACACCCGTCACCATGAAGTCCTCCGCCGTTCTCCTGGCATATGCGGATTCCAAGGTGGGCCTTACCTCCATGGTCAGCATTGCCGTTGAGGCAGAAGGCGTAGAGCTTCTCGACACTCCTTACAGCGGCACCGTGGACTACGTTGCCGAGGGCGAAGATGCCGTGGTTGAGGCCAATGTGGTTTCCAACGTCGAGTTTGACGTGAAGCCCCAGGTAGACTGGATTACAGTAGTAAGCGTCAAGGCAAAGGCCTATGTTATCACCCTTGCTCTTGCCAATAACGACACCGGCGAACTCCGTGAAGGCACCGTCAACCTCACCAAGAAGGGTACAGACACCGTTATCCAGACCATCACCATCGCACAGGACAAGGTGGTCGCAGGCCCTAAGGATCTGGGCAAGAAAGAAACCGCCAACTGCTACATCGTCAGCTCTGCCGGCGAATACATGTTCAAGGCAGTTAAGGGTAATACAGAGGAATCTGTGGGTGCCGTTGCTTCTGCCGCCCTGCTTTGGGAGACATGCAACAACACGGAAGATGTGGCCGCCAACAGCGTTATAGCCTCCGTCGGTGTAGAAGGTGGCTATATCACTTTCGCTACGCCTGCCACTCTGAAGCCCGGCAACGCCCTCATCGCCGCCAAGGATTCTGAAGGAAAGATTCTCTGGAGCTGGCACATCTGGATCCCTGAAACAGAGATTGCAGAAGGCACTTATGGTTTCTCCAGCACTTATAAAATGATGGACCGTAACCTTGGCGCCCTGCATGTCGCAGAAGCCGGAGCCGTAGATGCCGCCGCTTGCGGTATGTACTACCAGTGGGGCCGTAAAGACCCGTTCAAGCCGCTTGGCGACCTTGCTAACAAAACCGTGGCCACAACAGCCCCTGCCGATGTATGGAGCACTGTGTCAGCCCAGTTTACCGTCCAGCAGGCTATTGAGCAGCCCACTGTGTTCGCCTTCGGAAGCAATGACTGGTGCTCTGAGCCCGACGATAATCTCTGGACCGACGCAAGCAAGACCCAGTACGATCCCTGCCCCGTCGGCTACAAGGTTCCCGCTTATGGCGATCCCAAGCTGTTCGACTATGTTACCGCAGCCAACTATGATGCCTGGGCATGGAATGCAGACAGCGTAACCGCCGGTACCGTGGAAGCTGGCACCACCATCCTTCCTTATAATGGTTTGATCTATTATAGCAGTGGAAACTATGATGGTGTAGCAGCCCGTGTCCGTATGTGGACCAGTACGCAGAAGGGCGCTGGCGCAGCTCGTGCACTGGATCTGAAGTCCTCAGATCAGAGCACCAGCGGCACAGGTCAGAAGAGGGCCTCCGGCAACGGTATCCGTTGCGTTACGGTTGCAGCTGAGTAGAACGGCAATGAAAACATTCAAGTTCATAACGTTATCACTTGTATCCCTGTTCTGTTGTGCAGTCCTTTCCGGTTGCACAACAGAGGGGGTGCAGGGGATGACCGTACCCCCTCCGGGAACAAAACCTAACACAGGAACAATCCCGGACGGTGATCCGTTCAACCCGGACAGCCCCGGCCCGGTGAACCCCGGAGACCCTGACGATCCCATGAACGCCATCGTCAATAATCCGGAGCGCCTGGCCCGTATAGGTATAACTCCAATGATAGAGATATATTATACGGAGTATACCAAGGACAGTGTGTTCCCTTCGCTGGAAGAGGTTCGGAACTTCACCCATATCAACGTGGGACACGTCCGTTTCAAGGACAAGAAGAACGGTACGGGTATCGACATTCCCGCCGCGTCAATAGCCCTGGTACAGAAGTTCGTCGCCTACAAGGCGGACTACCCTGAACTGAAGGTCAAGCTTCAGATGGGCGGCTGGGGCAAGAATGCCGACGGCTGGTCCCAGATGTCCCGTGACCCCGCCAAGCGTAAAGCCTTTATCGACGAATGTGTCGCAATCTGCGAGCAGTACGGGATTGACGGCTTTGACATAGACTGGGAGTATCCCACCTATGCTGCAAAAGACGGAGACTACGTGAATGGGGCCTCATCGGCAGACTATGAGAACTTCGTCACCCTCTTCAAGGAGATGAGGGAAGCCATGCCGGACAAGATCCTGTCCTATGCAGCATCGGACAGCGGCAAGTACACGGACAACTACGGCGTACTGCCTTACATCGACTATATCAACGTCATGACGTACGACGAGGGCAATCCTCCGTACCACAACGCACCGCTGTACCGCAGCTCCATCGCCGGTACGCGCACCTGCTCCGAGGCCATAGACGACATCTTCCACGGCAAGCAGAACATCCCGTACCAGATGATGAACTTCGGTCTGGCCTTCTACGGCCACGGCGACGGCTACAAGCAGTCCGTTGGCAACCGCTATCCTTCCCACGTGGACTACAGCAAGCTTGAGGACATCTTCTTCAAGGGCACCTGCGACGGCATGGACGTGAAGGGCGTAAACTACCGCATCTGGGATGATGTTGCCAAGGTCCCTT
>Ga0310786_10006818_pt1 | contig 15067 bp, 24 predicted proteins | sample AusTroGonzalo_MG_FD_203881 | JGI IMG/M metagenome (GOLD analysis project Ga0310786, IMG submission 203881) | Bovine rumen microbial communities from tropical cattle in Woodstock, Queensland, Australia - Gonzalo_03 (v2) (version 2) | ecosystem: Host-associated > Mammals > Digestive system >... | reverse complement strand
CCCATCTCGACGGCTTTCATCAGCATGCTTTGGGCGGCGATACCAAGGTCGATGTCAACCATGGGGTTTTCCTCCACGGTGGAGCAGACAATGATAAACGCTTCGGGTTCAGTACCAGGGAAAGGAAGGTGCAACTCGGGCAGTGCGGCCCCCATCTTCACCAGTGGCAGTACCTTTTCGGCACCACTGTCGTGGGTGACGAGCATCATTCTCAACACCTGCTGGTTACGGGCCGAGGGGATGCGGCTGCAGACGGCGGCGATGCGCTCCAGTTCGGCGCGGCTCACCCGATAGGCTTTCTTGTAGCCTCGCGTGCTGCGGTTTTTCAGCAGCAGTTCGTCGACGGTATGTCCTATCTTTTTGACCCTGATTTTTCCACTTCCGAGGGTCTCTTCGTACCTTTTTTCGAGATAATTGTCAGCCATGAGGTGAAAAAAGTTTAATGTTTAAAGTTTGAAGTTTAAGGTTTGGTTTATAGTATATTAAGTGATGTTGGTGTTTGGGTTTCGATTACAAAAATACAACTTTTTTTCAAATAATTTTGCCAGTTTCGAAAATCGTCGTATCTTTGCACCCGATTTCGCGAGAAGAAATCTTCAATTTGATCTGCTAGCTCAGTTGGTTTAGAGCGCTTGCTTGACAGGCAAGAGGTCACAAGTTCAAATCTTGTGCAGATCACAGAAAACAGACCATCCGATTGGATGGTCTGTTTTTTTAGTGTTTGCAAGATCTCTATCAAAACTCGAGGTAAGGGAGGAGCCGTGAGAGCAGTGTGTCGTTGCAGGAGGGGAGGGTGCGGAGGTCGTCGGGAGAGGAGAATGTGGCGCCGCGCGAACGGAGGTTGACGAGGTCGCGGGCGAAATAGTAGTCCATATAGGGATGCTTTATCAGTTGCTTGAGCGTCATGGTGTTGATGTTGATTTTTCGTAGATTGCAGGGGTCGAGGCGCAGGTGGGGACGTATGTGGTCGAGCAGTTCGGGAGTGAATCCGTAGACTTCGAGCAGTTGGTCGGTGGAGATAAAGCCGCCCAGTCGTTCGCGGTATTTGACGATACGGCGGGCGTAGGTGGGGCCGATGCCGTGAAGCAGTTGCAGGGTGGTGGTGTCGGCGCTGTTGAGCTCCACCGAAAGTGGTTGGCGGATGGGCGTGTGACGTTCGGTGCTGTAGTAACTGTTGAGGGTGTCGAGAGCCGGGTAGGAGGATTGAGGGCGATTTTGTGCGGGGTAGGAGCTGTTGTCTCGTGAGGGATATTGACGGTGGTTCTGGGAGTGGTATTGTAGGCGGCGCGACCGGTAGACGGAATCCTCTTTTTTCTGTAAAACGGCTATGTTTTTTTTCTCATTAGGGGCTTGTTGTGGGCTGGTAGAGTGCTTGGGGAAGAAAAAAAATACAAAGGCGAGGATGATTATTAATACCGCTGCAAACCAGATTGTTCCGCTGATTTGCGAGTGGAGGAGTCCCTGTTTTTTCTTGGCCATCGAGAAGAAATATTTTGTCAGTTTCAAAAAAGTGTGTACTTTTGCACCCGTTTTCAACCCCACGGTCTGTTAGCTCAGTTGGTTCAGAGCGCTTCCTTCACACGGAAGAGGTCGAGAGTTCGAATCTCCCACAGACCACCCCAAGCCACCGCAAAGGTGGCTCTTTTGTTGCTCTAAATTACTGATTTTTATAATTCTATTTCTCATTTTCAGTGGGTTATTTGGTGCGTTGATTTTGACCATTTTTGACCTTATTTTCGGTCTTTTTACTTATTTCCTGTGCAAATTCTGTGCAAATTTTAGAAGTGATTTGGACTTCTTTTTTGAATGTAAAACGCTGAAAATGTAGATTTATTTTACTTTGTTGGTTTTTTTTTGACATCGGATGGAATCTTTTTCGTATATTTGCACATGAAATAAGTACAGCCATGCCAAGAAAAAGTAACACCATCAGCACAGCGGAAGTGCATGTAATGGAAAGGCCAAGTGAACTAACAGGGAAAGTTCGATTTGTTCTCCGTTACACCATTAATGGGAAACCCAAGTTTGAGACGTTAAAAAATCTTCCTTATGCTCCCAAAGGTACTCAAGCATATAAAGACGCAAAAAGTAGGGCAAATGCCATTGCGGATGAACGTCAAACGGAAATCCGTAATGATATGCTGGGTTATAATAACCGAAAGGATAAGTTGTTCTTAAAAGATTGGTTTGAAAAATGTGCTGAAAGGAAAAGAAAAGAACAAAGAGATGATAGTGACCATCATGGATGGGCGAGTCAAATAAGACAGGTCGGTGAAATGGTCGAACAGTATCGACCAGGAGCAAAACTAGGAGATGTCAACAAGGATTTTGTTCGGGGATTTAGATATTTCCTTACAGATGAGTATGTAATTGGGCGATATGTGAACCATTCGGGGGAGCATCTCGCGCCAAGTACCGCAGAAAAGAAACTCCAAACTTTTAGCAGGGTAATAAACATGGCTGTGGACGAGGGTTTGATTACAAATAATCCAATAAGACAGTTAGATTCATCGGAGAAAATTTATGTGCCAGAAAATCCAATCAAATTCGTGGAGGAAGAAGAGTTGAAGAGATTGGCAGAAACCCCAATAAAAGATGAAAAAACACGCCAAGTGTATTTGTTTATGTGTTTTTGTGCATTACGAATATCTGATGTAAAGTCGTTGAAGTGGGGTGACATTGTGAAAAGAAGAAATCACTGGTATATTTGTAAAAGACAGAAAAAAACGCAGAAACTAGTAGAGGTTCCACTCCCTAAACCAGCCCTAGAGCTACTTCCTGAACGAGGAAATAAGACGGATGACGATTTGGTGTTTGAAGGCTATCCTACTGAGCAAACGATGAATCGGCATTTGAAAAAATGGGGAGAAGATGCAGGTGTAAAAATAAAGATGACCCTTCATACTGGTCGTCACACATTTGGAACACTGGCGTTTACGAAAGGTGGGGATTTATATACTACAAGCAAGTTGATGGGACATTCCGATATTCGCACAACGATGATTTACGCAAAAGTCATCGATGAGAAGAAAGAGGAGGCTGTGGATAAGTTAAACGATATATTAGACTAAAAGTAAAACCGAATAAATAAAAAATGAAGAAGGAAAAGCCCAATTCTGATAAGCCCAATAAAATGGAGCCACTTGATGATGTAATGATGGCTGCAGTGTATTTGACGGCTGTAAATAAACAAAACCCGATAGACTTTACAGAAGTACTAAAGGCACATCGGAAAGAGGAAGAGAGAAAACAGTTTTTTAAACATGTGGAAGAACTAGTTAAACCCCAGAGAAAGAAAAGCTATAAGGAAGAATCCGCCCCCAAGAGACGTGATATTGTAGTGTCAGATGATTTAAAAAGAGAGGATGTCGATGGCTTCTTACGGGTTTTGGAAGAGACAACCATGAAACCATGGAGAAGTAATAGAGAGGTTAGAATTTTGGATAGAAGTAGTCTGCCTTGGAAATTCCCGTCGATGGCTCTTGCTTCTTATGTCGCAAGTGTATTGATAAATAATTTCCCCGTACCACAGGCATTTGTTGATATGGAAATAGTTGTAGGATATAAGGGTAGGAATTTTCATGCTCTAATTACTCGTTCTGCACCTACTGGAGCAAAAGAAGTCGATGAAGCATTAAAAATGTATAAACAGATGAAAAACAGTGTTGTAAAATAAATTTCTAGTTTTGGTTGTGTCTTCTTGGGGTAAAAAAACATAATTACTGCTGTTTTTCTTCTAATCTGCCTCTCCATATTGTTTGAGTCAATTAACGCCATTGTATGATGGTGTAAAATAATTATGCTGTAAATCAGCATATTGATTCTCTATAATAGACCCTAATAGCCCCTAATATAGGGGCATTTTTTTTGACTTTTGCTATATTTTTGCACTCGTTATCAAAGAAGAATCACAAGTGTCGGACGATTCATCAGAGATAGCCCGCAACGGGAACGCGGAGAGACCGACACCTCGAAAAGCTCCCATGGAAATAGAAAAATGAATAAACAATGATTGACAATAGAACTGATGAACGTCAAGTATTTACGGTAGAGAGGCCGTGGATGAATGTAAACGAGTTCTGCATGTATACCGGCTATAAGAAGTCGTATGTGTATAAGATGGTGCATGAGAGGGCTGTGCCGTACCATAAGAGACCTAGAGGCAAGTTCCTGTTTTTCGACAAGGACGAAGTCGACGCGTGGATGATGGAAAACAGGATGGCCACCAAGGACGAACTGGCGAGTTATGCTGCTGGGTATGTCGCGAAAAATAGTATTATTTAGTTATTAAAAATTTGAAATTATGAAAAAAACAGTTTCAGACCACATTGTAAATGACGTAGTAAAAAAAATCGTCAATGGTGAAATTTCAATTCAAGACTTAGAGTGTCTGTTCAACGGTGAAACCATATCAGGGAATCGTGTATTACGGTCGATTGACGTGATGTCTGATGGCAGTTTCCGTAAGCATGAAACTACCGAAGAAGAGGTTTTGGGATTCGTGATAAAACATCCACGGTATGACGAGTTTATGGATGCCATCACGACCGAGAGAAAGAAGTATTCCCAACGAGCTGATAGGGCTAGGAAAGCCAGAACAAAAGTTGGGAAATCTGCCCAAAAGGACACTGACAAAAACGCTACGTCATTAGACAATGAAAGTGCTGATGTGTCGGCACAGTTATCAGACCCTCCAATCTCTAATGCAACTGCCCAAATCGACAACAAGGTTGAGGCTAACAATTCATGCGGAGTGGGGACAACTGAGTCTGTTGACAATTCTGCAGAGACCCCAGTCGAGCCGTCAAGTGTTCAATGTTAGGATTGTGTAACCACTAAACATGCAAAAGGTGTCCTTGTTTATCGGGACACCTTTTGTGTGTTTTTGGGTCGCTCTATCTACCGCACCGAGAGCGTAATCTTGTAGTCCTTAATCGTCACACCATCGGGGAGCGTGGGTTGCCAGCCTTTCTCAAAGTAACTGGCTGGCAGGTTGCTCATGCTTGCATCGAAATTGACACTTTCACCTTTTGAGGAGTAGATGTCGTTCTTCTGCTGGTCGTACTGGTGACAATCCATCTCGTCACCGACACGGAGAGTTGTGTCTCCGTTGAGACTGCAACTGAATTCATTGGTATTAACCTCGTCGTGTCCGTGAAGGAGCATGTCTGTGTGATTGTATATCTCTGTAAATGCTCCGTCTTTCAGTACGAACACCTTATCCCAGTATTCGCCCATGCTGCCGTCATTGTTCTCTATCAGTCCGCTCTTGGGAATGTATGCTGCGTTGCAGCGCCACGAATTCCACTCCACCACCGTGCCATTATGGATGGTCAGCACCTTTTTGCCGTATGCTTCTCCTGGGCAGAGAAGCACCATTTCGGGTATCTTGTCATCATCGATATAGGCCAACGCCCATGTGTTCCAAATGTCGATAATTCTGTTGTCGGTGAAGAATCTGTCCTTACCACGAACATATTCAACATATTTCTGCATCCAGTCGGTAGCCCATTGGCCGTTCTCCCAGACGCACACCTCGGAAGGTTCATTTTGCTCTGCCTTATTACCATTGTTTCCACAACCCATCATCAGCAGGGCGAAAACGGCAATCGTCATTATTCGTTTCATGGCTATTACTTAATTTTACTTATCAATTCGTCAATAGGTTTTCTCGATGTATTGAAGATATTGGGGAAGTAGGTGTTGGTGCCTTTAGAGTAGTAGAGGGAATCCAAGGTCTGTTTTACTTGGGCGAAGCCTGTGCAAGAGACGTACTGGTTGTATCCGAAGCAGGCACCGAGGCGCTTGCCGTTTAGTTCAATCTCGCTGATGTAAACCTCGCTGTCGCCAATCTCGCCACCTGCATAGTGGTATTTCAAGCTGTCGAGGGTCAGACCGTAGTTGCCAACCTCGCTTGTGTCAACCAAATCCGTATTGAGGTTATAACTGGCTATCTCGGTAAACTTACCATTCCTCATTTCGTAAATTTCTCCAAAAGCATCGTAATCGTACTGCCACTTTGAGTTCAGCAAGCCGTCGGCTCCTTTGGCGTAGGAAAAACAGCCTTTGGGTGATGCGTAAACCTTACCACCAAATTGGGTGAGGATTATTGACCCCGAAGCACGACAGCCACCGTATAGGAGCATTTCGGGAATGGTGTCATCGTCCACGTATGCCATCGTCCAGTATCGGCAATCGAATCCCTCTGCCGTATCGTTGGAGAACCAAATATCGCCACCTCTATTCTCGAAGTTTTCTTTGATGTACTGGACGTATCGCTGCATCCAGTCAGTGGAAAATGCGTAACCGGGAACAACCGTAGTGGTATCGTACTCCGCTTTGCTGAAAACGCTGTCGTACCACGCAAAATTATCGATGTCATTTTCTTGCCCCTTATTATTGCACGAAGCAAGCAACACCAAACCAATAAAAATAGTCCAAGTTCGCTTCATTTTATCTACTTTATGCGATTGCAAAAGTACGAAGAAAAACGCACTTGGCAAAAAAAAATATTGTCAAGTCAAGAAAAATTCGTATCTTTGCATCGTCTTTCAACAGATAGAAAGACCGAGAGAAAGCGCGTTTTCTCTTATTCCGTGGATAGTGAACTTGGACACTTCGCTAAAGCATAAAGTCGGAATAAGGTAAATGGATTTCTCACTTGTATTGTATTCGTATTCCTACGACATACTGCAAGTGGGGTTGTTCAAAGAACCTTATCTACTTTATGCAAAATGGGAGTCCAAGCCCAACTATCCAAGGTAGGGGGATATGGATGGCTCCACTTTTTCTATGTAGGGGTAGTTCTCACCGAGCCGTGAACAAAATTATAGTTGATGGTTTTATGGAAGACTATATCTTTGGAATAAAGTGCAAAGGCGTGTCAATAATGGTTTCTGAAATTTCCATTGACGACGACCAATCTAATTTTGATTTCATTTGCAACGCATCGGTGGCGAGTTCATATAATGGTAATGGGTCGTATGATGTTTCGATTATCAACAAGAATTATGTCAAAGGAATGAATGTGGGGGAATGGCGTATTATTAAAGCTGGCATCTATTATGATTGGGGCGAGTCATATTCCTGTTTTTATATGGACGACGAAGACGGCAAAAGAACAGAAAAGATAATTGCGGCTACTCAACGGGGAAGTGCAAGCGGTTTTTCTGTTCCTTCATTAGTGAAATCAATTTTCACCAAAGCACAGAGTGTTGTCAGAGATTATCCGAATGCTGCCGTTTTGAATGTTGTTCAAGATTTCTATAAAGCGTGTGGAAAAATTAATGTCAAATTCCTTAAGGGGTATTTAGAAGGTGAAGGAAAAAGCGATGAGAAGTATTTGGGTAATGTAGGATATGTTATATCTGAACTGTCAGACCTCTTCATTGCTTATAAAAAAGCAAAAAAAGTGCTTGACGAGCAGGAAGACCCGAAAAGCGAACAGCTGTTAAAAGACGTGATGTCTAAGTGCAAGCAGTTGTTAGATAGTTTAAGAGATTAATTGAGTAGTTAAAAAGATTTCATATGGCAAGTATATCATTCCCTTTTGGATTAAAAAGAGAGGCTGAGATTTATTGCACAGCTAGTAAAGTCGGCCTGTCAACGGAGCCCAACGCGCCCTTGGCAATAAACGAGTGGGCAGATTATTTTACCCAAGCTGATATTTGCGAGGCATCAATGCAAGAAGTATTAGACTCAGTTGCAACCGTGACAAGGAATGCGGTTGAACACATGAAGGATGATTCAGAAGACAATGTCGCATGGATTATGGCTCTTGTTGTGTCGGGTATAATTAAGGCAAAAATGCCAGATTGCCCATTTAGTTATGATGAAATCTTTAAATATGGATTCACCGATTATTATGAAAAATTCAATTACTAATTTAATCAAATAGTAGATATGATACCGTTCCCCTCACAAACCGAATTTCGCGGTGCAATGACCAATATGGCCACGTTTATGATGTGTCGAGCATTCAAGACGGAAATCCAATATGAAGTTTTCTCCCTAATATCGGAGGATGAAAAGTCTGACATCAAATATTCAAGATATAATGAAAATGTAGTCGAAAAGTTGGTGAAACTTGGAGCTGAAAAGTTCGCGGCCTATAATTCCGTCGAAGCATTGTTCTGTGCTGCAATGTCTGTCGGCACGATTATAAAGGAGTACGAATGGGGCATCCAGTTCGTTGCGGGAGACGGTTGTTACCAAATGGCCAGACGCATTTATAACGCAGCAAATAATGTATAACAACAAAAACAAAACACTATGTGGAACAGTCTTAATAGACAGAGTCAACAAATGATTCAGAATATTGCAAATGGTTTTAAATCCCATCCGATGTATCAAGGCTACGATATTTCTACTTATGCTTACGATATGCAGACTGGGGGTGTGATGATGGACGTAGAGAAAAACGGTGTTGTCAAAAAGAAGTTTTTGTTTATGCCTAATGAAAGAGGTGATATTTATAATATTGCAATTTACGGGCAATCTTTAGACAGTGAGTGCCAAGCCATAAGAAATTCAGGATTGTGCTTTGGTCTTCCTGTCGAAGAGGTCTCGATTGACAATGAGGGCATGTCTCGATTCATCGATGTGTATATTGGTGATTACTCACATCTCGTATAAACATGGCCAACGAATATAAATCTTAAAACAATAAGACAAATGGACTTAAGTGCTATTGACCGACTGGCTCTTTCCACATTTACCCCATTGGAAAAGCAATCATTGTACCAACTTTTATGCGGTGCCATGCACGTTGATGGAAATCGTGACGCGAGAGAACTCGCAATAATCAGCGAAGTTAATCTCCTTGTCGGTATTTCTTCTGCCGACATTGAGGCATCTCGTAAATTGTCAGAATCCACCATGGTAAGTAGTCTCCGAAATATGGACACTTTGAAGAAAGCCTATCTTGCAAAGTTTATGGCACAAATTATCCTTGCCGATGGTCGTGTTGACCCTAAAGAGGAGGCTTTCTTTAACTATATTTATCAGCGATTAGACCTCCCTAATCCAGATTAAAACAAAAGAGCTACTCCTTCGCATCGTTTTTCTCCCTATTTGATGGCGATGCGCTTCGTCCTTATTCCGTAGAGTAGGAGGTCTGTTGTTTTTGGCTTCCTATTGATGCTGTATCTGTCGTAGATTGTCTGGAGTCTACGTCTCACTTCAGCGTTTGTGATGCGCTCCCCGTGGGTAAAAGATTGTTGTATTTCTTGTTGTATCATGTTTGTTGGTTTTTGTAAACTTTAAAAGGTGTGACGTTTAAATGTGACGCATCAATTGTAAGAGCAATTATTGCATCGGTTTCTTCTTCTGTGTTAGCGTGTTCAAAGTGAATGTTTGTTGGTGCTATTGTCTCGAATTTGTCGTTGTAATGCTTTGAGTGCTCTTTCCCAAATATCTTTTGTAATGAGTAAGAGAAAGCGTCGTCTATTTCTGACATATTATCAACCCATAGTTTGTGTGTAGGGTCTAATGGGATGTATTCGTTAGGTGTTGACCTAAATTGCCCATTTATGGGATATATTTGGCGTTTTTTGGCTATTAGTCCTACTTCTACAGCAGCGGTTAAATGTTTTGAAAGCGTTCTGGTCTTTTGGTTATCTTCAACTAATTCCTTTTGCGTAAGCCTGTGTCCTGCTTTGGTAACTTTCCACATGGTTCTAAGGTAAGTAGTCAGTACGGGAATTTTTAAGTCAAGAATCCCCATGTTAAAGAATATCCACATAGCAGACGTATATTAGTTCGGTGTCGTAATCTAATAACCCCTTGCTTTTACACTCTGCAAGGTGGCGCATGGTGATAATCTCGTTCTGTCCGCACTCCTCCTTCAATTCTTTAAGAAGTTGCTTCAATGGGTAGGTCTTAATGATTGTTTGCATGTTTTTACAGTTTCTTCTGTTGTGTAAATCGTTGATAAAGAATGAATATTTTAAGAAAATCTGCTCTTAAAAAATGGGTGGGTATAATATTATATTATGCCCCCCCGATTTTTAGGAGCCTATAAAGTGTGATTTTTTAAATGGAGCGATGCTCTTTTAGAAAAGCAAGGCGAGAAATTCACTTCCTGTTGTGTGCCGTTTCACCACATCTAACAAGTACCAAAAAAGGAGGGCATTTCTGCCCTCCTGCCCTATGGTTAAATTAATTCCTAAATGTGGGGTGCCCCAATGATTAATAATAGCCATGTTGGTCATGTTTTCCAAATCTATAGGGAATCAGTGTCAATAGATGGCTTTGGATGGCCTGTTTTATGTCAGACTATCCACCAGCAGGGTTTTCACCTTCTGAATGGTTGTCGGGCTTGCTCCTGTCAGTTTTGCCACGGCTCGGATGGAGTATTTCTTTCGCAATAGGGCGATGGCTTCCTTGTAGTCCTCCTTCATCTGTTCGATGGGCTTACTGTAGCCCACTTTACGACCAAGTTTGCCACCATTGGCCACGTACTGCGCCCTGCCACTCTCCAAGCGATATTGAATGTTGGAACGCTCAATGTTGCTCATTTCTGCCAGCACTGTGATAAGTATTGAGGCGATAGGGTTTACTTTACCGTCTGCCTGTAATGAGTAGATGCCGAGATTCTGGATGAACACCGAAACGTGGGATTCGTGCAGTTTCTCTAATGAACGTAGCACCTGTAGCGTTGACCTTCCCAATCGTGAGAGTTCTGATAAAAGCAGATATTTCACAGAATGGGAAGTGCAGTATTCCAGGCACTCTGTCAAAACGGCTCTTTCCTCGATTTTCTTTGCTCCCGAAACGTGTTCCTCGAACACTTTTTCAACGGAGATTTCCTTTGACCTTGCATAGGTTAGAAGGTCTTGAACTTGTCGCTGCGTGTCTTGTCTGTCGTTGGTTGATGAAACACGCGCATATATTACGGCTGTCTGTGTCATTTTTTATCAAAGATTTAAAGTCTAACAAAAAATGCCCTCCACCTGTTACGAGTATAAACTTAAACTGTAACAAGTGAAGGGCTGTAACATTGAGGTCAAATAAACCGCTCAACTCAAAAACCATTCGTAGCGGTCATTGTAGCCTCGAAGAGCGTTGTTGATGCCGACACTTATCTCTGTGGCGTTGATGGCTCGTTGGAGGTATGTGTCGATGTAGGAACTCTTATTGCTTTCGGTGAGAAGGTTGTGGAAGTCCCACATGCTGATGCAGTTCTCTTTCGCTCCGAAGTTCGGATTGCTGTAGAACTCACGGCAGCAGTTGTTGATTTGGCTGTCTGTGATAAGCAGACGCGGAATAGAACGCTGTGCCTGTGGTGGCAGGGCTTGGTAGAGGCGACACCTTCCCACGATTTGCGCAAACTGATGTTCGCTGATGTGGGTATCGGTTAGACTCCTCATAAGGTAGAGGTCTTTGGCAGGGGAATAGCTGTTGAGCAGGAGAAGGATTTGCCTGTAGAGGTCGTTGAGGTCGGACACCTCCAGCTGGTATTTCAATCCGTCACCTGTCAGCACTTGGTTGGAGCAAACATTGACACGCCAGCCGACAAAGACGCTGAACTTCTCGAAGCCCTTTGCAGCACGGTAGAGATTGAGGTCGTTGTAATTGCGGACACCTCCGACACATAGCTCCATTCTTTGACCGTCTATTGTCTCGTAAATGGTCGGAATGGTAAAGGCAAAGGCGAGACGTTGGTAAAACTTGGTCTTGTCGGTGGGTAGCAACTCCGATGGCTTCTTGTTTAGTGCCGAAGGGATGCGCCCTTTGATTTCGTGGCTCACTCGGATGGCTGGAGCGTTCAATCTCTCTCCACGATAGAAATCGGCTGCGGCCTCATAGACTGTGCCGATAAAGTCTTGATGGGAGATTGTCAACTCTTGGTTGCCCCATGTGGGAACGATGCAGTCCTCGGATAACTCCTTTAGCGTTATTTCGCTGGTGTTCGATTCCAGAAAATTGACGCTGGGTGATTCCTTAACGGCTACCGCTTCCGTGATTTCCTCGAAGGGAACGTCCTCGATGTTGGAGAACTGACGAAGCACCTTTGTAAAGGGTGCAAGACTCATTACTGAACTTTCCATGATGTTGAAAATTATTAGGTTAAACATTTTACTCTTGACATATTGCAAACGTCATACTGCTTCCTACGGATTTCGTAAAGAATGCTTTTTATGTCAAGATTGGTGGGGGGACTTAGAGCGTAGTCCCATCTACCGTGTGTAACCGTTCAGAATGAGGGGCGGAGGTGATTTATGGTACTCAAAATTTTGGAGTGCCATGAGAGGAGGCTTTTTCTGGGGGTATGCAGCTAACCGAGTATATTTCTGTATTGTCCTATAAATAGTCCAATGATTAAGAGTGGAATTGTAAAACGAAAAAACGACAAGGCCGTGCCGAATAGGTGTCCTGTCGTTTTTGTGGCTTGTGGAGCGGTGGAAAATGTGTGAAAATGCCCCACTTTTTCTGTCGGATTTTATGTCTTTTTCTTACCTATTTCATGTGCAAATTTTGTGCAAATGAATTTTGTAATAATGTTAGATTATATGATTATCTTTATTTTATATTATTTTACTCGAATCTCCCACAGACCACTCCAAGCCTCCCAAACGGAGGCTTTTTTGTTTTAGAATCTGCGGGTACATCTGCAATATTTTTTATATTCCTCACCAAAGTCGCGCTGTAAGCGATGCTCCTCGCTGAGGACTTGGAAGAACATGATGGCGAAGAAGGCCACCCATACCGCTACTGCCTGCCAAGTCCAAAGCCACACCACCACTCCTGCCAGATAGGTCAGTGTGCCGGTGAGCATGGGGTTGCGATTGAAACGGTAGGGGCCGTCGGTCATCAAGTGTTGGGTGCGCGGCGCCACTTCGTGGCCGAAAGCATCCATCGGGTTGCCTTTCCCGCGATGCTTCATGTAGATGATGGTCCAGATGCTCAGCGATATTCCTCCAACCATCAGTAATCCCGTTATAGAGGCCCGTAGTGCCCCGATGTGTACTATCGGAGGCATACCGGAGGCTAGCCACATTATTGTGGGTATTAGTGCGACAAAAAGCAGCCCCCCTATCAGGTATCCTAATATTTCCCTGAATATTTTCATCTTTTTTTAGGTTTAGGAGCCGGCAGTTCTGCACAGGTGGATTTTACAAGGGCTGAGAGGTAGTCGCGATCGTCGACATCCTCGATATAGAAGTAGGGCTTGGCTCCGTCGTAAGGAGGACGCATGTCCTCGCTGCGGAGCAGCTTTCGTCCTGTTTCAGTGGGCTTGAGGTAGAAGCCGTTGTCGCAGATGAGACCGAAAATTTTCCCCTCGCAATAGATACCATAATCACCGAACATTTTGCGGGTTACAATTTCTCCGGCACCGCTGCATTGGTCGGAAATATATTGTACAAAATCAGGATTACTCGCCATAAGGTTCTCGTAATAAGTTCAATGGAGTAACGTGGCTTTGCCGTTTTTATTGTTGTCCAGTCGCATAATCTTCACTGGTCGGTCACTACCAATCTGCAGCTGGCTACAGTAGTTGATCTCACCAGTGTCGCGGAAGCCACACTTCTCCATCACGCGGCCGGAAGCAGGATTGTCGGGGAAGAAGTCGCTCCAGAGGGTGGCAAATCCCTTCTCATTGAAGCTGTAGTCTATCAGCAGCCGCAGTGCCTCGCTACAGATGCCTTGGTTCCAGTAGGGACGAGCTATCCAATAGCCAGCTTCTGCATCGTTCTCTCCGATGTTGATATTGCTCTCGCCATAGACAAAATAGCCTATGCAGCCGATAGGCTCGCCCGTCTCTTTCCATTCGATGGCCCACATGTGGTCGCTGTTGAAGAGGGTACGGATAATCTCGCGGCTCTCCTCCACGCTCTTGTGTGGTGGCCATCCCGCCCGGGGTCCCACCTCGGGGTCGCTGGCATATTTGTACAATGCGGGAGCATCGCTCTCGCGCCAGAAGCGTAACAGTATTCTATTGGTTTCCATTGTTTCTCGTATATTAAATGTCCCGGCAGGCGGAGTTACTCTTTTCCCCGTAACGTCAAATGGTCGTTTTTATTTGATAGTATCCGCCAATGTTTTTACTTCGCAGCCTTGTTTGGCGTAATAGGCGAGCATCTCAGGCAACTTCTGCAGGTCGTAGCTGGTGACGCAGTCAGAGAGGACATGTACCGTGTAGCCTGCTTTCCGCATGTTGAAACAGGTGGACTTCACGCAGGCGGTAGCATCGGCGCCGACGACATAGAACTCCGTGATTCTGTTTTCGGCAATGAACGAGCTGAACGCTTCGCTCGTCAAGGCGTTACTCTTTGTCTTCACAAAGATATTTTCCGAAACAACCTTCAGTTCCGGCGCCAACTCCTCACCGCGAGTGCCGGGCTTGAAGGTACGGGTGGCGGCTGTGATGTTGTTGTGCTTGATATAGACGATGTGCATCCCCTCGTTTGTTGCCCAATCAATCGCTTTGTTGATATTGTCAATGATGTCGCGGTAATGCTTGGTGATGTCGTTCTGTATGTCGATAACGACAAGTGCTTTTGTGTTCATATTCTTTTCATTTTATCTGTCGACCTCTATTCTCATTTCGCAATCTGTTGCACCACCCAAGATGGAATGACGAAGCGTTACAGTGAAGGTCTTGTCTTTCCACAAGCTGTGCAGCGAATAAATCACGCTTTGGCGTGAACATTCACAGAGCAAAGGCGTATTGACATATCCCTTTTTACACAACTCGCATGTACATTCCAAGAAAACAAGACGATAGACACGACCTTTCTCAACAACCTCACCTTTTACTCCCGGCAACTCATTGGCCATCTGAAAGAACACATCCATGTTCCCTTTGGCATCCTCATAGAGTTTCTTGTAAACAGAAAGCGTGCCACCATTCACACAGTTTCTCCCACATTCCGAGAAGAATGCAGAACGTTCCTCTGGAGAGAGCCGTGCTATACCTTTCTCGAAACCCTTAAACCAATTTGATATTTCCATGACGATAATTTTTTAAACCAGGATAATAGCGCCACGCCAAATTTATTATTCAACAAACGATCCTATTTCTATGAGGTTCCCATCAGGGTCGGCAACGTAACATGTGCGCTGC
>Ga0310786_10006817_pt1 | contig 15067 bp, 13 predicted proteins | sample AusTroGonzalo_MG_FD_203881 | JGI IMG/M metagenome (GOLD analysis project Ga0310786, IMG submission 203881) | Bovine rumen microbial communities from tropical cattle in Woodstock, Queensland, Australia - Gonzalo_03 (v2) (version 2) | ecosystem: Host-associated > Mammals > Digestive system >... | reverse complement strand
ACTCGATGATTCCCATCGGTCGTGGTCAGCGCGAGTTGATTATCGGTGACCGTCAGACGGGTAAGACCGCCATTGCTGTCGACACCATCATCAACCAGAAGAGTTTCTATGAGGCTGGCAAGCCCGTCTATTGTATTTATGTCGCTATCGGTCAGAAGGCCTCGACTGTTGCCACGCTCGTTCAAACGTTGAAGGAGCACGGCGCCATGCCTTACACCATCGTGGTGGCCGCTACCGCTGCCGATCCTGCTGCTATGCAGTATTATGCACCATTTGCTGGTGCTGCCATCGGTGAGTATTTCCGCGACCGTGGCTTCCCCGCATTGGTCGTTTACGACGACCTGTCAAAGCAGGCTGTGGCCTACCGTGAGGTGTCGCTGATTCTGCGTCGTCCTTCCGGACGTGAGGCTTATCCTGGTGACGTGTTCTATCTGCACTCTCGTCTCCTTGAGCGTGCCGCTAAGATTAACGAACAGCAGGAGGTGGCCGAGCAGATGAACGACCTGCCCGCCTGCATGAAGGGACACGTCAAGGGTGGTGGTTCGCTGACCGCTCTGCCTATCATCGAGACGCAGGCTGGCGACGTTTCCGCGTACATTCCTACCAATGTGATTTCGATTACCGACGGACAGATATTCTTGGAGAGCGACCTCTTCAACCAGGGCTTCCGTCCTGCCATCAATGTCGGTATCTCGGTATCCCGTGTGGGTGGTTCGGCACAGATTAAGTCCATGAAGAAGGTGGCTGGTACCTTGAAGATTGACCAGGCACAGTATCGTGAGTTGGAGGCCTTCTCTAAGTTCTCTTCTGATATGGATGCCGTGACAGCCATGACGCTGGACCGTGGTCGTAAGAACAACCAGCTGCTGATTCAGCCGCAGTATAGCCCCATGCCCGTTGGCGAGCAGGTGGCCATCCTCTATTGCGGTGTCCACGGCTTGATGCGCGAGGTGCCCATCGATAAGGTGCGTGAGTGTCAGAACCAGTTCCTCGACAAGTTGCGCACATCGGCTCCTGAGGTCATCGAAACGCTGGCAGCAGGTAAGATTGACGACGCAACCACTCAGAAGATTGAGGCTGTCATGGCCGATATCGCAGGAACCTATAAAGCATGATAGCCTATGCCGTCATTAAAAGAGATTAAAGGACGTATTGCTTCAGTCAACTCGACGCGCAAGATTACGAGTGCCATGAAGATGGTGGCTTCGTCGAAGCTGCACCATGCTCAGGTGGCCATTCAGAACATGTTGCCCTACGAGACCATGCTGGAGCACATCCTCAAGTCGTTCTTGGCGGCCGAGGCCGAGGCACAGACTATCTACGATCAGGAGCGTCCTGTGAAGCGTGTCGCCTTGGTGGTGTTTTCGAGTAATTCGTCGCTTTGTGGCGGTTTCAATGCCAACGTCATCAAGATGATGCAGCGCACGGTCGATGCCTATACTGAAGAGTTAGGGCAGGGTAGTGTCGAGGTTTATCCCATCGGTCGCAAGGTGGCCGAGAAAGCGCGCAAACTGGGTTATACCTGTTATGGCGACTATGCATCTCTGGTCGATCATCCCCATGTTCACCAATGTATCGAGATTGCCATGGAGTTAGGCGAAAAGTTTGCCAAGGGCGAGATTGACCGCGTGGAACTCATCTATCATCACTTCAAGTCGGCAGGCTCACAAGTGCTGACCAACAAGCAGTTCCTGCCCATCGACATCGAGAGCGAACTGGAACGTGACCACGAGCGCGACTTGACCTCGAATGTTGCCACTAAGAAGGCACAGGACTATCTGAAGAAGAATCGCCGACAAAGTGCTGAACGTCAGGATGGTGAGGCCGTTCCGCTGAACGATAACTTCATCGTCGAGCCCGACATGAACAGCGTCCTTTCGCAGTTGATTCCAAAGATGGCTCATCTGATGCTCTATACGGCTCTGCTCGACAGCGTAGCTTCCGAACATGCAGCCCGCATGGTGGCCATGCAGACCGCTACGGATAATGCCGACGAGTTGCTGCGTCAGTTAAATCTGCAGTACAACAAGAGTCGTCAGCAGGCCATTACCTCTGAACTGCTCGATATTGTTGGCGGAAGCGTCAATAATTGATGTGGTAAACGATACAAAAAAAGCGGGGCTGATGGTTATTCAGTCCCGTTTTTTTCATCTTTTCGCGATCAGTTCTCATCCGGCTCATCATCGCCGCCGCCACCGCCACCGTTGTTGCCTCCGGTGTTGCCACCCGTGTTGCCGCCCGTACTGCCGCCATTGCTGGGCGCGTTGGTGCCGTTGGGCGCCAGAATGTAGCTGATGGGCGTCTTGTTCTGGAAGCGCTTCACCTTGCCGTCCACGGTGCGCTTGATGCTCTCCACCACGTAGCCGGCATCGAACACGCACTCCTCCTTCAGGGCTCGCGAGGTCAGCTTCTCGCCCTTGGTGTTCTCGGGGGTGAAGTTCATGTGCACGCCCTCAATCAGGTTGGCCATTCCCGTGGCCATAGCGGCCTCCACCGACACGGCGCCGTTCTTCACGCTCTCCAGCGAGGGGCCGAACGTGCCCAGACCCTCCAGCTTGACGGGCTGACCCTGGACGACCAGCTCCTTCAGACACTCCACGACCTGCTGCACCACCAGCACTACCATCTGGTAGTCGGCCAGCTTGCCGTGCTCGGTCATGTGGGCGCAGAAACCCTTCAGGTCCAGCGGCTTCTTCTCGTCCACCTCGGGGTACCACTTGCCAAAGCCCTGAGACGTTTGGTTCTTGTTCTGTCGCAGATTCACGACCATTGCAATTTTTCTTACTGCCATAATGTGTTTTCGGTATTAAATTATTAAGGCGAACTTGTCTGTCGGGCCGCCTCTTTCCGACCTCTCTCTTTGATGATACAAAGGTACAAAAAAATTCTGAAACTACCAAACATTTTCCCCACTTTTTTCGCGAAAAAGTACACAAAGGGGACGGTTCTTTTTGTGTACTTTTTGTGTACTTTTTACCGCCACTAAAGTGCGGGATTAGTGACTGTAAAACTGGGGTTTAGCGGCGCGAAAGGTAGTAGTCGCTGAAGTCCTTGCAGTCGGGCGGCAGCTGGTGGTGCACGATGTTGGGCAACCGTTCCTTCAGCTGCATGAACAAGCGTTCGCCGGGCTCGTCGCGGTCGGGGAACATGTGGAATTCAATTGACAATTGAGAATTGATAATTGACAATTGTTCTGCGTCCTTCCGCTTCAGCAGCGTGGCCGAAGGGATGGCGATGGCCTTGTGACAAGCTGACAGCATGGCCCAGCAGTCGGAGCAGCCTTCGGTAATCCACAGCGTATCGCCGGGCTTCAGCAGGTTCAGCACGGGCAGGTTATAGATGCTGCACTCCGAGCCTTGCGGGAATCGGAAGCGGGGTAGGGCGCCCTTTACCAGATTGCGGTTCTGTATGCCAACGAGTTTGCCCTCGCGGTCGTAGTAAGGTGTCTGTAGCCACGCCACCTGCTGCTTGTCCTTCCACGATGTCAGCCGACACCAACGCACCACCCTCGGGTCCAGCCGTCGTTCATCAAAGAGGAACCGCCGCGCCTCGTCGTTCAGCCAAGGCCGCTCGAAGAAACGCTCAAATCTGCTCGCATCAAAAGTACACAAAGGGGACGGTTCTTCGACTAAAGATCGAAGTGTGGCTTCGCAATCTTTTTGTGTACTTTTTGCATCGCTGAGGATGATGTTGTTTTCGTCAGCCAGCCATTTCGTGGCCTCGAGGAAGTCCTTATGAAGCACTTTCTGCACCAGACTGATTGTATCTCCACTTTCCCCACAGCTCCAACATTTATACTTATTCTTCTTGAACGACAGCGAGGCGTGGCGGTCGTCGTGAAACGGGCACAAAGCCTTGTGGTGCTTCACCGTAAGTCCAAGTCGCTCCGCGACCCCCTCAATCGGTAGGTCGCGAAGCTTTTGCAATTCTAGTCTATCCATAATCACTTCTTCTTCAGATATTTCTCGGTCTTGGTATAGAGACCCGTCTGAGCAGAATACTCGATAAAGCCTCTTGCAGCCCATACTGACAGCTGTTTCTTGGAGGCAACCCGTAGGCTTTCCCAGCTGTTGGCGCAGGGCATCCAGCTGCTGCTCGTTGAAGGAGTTGCCCTCTATGCTGTCCAGCATGTTAGCAGGCCCCGTCTTGCCGGACTCGGTGGAAACGATGTCGCTGTCTTTCTGCAACATATCGCCCATGACGGCCCACACACTCCAGATGCCATGCCACGCGAGCCATTCCACCATGTCGCCCATCGCACGCGTCCAGGTCATGTTGTTCAGTGCCCACATGACGCAGCCTGCCTTGAAACTGGCCACAATGCTACGCTTGGCCATATCCCACATGACGTCGTTGTCGGTCAGGTCGGCATACTCACAGATCTCGGCCGCAAGTCTTTTGCACACCTTGTTGAGCTGAGGGATGACATAGCGACCCTTGCAGAGAGCGAGCGGTGCCATGCGGTTGTTCAGCTCCTGATAGAAGCCCTCGTCGAACTGTCCGATGACAGGTATGTTCGGGTCACGTTTCGCGCCGCGGGGCTTGTAGGTGAACGCTATTCTGCCCAGCGTTCCGTCCAGCAGGTTATACTTCAGGAACTTTCTGATGTCCGTCGGGTTCGATGCCATCGAGATGTTGGTGCGCAAAATGGCCGACCCCGTGATGCCATCTACCGTAGCCCTGAGAGCCTTGTATCGCGCACGGTCGTGAATCAGACGGAGCATCTGTGTCATCTGCTTATGGCCGCCGCAGAGGTTGTCCAGCATGACGGCCTCAGGCAGGTCGATGAACGTGGTGTAGCCGCCATGTCGCTCGGCTGCCATCTGCGCCTTCAGGTAGCCCGGGCGCGTCGTGTCGCTCGGCATCACATGGATGCACAGGTCTTGCTCAACCGGCTTGTCCTTCTTATTGGCAGCATGGCTGGCTTTCTGCCATTCCACATACTTATTGATGGCCTCTTGGTCAGAGCGAAGCTCCTCGTGCATGATGGCCTCTACCAAAAGCGAGTACTGGCCCTTGTTATTGCCCGAATCAGCGCACAAAAGGCTTATCTGACCGCATGGTTCGAGCCATTGTCCGCTTGGGTACTGGAACTCTGCACCCGATATTTTCGCCCCCAAAGGAGCGTAAAGCATGGGGTGTTCGGGCTGAAACATGTCTTTGCTCGTCTGTGAGAGCAGCAATTTCTGCGTCTCTAAGCCCTTGCCGAGGGTAGGCATCTCTGGGGGCGTCGGTCTTGTAATGTCGTAAATCATAATATGTTACGTGCTTTTTAGTGAATAATATAAATGTGAATTTTTCCTGTGTTTCTTCAGTTCTTCAGTTAGGTTTTAAGGGTATGCATTTTCAGAATTCTTTCTATATATAATATATAACTTATTAATTATTAAGTAGTTATAAATATTAAGAAGTAGAATTGGAGTACAACCACCCCCTTATTTCTAACTGAAGAACTGAAGTAACTGAAGTAAACCGCTTAGCTGTCCTTTGCGTTCAGCCGATTCAGAGCCTCCTTCAGGATCTCGCGCATGCGCTCGGGACCCATCAGGTCGGTCATCAACTCTATCGGTTCCTCTACAAAGGCCTTTTGCCAGTCGATGCCCTCAGAGGCAAACACCTTCAGCGTCAGCTGAAACGCATGGTCGCGAGTGCCACTGAGCCGGCCGTGACGAGCCTTACGAATCAACAGCAAGTTGTTGCGGATACGCGGCTTGTTGGCGACATAGTCGAAGGCAGCATTACGCAGCAGCTGCAACTGTCCGCTGGTCTTGCTTCCCTGCTCCAGCACGGGTGTAAACTCATCGTCTGGCAGGAACTGAATGAACTTCACTCTCTGGTTCTCGTCACGGGTGACGACTATTGAACCACTAATAAAAAGCTCTTTATTCATAGCCATTCCTCCTATTGGTTAAGTTTCACCATGTCGTTAGCCACGATGTCCTGATAGAACTGACCGTTCACTTCGTGTGTCTGGAAGCGCAAAGCTGCTGCCACCAAGTCACCCTCAGCAAACTGACAGGTTGCGAGATTACCGAAGAGCGCACACAGGTACTCATCTTCGTACTGACCGCCAAGCTCTTTTAGCACTAGATTGCGCTTGTTCAGCTGACCATTTTCAGATTTTTCACTCCTTACGGAGAACATTTCTCCACTCCTAACTACTTTTAATATTTTTGTTAGCATAATGGTTATCTTTGCTCCCGCATATCATAGGATGGCCCGCTCACAAAATTGGCTGCTCATCTCGGAAGACGGGAGCAAAGGAAGAGATTCCCTGAAACTGAATTCACAAACATCAATAATTCTCAGAATTAATTCCAGAATTCTCGCAATTTGCTGAATATGAGCGAAATAAAAAATCGCCAAACAGATATTTTTTATCTGTCTGACGATTCAGAATTCTTCTCAGAATTGAAGAATTATGCTTGTCGTATTATCTTATCGATGTATTTTCTCATAAACGGAATTACTGCGATAAAAGCAATACTGCAATTGCCTGGTGTTCCTTTACCTTTATTGATATTGTTGGTCTGATTATTGCTTTTTCCAAACAAATCATCGCTGATTGTCTTTGGAGAACCATTCAGCAGATTCTCTTCTAAAAAGAACCCTGCCAAATTGGCTGGTACCACTTCCATTCTGTTGCCACTTCCTCTTTCAACTAGATCCCACATCTTCTCACATTGCTGTTCGTCGCCGTCTTCAAGTAACGACATCTCTCTACCAAAAATAGTATTCAGCAACTGTTTAATATTCTCTGCTGTCGCAGGGAGTTTCCAATTGCCATTCTGCATTATTCTAATAATCTCATTAAGTTTTGACTGACGGGCCTCACTCAATTCGTTTTCTCTACTTTCTTCTGGCTGTACATTGACCTTATTCAGCCATTCATCATATTGAGTCTTTAATTCCGGGAACATCTCGCGCTGAATTATGTTTCGTCTGAGTACCAGTTCGTAAAACAGATCGAGATTATTTTCATTAAGCGAAGAAAGCAAATTATGAGTTTCGAAAGACAACCTAATATCAAACAATTCTCCATCAATGGCTGTGTTCTTTATTTTCTGTAATAATGAGGAATTATCAGTCAATTGTTTCCTTTGTTCTTCAAAAATAGTTTCAAAACGTTTTTCTTCGTTTTCTTGCAATTGGCCAGAAATTGCTAAACGATAAAGGTCATCCTCCTCATCCATAACCAACCCCCAAACATCTGGAGTTAAGGAAGCATTTCTGGAAGGCTTCAATCCTTGTGCCGTTCTTCTTAAGTCGCGTTCCACTTTCATTCCAATCTCTATTGCATATTGACGCGATTCATTCTCAAGAGCTCTAAATATTTCATCTGAGCTAGGCTTATAATTATCGATAAGATTATCTATATAAGAATGAACTGCAAACATTAGGCCCCAAATATTATTCAGGCATTTATACATGCCTCTAAGTCCCTTGTAATGAACATCGTTTATTATGTCACTACGGAACATATAAAAATCTATGGGTACATCTTTTCCATCGATTATCTCTGAATGAGTATCGCTGTCTAATTCAATTTCAAAAAGAGGCTTACCATCCTCGTCTTTTTCATTCTTATAATAATCTTTGTAATAACCAATGACGTCTGTATGGTTTTCCTCACTAAAAATAACTGGTGGCAATTCTTTTACACATTCGTCCTTGAAGTCAAGCACCCCCTCAAGGTAATGTATTTGTTCTGCAAAAAGAGACACATACTTGTCTCTTAATTGCCCATAGGTTAATATGAAATCCCGATACTGTAAAAGTTGGCTGGCTGAATTACGGTCAAATTCATCCCAGAACTGCTTGAAACACAGGTTAAACCAATGAAACAACGAGAGCGTTTCGTATTCCACTAATACGAACGCACGATTAGGACTGCTTTCAAGATGCTTGATTTTTGCATCTAACTCGTCCAACACGCGGTTTAATTCTTCTACAGCGTTTATATTCACTATCTATCCTCGTTTACGAAATACAATTCTTTAAATACATCACGAGGCAGGGTGCTGTCCCAGCCACCAACACGCTGGTTGTCTTTCATTGAGTTATCGAAACCTATATATTCCAACGAGCCATCCTCATAGCGTTTGAACTTATAGACAGCATCGTTCATGATGGCAGAATTGAACACATTCAGACTTACCAACAACTCAAAGTCTTTCACCGTTAGACCAGTAACCTTGTGGAAAAGGCCTGGCTCTAACTGAGTGATAACATCTTTCAGACATTGCTCACGGAAGTCTGTCAGATACATAAAGATAGGAATACGCGTAGCAAACTTGATGAGCTTGTCTTGAATCTGCTTACGAAGCGATTTCATCTCCTTCTCATCTTCAGTCAACTGATGCTTTTCCTTAATATTTAGTTCTTTCTCATTAGCCTTTGCTTTTGCTTTCTTCACCGCTTCACTCTTGTTGATGATGGTTTCGATATCCTTGTTCAGCGAGCGGAAACCTTCAATGTTTCTAAGTGCATTCATGGCCTCCTCACAATTGAGAAGACGTTGCAGTGTGATATTATCAACATTAACCAGCAAGGCACTTTCCCAACGACGTGCCAACAGCGTTGCCGATGTGCCGCTCATAGCAATATCAAGTATACCTGCTGCATCTATCTGCTTCATGTGCATACCATCATATGCTAATACAGGCAGGAACTTGATGAAGTCAGCCACCTTCTTCTCTGGCTGGGTTTCATCAACATTCAGACGGCATGAATAGTCGGCTATCTGACGCAAAGCTCGATTAGGCGCAAAGTCGAACACATAGCACTCACGCTTCATGATTTCATAATGATTTGGATCATCCCCTGATGGGTTCTTGATGACCCAAGGACTCTGCACGCGGAATGCGGCCTGGAAATAGGTCTCAGGTGAACTACTGTTCCTAAGCATGAATATACCCGACCAAGGTTTTACAGTTACGCCTGTAGTCAGTTTACCACACGACAGCGTAATGGTCCGAGTATCTAAAGGATTATCCATCGCCTTTCGAACGGGAGGTAATGCGTTTACGCCTATACCAGCTTCCGTACCAGCTGCAACAACAATTCTAAAATCGTGGTAGAACACGTTATTCCTTTGACCCAACAGATTGCGCATAGCATAGCATGATGCTACTGAAGGAAGGAACCAGAATGTATGGTTTAAAATCCTTAGCAATGGTGCATGACTGAATGGCATTGGTGGCTTTTCGTTACGCAATGTCAGATCGTCTTTGATAGAATTGCGATAAGCACCACGAATCAGGTCGAGCCATTTCTGCACCTCGTCCTCATGTCGGAAAGTGGCAAAATTGTGGTCGCCACCTTCTGGAATATCAGCAGCAAAGAACTCATTCAGGTCAAACTCGTCAAACTCTCCTTCCTGAGCTACGCGTACCAAGTCATCGGGCATCTGGTAGGTCATCAGTACCATACGAGGTAACATCTCGTAGGGATTCTCGCCTTCACCAACCCATTTCTCCTTCCTGTCTTGTTCGTCGCTATAGGTCCAGTTGAATATTTGCTCTTCGATGAACTCACCTGATGCGATAGCACGGAATGGAGTACCTGACAGATAGAGATAGTGATTGGTGGTGATAGGCATATTTTCCTCGCTGAAGTAGTCCATCGCCTCACCATCCTGTGCCATCTGCTCAGTCTTATCTTCATTATAAAAGAGGTCTTTAGCATTCTCACGCCAAGCGCCATAATGATATTCATCGAGTATCACTACGTCCCAGTTGACCATGTGAACCCACTCATTTTTTACTTTGATACCACCTGCTTTATTCTTTCCCAGATAGTCTTGGAATGAGCCAAAGCAAACTATGGGTTGTGAGTAATCAGCGGTCTCATAAGTCAGCTCAGAAGTACGAGAGATAAACTGCCAACCCTCAAAGTCAACATGTGTTTTCAAGTCTTCCTCCCATGCGCTTTCAACTGCAGGCTTGAAGGTTAGGACAAGAATACGCTTCCATCCCAGATGCTTTGCTAACTGGTAAGCGGTAAAGGTCTTACCAAAGCGCATTTTGCAGTTCCAAAGGTAGTGTGGCGTGCGGCCTGTATTTTTAATGCTATTTTCCCTAAAATAGGCCGCAGTTTTGTTTACTGCCTCACGCTGTTCATCTCGCATTTTGAATGTTTCCCTGCGTTGTTCTTCATTCTCAGTACCACTTTTCAGGGCATACATAGCAGCACGTACATCGCCAACAGTACAACGGAACCACTCTCCACCTGTATTCACGAAGCCTTTTTTTCTGAGCCATGCGTGTACCATTTTGTCAGTGAAGGCAGTACCATCTTCTCTGATGCTATTGTCTTGGTAGACTATCTTGTAGGGCAATTTGCCATCGGGGCGTTTTGTTGAGTACTGTTCAGCAACACGTTTCTGAACGTCACGTGTAGTATAGCCCACCTTTAGCATTCCTTCATATTGAGGATCGCTATAGGCGTAAATCTGAGGCATCAGATTCGGGCGACTGGGGAAGAAATTACTCTGTGCCATAATCGTTATTCCATTGGTCGTATCATACTCTCGATAAAATCTATCTCGGGCTGTTCTAAGCCGTATTTCTCATAGAGCATCTCGTCTGTCCAAGGGTGAGAGAAATCTTGAAGGGGGACGAACTGATACACATCTCTTGAAGCATCTTGGGTCTTCTTTTTTATAGAGACCAAATACCTAAAGAAACGAGTGTTTATGTATGAAATTACATTTTCACATTCTTCTTTGGTGAATTCCTGATTATATCCAATACAGATGTATGTATAAGAACATACACTATAAGGTTCACCATAAATTGGTTTTCCGAGAATAATTTGATCAGTTCCTGAGCCGCCGGCTTTAGGTATAAAGACTTTATGTAAAGGTATAGCATTATGTCCCTTAGGTATATCTGATTCTTCTATCCAACCATACCCACAACTTTCAAGTCTCTTATTAACAAAGAATTTGATATTATGTTTATCATCTTTTTGTTTTGAATACCCTGTCCAGTTTGAACTAAGTTGTTCATCCTTATCAAAATAATGCTTTGGGCTTACGCAACTATAGAATGACTTTTTAGTAAAATAATTCCCTTCCACAGAGGTGATTTTATTCAAAATCTTCAAAGCTAAGGGATCACGTATTACTATGCCAGCACCAACATTATCAAGATAGTCAAACCTTGAATATTCTCCTTCATTTGTGTTTAAGAAATACTTGCATTTCCCTTCATAATTTCTTTCATATAAGAAGTAATTAACTCCTCCCTTAATTTCTACACCAGGAAAACACTGGCTTGCATCCAAATAGTCGTGCATTTCTACAAAATGATTACTTTGCAGCATCTTATCAACCCAAGCATCAGATATACCTTGCCCAGCCTTTGTCATCCAACGGCTCGGCGTAATCATAATCAAATGAGTGGGGTTAAGAGCAATTGCCTTATCTATAAATAACGGATAAATTGCTGAAGCAAAGGCTCCGTTATTTGTTGTTTTCTCACTTGCACGGCTCAACTGGTATGGTGGGTTTCCTATGATAACATCGAATTTCATCTTTCCAAATATCTTATCAGGTTTGTCTGTGTGAATAAACTCGTAAGCGTGGCTCTCTAATTCTTTGCGCGCCTTTCTGCCGAACAGTGCTTCTGGTGCCCCACAATATTTACATTTCCCATCTACGAATGTATGCTCTATCGCCTTGAATCGAAGATTTCCATCCTCGTCTTTGAATTTGCGGCAAATGGAATACTGCCCATTGGCGTATTTGCTGCAATAGACAGAGCGCCGACTGGTGAGTGCCGTCAGTTCCGTTATAGCAATACCAAAGAGCTGCTGAGTAAAGATGTGGTCGGCACGTTCATGAATGTCAGGAATCTGACTTTCCAAACCAATCATCAATCGCTTGGCTATTTCACGTAGAAAGACACCGCTCTTGCTAACAGGGTCGAGGAACTTTGTTTCTTTACTACGGAATAGCTCAGCCGGTAGCATATCGAGCATACGATTCACTACCTGAGGTGGTGTAAACACCTCATCGTTCGACAGGTTGGCCAAACAGGTCAACACATCAGGGTTGTAATTAGTGCTTAGTATCATAATAGGTAGCTATTTTCAGGTAATGAATGGGACGATATTCTTTGATAGGCTCAGGTGGCAGATAGACCTCACCGCCCTGATCGTTTTTCACAAAGGGGACGCTGGCAGACTGTGCCTGAACAAGTGCTGCCAAATGATAGTCCTTACGAATCACCATATCGCGGATGAAAGACCATTCGCTAAAGGTGATAGGCTTAGCATTCTGTTTTTCTATGATGGTGGCTTTTGCATCGACTGGCTCACGGAGAGTCAATGCGTCGCCCCAAAGGATATTCCGATGAAGAAGATAAGACCAAGTTGCTTTCAGCTTTTCGGAGGGTGCTTTCTGTAGTGGATGAGCTTCTACATACCACTGACAAGCAATATCCAGCAATCGCTGGCAGCACTCTTCTACATTATCCTTCATAATATCAACACCATAGATGCTACTCAGAGCTATTGTTGTCTGTAGTTCAAGTTCACCCAACTGCTTCTGATACTGTCGTTTTACAACCTCCAGCTTTCGTCTCATAATTTCCACAAGGAAGTTTCCCGTACCACACGCAGGCTCCAGGAAGCGGGAGTCAATACGCTCCGTTTCCTGCTTCACCAAGTCGAGCATAGCATTTACTTCTCTCTCGGCAGTAAACACCTCGCCACGCTCGGCTACTCGTTCACGTGACCTAATCTGTCGTTCTCCCATAGTCACAACAGATTAAAGCCATACAATTGTGAGGCACACAAAACAGCCCTGCCGACGCGGGTATAAGCCGAGTGCAGCAGGGCTGTTGTTATAGCCTTGTTTGTAGACGAATATGATAAGTTAATATTTGTTAATGGGGGGGGGTGATTTCAAGAGGTCACGCCTTCCGCCAAGAGTGCTCCGATAGATGTTCATAGTCTTTGGTTTCTTCATACTGACTGCAAAGATACAACGATTATTTTGAAAAACCAAGAAGAAGGTCGTTTTTCTTTGAATTTTCCTTGAGGAATGTTTGGTGTTCTCATATTTTTTTCGTACCTTTGTAAGGTAGTTGAAAGGTAATCAAATGCCTTGACACACGCGCGATTAACCCTATTTATTCACCATCAAAAACACAAGAAATTATGAACAAAACAGTAAGAATCATTCTGGAAATCATTGCCGCCATTTGCGCAGGACTCTTAGGCGGTGCCGGTGCACAAACCCTGATGTAAAATTACACAAAAGGGACGGTTCTCTTTGTGTAAAAATTAACAATTGCTATGGAAAACACGCGCTTTAAAATCTCTCAGTATGCCTGTGCGGTGCTGCTCATCGTGAGCAGCATTGCACTGGTTTCGTATCAGGTGGTACACATTGACGATGTGGCCGCAGGGCTTCTCTATTACGTTGCCCAATCATTTCTCTTGGCAGGCTCCATATTTGGCCTCGACCATTATATTCGTATCATTAAACACTATTATCATGAACACAAAAATCAATGACATCAAGCTTTCAGAGCACTTCCAACTGAGCGAGTTCTGCAATTGGCAGAAGTACCCGCAGAACGTTCCCACCATCCAGCAGATTACCAATTTGACCTATGGGTGCCGCAACCTTCTGGAGCCTGCCCGCGAGGCCATCGGCTGTCCCATCCTCATCAACTCAGGCTTCCGCAACAGCCGCGTCAACGCCCTTGTCGGCGGTGTCAAGAACTCGCAGCATCTCGTTGGTTGCGCCGCCGACATCCGCCCCCAAGACCCTCAGCAGTTCCAGCGCCTGGTCGCCTTCCTCCGCGCCAATGAATACACCGACCAGCTCCTGACCGGCCCCGGCTGGCTCCACATCTCTTGGTGTCCTTTCAGCCCGCCTCGCCACTACGTTAGGATTGGATATTACAAATAATGAGAGTGCACAGCGGAGACCACGTTGTGCATTATTTTTACTTTTTCGCCTTAGAAGCCTTTTCTTTCCAAACTTTTTTGTACACAAAAGGGACGGTTCTCTTTGTGTACGTAAAAACGTTCAACAATTTTTAAAATATCGATTCTACAATCTTGTCGACTATTTCATCAAAGTATTTCATGCGTAGCGAGCGATGATGTGAGACATATTTTTACGAGAATGCTCAAGAGCAGCATCTCTTAGCTGGCGATGAGCCTCAACCTCCTCAGGTTTAGGCATATAAGCCTCATCGGGTTCTTCCCCAAACTTAACAAACAGCCCCGTGGCCAGTAGTGCTGCAAGCTTGCGCCGTGCAAGCGCATTACTTTGTTTATACTCTAACGTTACTCTACACATACAATTCTGTATTTGTTTATTCCGAAGGCAAAGATACAGACTTTTTCTTAGACTTCCTAATTTTGCCGTAAATTTTTTATCTTAACCGGAAATCTTAAATAAAATAAGGAACCACCATCCAATGGATTGCTCCATGAGTGGTGGTCCTTCTCGATTGTAATTTGAATAAAGAACTTTATATCTTGGCCAGTTCTGCGGCCATTTCTTGTTGCAGCTCCTTGGCTTTCTGGGCTGCGACTTCGGCAAAGTCTTCACCGTTGGAGGCATAGATGATGCCGCGGCTGGAGTTTACCAGCAGGCCGCAATCCTTGGTCATGCCGTATTTGCAGACTTCCTGTAACGAGCCGCCCTGGGCACCAACGCCCGGAACGAGCAGGAAATGGTCGGGAGCAATCTTGCGGATGTCCTCGAACATCTGGCCTTGTGTGGCGCCGACAACGTACATCATATTGTCTTTGTTGCCCCATTGCTGACTCTGCCTGAGCACCTTTTCAAAGAGACGCTCGCCTTGCTGGTCTTCAGTCAACTGGAAGTCGTGCGAACCCTTATTCGATGTCAACGCCAGCAGGATAACCCACTTGTCGTCGTAGCCGAGGAAAGGCGTTACCGAGTCTTCGCCCATATAGGGGGCAACGGTAAGGGCATCGACGTCGTACTCCTCGAAGAAGGTCTTGGCATACATCTTCGACGTGTTGCCAATATCGCCGCGCTTGGCATCGGCAATAATAAAGTGGTTGGGATATT
>Ga0310786_10006816_pt1 | contig 15070 bp, 11 predicted proteins | sample AusTroGonzalo_MG_FD_203881 | JGI IMG/M metagenome (GOLD analysis project Ga0310786, IMG submission 203881) | Bovine rumen microbial communities from tropical cattle in Woodstock, Queensland, Australia - Gonzalo_03 (v2) (version 2) | ecosystem: Host-associated > Mammals > Digestive system >... | reverse complement strand
CATGCGGTACGGCTCTTTTGTTCCCTTTGTGACAAGGTCATCAATCAGAACACCTATGTAGGCCTCTGTTCTGTCCAGAACAAGAGCCTTCATGTTCCTCAGTTTCAGAGATGCGTTGATACCGGCCATGAGACCCTGACATGCAGCCTCTTCATAACCGCTTGTTCCGTTGGTCTGACCTGCAACAAAGAGGTTTTCTATAAGCTTTGATTCCAGTGAAGGCTTGAGCTGAAGCGGATCCAGATAGTCATACTCAACCGCATAGCCCGGCCTCATTATCACGGCATCTTCCAGACCTGCAATACTGTGGATGAAGTCAGACTGAACATCCTCGGGCAGACTTGAAGACAGACCGTTCAGGTACATCTCTTCGCTTCCGGCTCCTTCGGGCTCTACAAAAACCTGGTGGCGTTCACGGTCACGGAAGCGCATTACCTTGTCTTCAATGCTCGGACAGTAGCGTGGTCCGCGTCCTGTAATCTTTCCGCCGTAAAGCGGAGATCTTCCTATGTTATCAAGAATTATCTGATGTGTTTTACTGTTGGTATATGTGATCCAGCAAGGAATCTGCTCACGCTGGATACTGTTGTTCATGAAACTGAAAGGAACAATTTCCTCGTCCCCGTCCTGGCGTTCCATCTCATCTGTATGAAGAGAAGAAAAGCGGATTCTTGCAGGCGTTCCTGTCTTGAGACGTCCTACGTTGAAGCCCTTCTCCCTGAGCCTGTCGCCAAGTCCGAGTGCGGCCTCTTCTCCGAGTCTTCCGGCAACGTGGTCGTACTCACCAATGAAGATGCGACCGTTCATGAAGGTTCCTGTTGTCAGGACAACGGCCTTAGCAGAAATCTCATGACCGCGCATTGTCTTTACACCGCAGATCCTGTCCTGCTCCGTAAGAAGGTCGGTCACAGTATCCATGAAGAGGTTGAGGTTCTGCTGGTTTTCCAGAGTCTGCTTTGCAAGACGGCTGTAGCTGAACTTATCGGCCTGGGCACGTGGACACTGAACGGCAGGTCCGCGGCTCTTGTTCAGCATACGGAACTGAATCATTGTTGAATCTATCAGAAGGCCCATCTGGCCGCCCAGTGCATCTACTTCACGAACAAGGTTTCCCTTTGCAAGTCCGCCTACTGCAGGGTTGCAGGAAAGACGTCCTATTGCATCAAGGCTTTGGGTAATAAGCAGAGTTTTTAGTCCTGTTCTAGCACAGGCAAGAGAAGCCTCGATTCCGGCATGTCCGCCGCCTACTACTATGACTTCGTAATCCATATCATTTTCCTACACAGAATCTGGAGAAAATGCTGTCCAGAATATCGTCGGTTGTAACTTCACCGGTAATTTCACCAAGGGCGTCCAGGGCTTCCTTTACATCCACGGCAACTATGTCCAGACCAAGGCCCAGGCTGTTGTGCTCAATGGCAGCTGTAAGTGCATCATATGCACGGTCAAGGCAGTCCTTCTGGCGTGAGCTCTGAATCACAAGCTCCCCTTCATCAAGGGCGGGAACACCTTCGCAGAGTTTTTCCTCAATAAGTGAGTACAGTTCTTCAAGTCCATGTCCGGTTACAATGGATATGCCCTTACTGTCCTTCTTTTCAGGATTGCCCTTCAGATCAGTTTTTGTGAAAACAACAATACAGTTGGGACGTTTTGTAATCTCCGGGTCTATGTCTTTTTCTGTTTCAGCAAGGTAGAGAATCAGATCTGCAGCATCAAGAAGGCTGCGGCTGCGCCTGATACCCTCTTCCTCTATCACATCACTGCTTTCCCTCAGTCCTGCTGTGTCGTACAGACGCACCGGAATCCCGTGTATTGAGCACTGTCCTTCTATGAAGTCGCGTGTCGTTCCTTCCACAGGGCTCACTATGGCACGCTCTTCGTTGAGCATGTAGTTGAAAAGTGAGCTTTTTCCTGCATTCACAGGGCCTGCAAGCACGATTCTTGCACCTTCGGAGTACAGTTTTCCTGTGCTGTATGTACGCCTGAGTCTGTCTATCGTTTCAATGACCGCCTGAGTTTCCTCTACGGGATAACCAATGTCAGGTTCGGTCTCGTCCTCTGCATAGTCAAGCTGAACTTCAACCGTTGCCATTATTTCCAGGATGTCTTTTCTCAGATTTGAGATGAGTCTCTGGAGGTTTCCGTCAAGGCGCTGAAGGCTGGCATTTCTTGATTTCTGGGTTCTGCTGTCTATCAGTTCTGCAACGGCTTCTGACCTGGTAAGGTCCATTTTTCCGTGCATGAAGGCACGAAGAGTGAATTCACCCCGCCCTGCCTGTCTGAAACCGGTTCTCTGAAGAAACTCCAGTATTGCCTTTACCGTCTGGAGTCCTCCGTGACAGGAGATTTCCACAGCTTCCTCACCTGTGTATCCGTGGCCGTCCCTGTAGACCGTAAGTACGCACCTGTCCAGATTGGCGAGGTTCCCGTACACTGCCCTCCCACTTTGTGCTTCTGTAAGAGGAGTCCTGCTTTCGAAGTGCTGAGAAAGCGCCTGGATGCAGCCATCGCCGGAAAGGCGGATTACTGCCAAAGCTCCGGTTCCCCATGGAGTTGCGAGTGCAAATATGATGTCATCGGTTCTGTAGGCGCCCATACAGCATGAAGATTACTTTATTAAGCAAAAAGCATCAACAATTGTTGATATTATATTTTGTTACAGATATAGTAGCGGCTATGTCAGACAACAGACTGGGCACAATGCCCATTGGAAAACTTCTAATATACATGTCGGTTCCCACTATGTTCTCAATGCTGATTCAGGCTTTGTACAACATTGTGGACAGCATTTTCGTAGCACGCTTCAGTGAAACCGCCCTTACCGCAGTTTCCATTGCCTTCCCTCTTCAGATGATGCTTTTTGCATTTGCAATCGGAATGAACACCGGTACCTGTTCGGTTATTTCACGCCGCCTTGGTGCCGGTAAGGAAAAAGAAGCTTCCCTTGCTGCCGAAACCGGTTATGGCGTTGACCTCTGTCTCTATCTGTTGTTTGTAATGATCGGTCTGTTCCTTTCACGTCCGTTTGTAAGTCTCTACGTTTCAGATCCTGAGCTTTCTAACATGTCTGTAACCTACCTGAGAATCTGTCTCTGCCTTTCTGTCGGTGTCTATATTGCAACCTTCTGTGAAAAGACTCTTCAGGCCACAGGTGACACAATCCACCCCATGATCATTCAGGGAAGCGGAGCCATCTTCAACATCATCATGGACCCGATTCTGATTTTCGGATACTTCGGTCTTCCCGCCATGGGCGTTAAGGGTGCTGCAATTGCAACTGTTATGGGTCAGTGTTTCTCCATGTTGCTTGGAATCTTCTTCCTCAAACGCAACAGGTATATCAAGTTCAGGTTCACACACCCCAGAATTGACAAAAACAGCATTTCCGACATTCTGAAAGTCGGTCTTCCGTCTGTTGTAATGCAGGGAATCGGAACAATCATGACAGCAGCCATGAACGCCATTGTCATCACTTTCAACGTTCTTGCCACAACTGCATTCGGTGTCTATTTCAAACTTCAGAGCTTTGTTTTCATGCCTGTCTTCGGTCTGAACAGCGGTCTTATGCCGATTGTCGGATACAACTACGGAGCAAGAAACAGAAAGCGCATGATGGACGCACTGAAGCTCGGTCTGGTTGTTGCATTTACCATCATGACTACCGGCACCATTGTCTTCAACCTCTTCCCCGATGCTCTTCTGAGCCTGTTCAACGCTTCCAGCGATATGACTGCAATCGGTGAGAAATGTCTGAGGACAATTTCACTGTCCTTCCCCATTGCATCCATCTCCATCATCATGATCTCCCTCTTCCAGGCCAAGGGCGACGGCTATCTGAGCATGATTGTCTCGATTATCAGACAGATTGTCGTACTCATCCCTTCAGCATGGCTTCTGGGTCACTTCTTCGGTCTTGATGCAGTGTGGTACTCATTTGTAATTGCTGAAGTCTTTGCACTGATGGTTTCTTCAACATTCTTCAGGATGGAACTTAAGAGAATCGACTTTTAATTCCTTAGGCGTTTGGCTATGGAGACTATATCCAGCCAGAAAGTCATGGCACTTCTGGTCTGATCCTCATCATGAAAGTTCTTTAAACTAAAACTCAATATTCGGTCGTCAAAGTCTTTTTTGTCTTTGGTTTTTCATATAGGATTGTTCTGACAGGAGCAAAAATGATTGAAACCGGTTTTGTATCTATTCTGCCCCCTCTGATTGCCATTGTTCTGGCACTCATTACCAAGGAAGTCTACTCAGCTCTTTTTCTGGGTGTCCTGTCGGGAATGTTCATCTATGTGATTGCGGCTCATGAGCCGTTTATCGCTGTGTTCTCCCATCTGTTTGACATGATGGCAGAAAAGATTTCCGACAACTCCTACATGATAATCTTCCTTGCACTTCTCTGGGCGGTAATAACACTTGTTGGAAAATCCGGCGGAATGGCAGCCTACGGTCGCTGGGCACAGAATAAGCTTAAGACAAAACGCTCCACCCTTCTTGCGACATCTTTGCTTGGTCTTCTGATTTTCATTGATGATGGTTTCAACTGTCTGACCATCGGCACAGTCATGCGCCCCATCTACGACAGACAGAAGATTTCACGTGAGAAACTTGCCTACATAATTGACGCAACCGCAGCTCCTGTCTGCATTATCGCTCCTGTTTCTTCCTGGGCAGTTGCAGTTGCTTCGGAAGTGAGTGAGACAAACGGATTCAACGTCTTCCTTTCAACAATTCCGTACAACCTGTACGCGATTCTGACCCTTGTCATGGTTGTGTTCATCTCCCTCTCCGGAAAAGATTTCGGAAAGATGAGAAATGCTGAGCTCAGAGCTGAGAAGGAAGAAATTGAGGACAGTGAGTCTGATAAGAGCGCACACTCAGGCAATAACGGAAAGGTTGTTGATCTTGTTCTTCCCATTGCTGTTCTTGTTGTATGTGCAATCCTGGGTATGGCCTATGTCGGTGGTTTCTTCAGCGGAGTTCCGTTCTCACAGGCAATTGGAGAAAACCCCACCGCTGGTCTTTCACTGGGAGCATTTGCAGGTCTTGTTACAGCCTTTGTAATGTACATTCCCAGAAAGATTATCAGTGCAAGGGAATTCATTGAATCTATAGTACACGGCATAAGCAGCATTATCCCGCCCATGCTTATCCTTATCCTTTCATGGAGCCTTGGCGGTGTATGCCGTCAGATGATTGGAACAGGTCAGTTCATCTCCGGTTTTGTTTCCTCGTCAAACTTCCCGGTATCTGTTCTGCCGTTCTTTGTATTTGTAATTGCAGCACTCATGTCATTTTCAATGGGAACATCCTGGGGCACTTTCGGAATGCTGATTCCTATTGTAACTATGATATGTTCAGCCTCAGGCGCACAGGCCTCTCTTGTACCGGTTCTGGGAGCAACACTTGCAGGTTCGGTCTATGGAGACCACTGTTCCCCCATATCCGACACAACCATCCTCTCCTCTACAGGAGCACAGTGTAAACACATCCGTCATGTTGAAACACAGATTCCGTATGCAACTCTGGTTGCAATTATTTGCGCTTTGGGTTATCTGGTAATAGGACTGACAGGAACAGCTTGGATCGGACTGCTTTCAAGTGCAGTCTTGCTCATAGGGGCATTGTTTTTTAGAATTAAGTAATAAAAGGTACTGTCTTCTATCCATAATACAAACAAGTTTTTAACCTACAGTACCTTGAGCACTCCGGGTGTCACCCGGGGTGCTCTCTCTTTTTACAGAATTTCCACTACTTCAAATTGTTCAAAAACAACTTTCATATCAGGAGAGAAGGTGTAGCCTACTTCTGCGCCTTCTTCACGGAAGAAGGCTTCGTGCTTTGTACGCCATGATTCAAGATTATCATCCTCACCTTCAAGACCAGCAAGATCGAAAGTTATGTCCTCGAAAGGAATTATCTGAACACTTGTGTCCTTGATTATGCAGCGGGGATTTCCATCCCAGTCTGTTATCACACTCATCTCTCCGACCTTGGGAAGGTCTTCTCCTTCTGTAAGGTAGCCGGGATAGCTGCTGGAGGTTGCCCTCTTCTTTCCTTCAAGGACAAGATTCAGAAGGTGGTTTGCAGATTCTTCGGTTATGTCAAAATGCCAATGTTCGAGGTTGTCTATGTTCATTTCTGTGCTTCCATCAGGTTTTTCAGACACTTTATCTCAGAACGGGTAAAAGGTCGGAAATCGAGGTCCTTGTAAGAACCGTCAAGTATTTTATCTATCTCCAGCCAGCGGTACTCGGAGAACTCTTTGAGAACTATCTCCTGATTCATTTCATCAATGGTGTAGAAGAAGGTTTTCCATCTGAAGAAAGGAAGGGCAAACTTCCACTCACCTATGCTCACTGCATCGAGTTTTGTAAGGTCTATGGCCGTCTCTTCCTTAAGTTCACGGATTGCTGTTGCAAGATCATCGGCATCATACTTTTCATATGTGCCGCCGGGGATAGCCCATTTGCGGTTAAACGTGGGAGTTCCAAGACGCTTTCCCATAAGAATCTTGCCATCCATAACAAGACCAACACCTGCTCCCCTGTACGGATAGGTGAATAGCGTGAAGATTATTCCGACCTTTGCCGTGACCGAGCGATCCAGAAAGCCGTAATCAACACCTGCCATTATCAAAGTCTGCTTGTTCAGACTGTAGGCAAATGCAGAGCTTGCAGTTGCGGCAAACTGAAGATTTGTCCCGTCTGATGAACTGACAAGATTTGCTCCAAGACCAAGGTATGCAGCCACAGCAAGTTTCTTCCCCGGACCGAAGGTCTGCTTCCACCCGGCTTTTGCAATCAGAGACCAGACATACTGGCGTGGAGCTTTGTCAAAACTGAACGTTCTGAATGTAAGATCAGCACCGTACTTTACCCCTCTCCAGGCGTTGTACCTGTAACCGACCTCGGCTCCGAAGCCGTATGAAGACCTCTCTTCTCCGGATAATCCGGACGCATATGGGATGCCCTGAAGGAAGAAACTAGAACTTCCTGCAGAGTAAGCGAAAAGAGACACACATACCGCTATGATTATCAAAAATATTAATTTTTTTATCATGGATACCATGTTATCATAATTGGCGGAGAATTATTTCAAAATGACGTTCTATCAGGCACAGTTCATCCTTACAGAATTGCTCACAATTACTATGATTCTCCATGTCCTTCACTACAAGGGATTCACACAGCGTCAGAAAGGATGGTTTATCCACACATTCCTGACAATTCTGCTCTGCAGTGCCGCAGAGTTCATGGTTCACGGAATTCCGTATAACCCTTCAATGAAAACTGCTCTTACGGTAATTACTGTTCTGCAGTTCTCCTTTGCCCCCATTCTCGGTGTCCTTTTCAGCGGAGCACTCGGAATTGAGAAACAACAGAGGGCTGCAAAGATTTTTCTTGCTGTAGACCTTGTTGTTGAAACAGCCCTTGCCCCGTCAGGAAAAATATTCAGTTTCAATGATGAAGGATACGTACGCGGTCCTCTGTTCATCATCTACGGAGTCTGCTTCCTTGTCGGAATTCTCTACCTTGTAACCAATCTGATAAGGGTCGGAAAAAGATTCAGAAACAGGGATATCGGAACAATCGGAATGGTCATTGTTGTTCTGATTGCAGGAATTATCCCCATGACGTTGTACAAGATTAACATCTCCTACATTTCAATAGCAATCTGCTCATGTATCTGCTACATCTACTACAACGACCTTGTACAGCTGGACGGCCGTGAAAAGGTTCTCGGAATGCAGGACCACATTATTTCCGGTCTTGCAAACCTGATTGAAAGCCGCGACACGGAAACCGGTGAACATATTCTCCGCACAAAGGAATATGTAAGAATGCTTGCAGAGGATGCAAGAAAAGACGGTGTTTATTCAAATATTCTTACAGACCACTTCATCTTCCTGCTTCAGACACTTGCCCCTCTTCACGATATCGGAAAGATAATCGTTCCGGACCACATTCTGAAAAAACCCGGCAAGCTTACCGATGAAGAGCGCGAAGAGATGAAAAAACACGCTGAGGCAGGCGGCAGGATTGTTCGGGAAGTTCTCAGTGGAATTGCGGATGATGAGTCAATTTCCTTTGCCTATGACATTGCAACTTACCACCACGAAAGATGGAACGGCACGGGCTATCCCACAGGCCTTAAAGGCTCGGCAATTCCCCTTTCAGCCAGGATCATGGCTGTCGCCGATGTTTTCGATGCTCTGATTTCCGCACGTTGTTACAAGAAGGCTATGCCCTTTGAACAGGCTGTTGAAGAGATGGGAAAAGAATCCGGAACTCACTTTGATCCGGCCCTCATCGAGGTTCTTCTCAGGCATAAGGAAGAGTTCAGACCCAACTGATCAGATATCTATTTTCTCCATCTCAATCGGGTTCTTGGAAGTATCGGCCCTCAGGACAAAATTGAAAACATCCGGAACAAGACACATGAAGAAATCTGGCTCAGGGAAGGAAACTTTCTGTGCGTCGTCAAAGAACTTTGCACCGGCCGTATTCTTCAAATCTGCTATCTCCTTGTGAATATTCAGGTCTTCTCCCATCAGCTTGGCCTTGATGTATCTGGCACAGAGTGTGTCTTCTGCAGACTCCTCAATTCCATTCAGACCCATGCAGACAAGGGTAACGACAGAGGGATTCTTGCTCTTGATGTATCTTGCAATAGCTGAAGCATTTACAAGGCTTCCTGTAATGACTTCTGTTGCACGCTGGGCTGCATAGACAATGCCCTGCGTTCCTGCACTTGTGCTGTGGACAACAGTGCGGCCTTTCATGTTTACCGCTGTTGTCAGGTAGGAAGGACTGTTTCCGCTGTCAAAGTTGGGAAGTTTGATTCCCTTGCGCTCTCCGACAAGATAGTAGTCAGGATGCTGCTCACGCAGAGCAAGACAGTCCTCCACCTTTCCCATGGGGATGATCTTCTCCACTCCCAGGTCTGCAAGAAAGCATTCAACTGTGAATGCCCTGAACACATCTATGATTACAGTCAGGCCCTCAGCCTGTTTTGCACCTTCTATCTGATTGAGAATACGGATTTCCATTTAAAACCTCTCACAGACAGTTTAAAGATTTATCAAAAAAAAGTGGAGCAGAAAAAACTCTGCTCCACTGAATAATGCTTTAAAAGGTCAGATCAGCTGCCTCTTGTTTCTTTCTGCCACTTCGGCTTCGTTGTCTTCAGGATACCAAATAGGTTCGATGAATTTGACGTAGCACTCATCCTGGGCGTTGAAACGGATTCTGTGAGGAGTCTGGATCTTAACCATCTGCTCTCCTACCGGTACAAGATACTCTGTTCTGTCGGTAAGGAAAATGCGCTTTTCAATATGGGTTCTGAAACCGCCCTCTGAAGCTGTTGTAAGCTCAATTTCATTGGGACGTGTTGCAACAACCATCTTGCCCTTCACTCCCTTGGGGATATCAATCTTGATTTCCTGGTTTGATCCCTTGGGATAGACCTTGTCACCCTTGACCTCAACGTTGATGAATGTACTTTCACCAAGGAAGTTGTGGACAAAGCGGCTGTTCGGATGGTTGTAGAGGTTTTCAGGAGTATCGATCTGCATGATCTTACCCATATCACATACCATCATCCTGTCGCTTATGGCCATTGCTTCACTCTGGTCATGGGTTACGAAGATAATTGTGAAACCGAACTTCTTCTGCAGGGCCTTTATCTCAAAACGCATGGTCTCACGGAGTTTCGGGTCAAGGTTTGACAGTGGTTCGTCCAGAAGCATGACCTTGGGGTTTGTGACAATAGCACGTGCAAGTGCGATTCTCTGCTGCTGTCCGCCTGAAAGCTCGCCGGGATAGACCTCTTCAAGGCCTGTAAGGCTTGTGTGCTTCAGAGCCTGGGCAACACGCTCCTTGATCTCGCTCTTGTTCACCTTCTTGATTGCAAGAGGGAATGCAACGTTGTCAAAGACTGTCATGTGGGGCCATACGGCAAAGGCCTGGAATACCATTCCAAGTCCTCTTTCCTCAGGTGGAACATAGAGCTTCTTGGCACTTGATGATACAAGCTTGCCGCAGAGCTCGATTTCACCTGCTGTAAGGTCCTCAAAACCTGCGATCATACGCAGTGTTGTGGATTTTCCACAGCCTGACGGTCCGAGGAATGAGAAGCATTCGCCCTCATGAACGCTGATGTTGAAGTTGTCAACAGCTGTAATATCACCCAAAGTCTTTGTAGTGAATATTTTAGTTACGTTTCTTAAGATAATCTGGTCAGCCATGTCACACTCCCTTTCTGTCCTTAACTATGTAGTTAACCACAGTGTTAAGAATGATGATGATACCGATGGCAACCGTTGCAAGAGCGGCGGCCTGAGGAATCATACCGGCATCACGCAGACCGTAGATCTGGACACCCAGGGTCCTTGTCTTGGGACCGTAAAGCAGGATTGAAGTTGTAACCTCACGCATTGCGGGCAGGAAGATAAGGAAGAAGCCTGAGACCATTGCAGGCCTGATGAGCGGAAGAGTAACATCCGCAAGGCTTTCCGTGTGCGATGCACCACAGGCTCTGGCCGCTTCTTCAAGCGAGTTCGAAACCTGCAGCAACGCTGCCGAGCTTGTCTTCATTGAGAAGCTCAGGTAACGTGCAAGGTAAGCAACGATGATGATTGCCAGTGTGTTGTAAAGGTTGATGCCGAAAATTGCACCCTGCCATGCAAGGATAACTCCGATTGAGAGAACCGTGCCGGGAATTGCATAAGGCAGCATGGACATGAATTCCAGTGCGCCCCTGTTCTTGGGTTTGATCTTCTGGACAACGTATGCAACAAGAGTACCGAGCAGCATACAGACAACACCGGCGGTAATTGATGCAATAAGAGAGTTCTTGATTGAATCGATAGTTGCTCTTCCCTTGAATACTCTCTGGTACTGGATGAACGAGAAGTTCTCAAGCTTGAGAGGCAGACCGTAGGCCTTGAGGAAGGATACGAGAACAATCATGACCAGAGGCACAACTACGATGATGACAAGTGTGAGGATACAGAATATCAGAAGAGGATACTTTGCTCCGCGCAGCTTGATCAGTGTAGGACGTGTACTCTTTCCCTTGATGATGTCGTAGCTTCCTGAAGACAGGATCTTGTTCTGCAGAATAAGGGCTGCAGATACAACAACTACAAGCAGAACCGAAAGTGCCGCACCTTCACGGATACCTTCGAACGAGCCTCCGGCGTTGTAGATAACGGCGTAGATTCTGGTGGGCAAGGTGTAGATTCCCTGAGAGTAACCGATGATTGAAGGAACTCCGAAGTGAGCCAGTGATGTTGTCAGGATGAGAAGAGCACCTGCAGAGATAGCGGGCTTTGTCAACGGAAGAGTAATCTTCCAGATGACTGTGCTCTGTTTTGCACCTGCGATTCTGGCACATTCCTCAAGAGTCGGGTCCATCTTCTCAAGGGCTGCTACTACCTGCATGAATACGAACGGGAAGTAGTAAGAAACCTCAACGAAAACTATACCCCATATAGAGTTGATGTTAAACGGAGCGGTTTCTAACCCGAACGTTGTCATGAGGAACTTGTTGAAGTATCCTCCACGTCCGTTGAGCAGCATATCCCATGCCATTGCACCGAGGAACGGCGGGAACATGTACGGAATATTGAAAAGGGCCTTCATAAGTCCCTTTGCAGGAATATCCGAACGTCCCAGAAGCCAAGCGTAGAATACACCGGCAATTGTTCCGAAAACTGTGGTCAACAGTGCAATCTTTACCGTGTTCCACATTGCCGACAGGTTCTTTGGATCTGTCAGCTGGGTTTTGAACATGCTGACATCAAAACGCCATCTTCCTGTAACTGCCTTCTCAAAGAATGTATTGAAAATAATCATGAATACAGGAATTACAACGATGATAATCAGCAGGATGAATGTTGTGATTGTAAGGGCCTTGTCGAGGCTGAATCTCTTCTTTCCGTCCAGGGCCGCAAGATTATCGGTTTTGTTAAACAGCTTCACCTGAGACCTCCTTTGCGGGGTAGAATCTGGGATTCACAAAGCGGATTCCCACCTCTGCGCCGTCCTCCGGCACGCCGCCGAGTTTTGCATCCAACATACTCTGCTGGACACGGATCTGTCTGTCGCCCAGTTTGAGGAAGTAGTTGTACTCACTTCCGAGGAATACCTTGCTCTCAACCTTGGCTTTGACAGGTGACTTGTTGTCAAAGACTACGTCGTTCATTCTTACGCCCATGTCTGTCTTGACTGAGAAGTCCGCATCCTTGGGAACTTCAACGTCAAGAACTGTGTCTATGCCGCAGTCAAGATGAACTTTCTTGTCCTTGAGTTTGACGGGAATCATGTTGGATACTCCGATGAACTCGAATGTGAATCTGTTGGCCGGTCTGAGGATTATGTCCTCGTCGTTTCCGTACTGGCAGAGTGATCCGTCAAGTTCCATGATTGCCATCTTGTCACAAAGCTGGAGTGCACTCTGCTGGTCGTGTGTAATGTACAGAACCGTTGATTTCAGACGGGTCTGGATCATTCTGATTTCAAGCAGCATCTCTTCACGAAGCTTTGCGTCAAGGTTTGTAATAGGCTCGTCCATAACCAGGATTTCGGAGTCAACAACAAGTGCTCTTGCAATAGCAACACGCTGCTGCTGTCCGCCGGAAAGCTGCATGGGAAGGTGGTTTGCATATGTTTCCATATGTACGAGTTCCAGAGCCTTCATTGCACGCTCTTTGATCTGGTCTTTGGGTACCCTTCTCTTCTTGAGAGGATATGAGACGTTCTCCAGAACAGTCATGTGCGGCCATACCGCGTAGTCCTGGAAAACAATACCGATGTTTCTCTTTTCAGCCGGGACATTGATTCTCTTCTTTGCATCGAAAAGAACCCTGTCGCCAACGGTAATGCTTCCTGTCTCAGGTTTCATCAGACCCAGAAGACAGCGCACAAGCGTTGTCTTTCCACATCCGGAAGGTCCTACCAGACAGAGGATTTCATTACTGTTTACGGTAAGGGAGAAGTCCTTGAGGACTGTCTTCTTACCATAGGTGGCTGTAATGTTTTCAAATTTTACTTCCGCCATTTCATTTCCTTATAAAAAAATGCGGGGACCCCCTACAGGAGGTTCCCGCACGGAATTACTGGTAATTACTTATTCCAGATCTTGTTGAACTTGGCCTGGTAGTTCTTCATGTTCTCACCAAGCTTGATGAAGTCAACAGGCATGTTGACTGCTGCGATGGCTGATGTATCAACCTTCATTGCAACGTCGTCTCTAACTGAAACAAGGTTCTGCTCTACGAGAACTTCCTGTCCTGCCTTTGAAAGGAGGAAGTCGATCAGGAGCTTACCGTTATCGGGGTTTGCACAACCCTTGATAAGGGCAACGGGGCTTGTCATTGTAACAACGTCAGCTGTTGTGAAGTGGAAGTTCATCGGTGAACCTTCTGCAATCAGGTTGGCTGATACGTAGTCAAGACAGATACCTACCTTGTAAGATCCGTCTGCAACTCTGTTGTGTGTTGCTGTTGTACCGGACTCAAGCTTTGTTCCGTTGTTGTACAGATCCTGGAAGAATTTCTCGCCGTACTTCTCGCTCTGCATCATGGCTGTCATCCAGTACTTTGTTGTTGAAGCCTGGTCGGGGTCTGTCATGATGATCTGGTTCTTCCATTTCGGATCAAGAAGCTCGTTCCATGTCTTGGGTGCTTCGGAATCTTTGACAAGTGTTGTGTTCCATGCAATACCCATTGTGACAAGTCTTCCTGCTGTGTAGTATCCATCCGGGTCGATGTATGCTTTTGCAATGTGGTTCTCTTCGGGTGATGAGTACTTCTCGAGCCAGCCGTTTGCCTTGAATCCTTCGTAGTCACACGGGTCACCGAGCCATACGACATCAGCTGCAATCTGACCGCCCTGGGCCTCTGTTGTCATCTTTGTAAGAACCTTTCCACCGGATGCGAAGTAGTAATCCATTGTGATTCCGGGGTAGGTCTTCTCAAAGGCTTCCTTAACTGCCTGAAGCTGTGCTTCCTGCATTGATGAATACAGCATTACCTTACCTGAATAGGTCTTTGTTGCTGCTGTTGCTGTTGAAGATGTTGTTTCGCCTGACTTCTTGCTGCATGCTACGAAGCAAAGTGCAAGAGAAACAATGAGAATAGCAATAAGAGCTTTTTTCATAACGAATCTCCTTATAATTTGTTTCTTAAATTCTACCTTATTACGTATAGAATTCAACAAAAAAAACCAAAGGAGACCGGACTTCAATACTCCCCTTCTCCGCCCATCTCGAAATAACGCTTGAGCTCTGTGGGAGGAAGTATGCCTTTCTCGGTTACTATGCCTGTAATGAACTCAGGCGGAGTCATGTCAAATGCAGGATAGTAACCCTTTATGCCTAAACCGGTTGCTGCCGTTCTTACATGCATGGCTTCAAGTGTTTCATCGGGGTTTCTTATCTCGATCTTGACAGTATCCCATGTGGGGTGTCCGGGGTCGGGATCTCCTGCCACGTAAACGGGAATTCCGAAGTGCTTTGCACAGATTGCTATCTGGCTGGTTCCGATCTTGTTAAATACGTAGCCGTCAACGGTTATTGCATCGGCTGCACAGGTAAATACATCCACATGTTCGTTTGCCATCACATAGGCGGGCATATTGTCTGTAATCAGCGTTGTGTCAAAACCCATTTCTGCACAGACGGTGGCTGTAAGTCTTGCTCCCTGGAGGAAGGGTCTGGTCTCGGGACAGAACATTCTTATCTTTTTTCCCTTTTCTTTGCATGCACGGAGCATCATTCCAAGAACTGTGTCGGCGTAGCACTGGGTCATCACGGTGCCGTTGTCGGGAATCACATCTGCCAGAAGGTGGCCCATTGTGTTGAGCTTTGAGTACCTGATGTTGAACGACTCCACTGCATAATCGCGGATGGCAATATCAACGCGTTTTCCTGCCTTGAGGGCATCAGCCGCAGGCTTGAGGCATGCCAGAGTGACGATTTCCATCCTCTTGCGGGTTGTCGGGCGGGCCATACAGATGTACTCTGCGGCGCGTTTGAGGTAGTCCATCTGCTTTTCGGGGGC
>Ga0310786_10006814_pt1 | contig 15074 bp, 12 predicted proteins | sample AusTroGonzalo_MG_FD_203881 | JGI IMG/M metagenome (GOLD analysis project Ga0310786, IMG submission 203881) | Bovine rumen microbial communities from tropical cattle in Woodstock, Queensland, Australia - Gonzalo_03 (v2) (version 2) | ecosystem: Host-associated > Mammals > Digestive system >... | reverse complement strand
GCGAGAATGTCATCCGGGATAGGGACAGACGGCCCGGTACACGGGCATATACATCGGGCGAGAATCCGTAAGGGCCTCCTATTATGAATACCAGGCGTTTGGTGGATTGGGCCATACGTTTTTCAAGCCAGCCCGCCAGCTCCGGCGATGTCATCTCACGGCCTTTGTCATCCAGAAGCCATACGTCGTCAGACGGCTGGAGCAGTTTGAGTATCTGTTCTCCCTCACGTACCTTCTGCACCTGCGGCTCCATGCTGCGGGTGTTTTTTATGTCGGGTATGACCTGCAGTTCAAACTGGCTGAAATGCGTAAGGCGCTCCGCATATTGGTTTATGCCTTCAGTAAGCCACTGCTGGTCAGTCTTGCCTATGACTATTAGAAGAATTTTCATTACAATTCATTATGTTGGCCGTACGAAGATACAATCAATCCGCGTGATTTTGGCGGTTTGGAGGATATTTGTTAAGTTTGCAGGATTTTTGTAGTCAGAGGAACGAACGGTAACCGGATATGTACCAGAGTCTGCAACAACTTGATACGCTTTCAATAAACTTCAACAGGACGGGAAACTGGCTGCTGATGCTTTTCATGGCTGTAGTGATGTATGGCGTGGCATTGGGGTTGAGGCCTCAGTTCTTCCGTGGCGTGTTCAACCGTCCGCGTTCCCTGTTCATAGGTCTGGCCTGCCAGTGGCTGGTACTTCCGCTCATAACATTCATTCTATGTGTATTGTTCCACAGTGTCGTGCCTCCTATGGTGGCAATGGGTCTTATCCTTGTGGCCTCATGTCCCGGCGGTGCGGTTTCAAATTTCATGACTTCATACGCCAAGGGCAATGCCGAACTATCCGTTCTGATGAGTACCATAACCACTCTTGGCGCACCGATATTTACTCCCATAAACTACGCTATCTGGGGCGGTCTCTACACCAAATATATGGATTCTGCGGCAGGTGACGTATTGCGGACGCTGCAGGTTCCGCCTATGCAGATTGCCTTGACTGTAATAGTGATAATAGGCATTCCGGTGCTTTTAGGCTTTGTTACCGTCAAGTTCGCCCCCAATGTCTCCGCCCGTTTAAAGGAGATAATGAGGTATGTGTCCATTGTTATTTTCATTGGCGTGGCGGGAATGATGATTTCACAGAACTATATCCTGTTCAGGGAATATATAGGCTTTATTTTCATTATAGTATTTGTACACAATCTGATAGGTTTCGGTATCGGATATACGGCATCCTCTATAGGCAATACCCCTGTAAAGGACAGGCGTGCCGTTACTCTTGAGACCGGAATCCAGAATTCAGGATTGGGATTGCTCCTGCTGTTCAATACCGGCATTTTCCCGCCCGAGATTGCCAAGGGCGGAATGGTGTTCGTGACAGCATGGTGGGGCGTGTGGCATATCATATCAGGCCTTCTGCTCGGAACGGCGTTCCGGTTATCGGCTTTTGATACGACAGGCCTTTCAAAATTCTTGCATAAGAAGAAATGAGACAGCATATCCAGGACAGTGATCCGATATATACATTCCTAAAAAAATTTGTTGACTGGTCGGTCAGAAGCTCATATCGCAAGTTTCAGGTTGAGGGTTTGGAGAACATTCCCCAGGACGGCAGTGTTATCTGGGCATCCAACCACACTAATGCCCTCATGGATCCTATGGTCATGCTCTCGTCCACGCGCGGCCGTAAGGTTTTCGTGGCCCGGGCTGATATTTTCAAGAAGGAATGGGCATGCAAGGCACTGTCATTCCTGCGCGTGATGCCTATCTACCGTATCAGGGACGGCATCAACGCCGTAAAACATAATGATGAGGCTATTGCGCAGGCAACCGGCGTCATTATGGACGGTGTTCCTTTCGTGATTTTTCCCGAAGCCACTCACCGTCCCAAGCATTCGCTTCTTAAACTCAGTAAAGGCATTTTCCACATAGCCGAATCTGCCATAGAGCAGTCCAAGGACGGCAGGCCGGTTTACATCCTGCCCATAGGTATAGAGTACGGTGACTATTTCCGCTTCCGTACCGAAGTCCTGATTAGGTTCGGCAAGCCTATAAACATATCGGAGTTCATAAAGGAACATTCCGATGAGCCGCAGCCTGTCGTCATGCTCAAGATGCGTGAACTGCTTACCGCCAGACTGGCAGAGCAGATTGTCTATATCCCTGATGACGAGGATTATGACGCTATATGGGAATACGTCAAGCTTAAGGCAGACAATCCTGATTATTTCAGGAAGACATTGGCAGAGATAGAATCGGCGGAGGGTAAGAAACACAAAGGTCTGCTGGGATTCCAGGCGGTTGACAAACAGGCGGTAAAAGAGGCATTGGCTCTCAGGGAAAATGAGCCGGACAAGGCACGTGACCTGTTCAAGAAGGTGGATGAACTGCGCGTATGGAGAATCCAGAACGGCATCTCGGTGAAGTCCATAGCCCATGAACGTAACTGGGCGGTTCTTTTCTTAAGATTTCTGGTTGCTTTAGCGGGTTTACCTTACTATCTGTTCTGCGCGGTCGTGGGCTCAATCAAGTGGGTACCTATCCTGTTGGTCATGAGGGGTGTCAAAGATGACGCTTTCTATAATACAGCCAGGTATGGAGTGCGTGTGGGATTGGCCATTCCGGCGCTTATTATATGGGTGTTGATCTATTTCCTGCTGTTCAACTGGAAGATTGCAGTTGTTCTGCTGCTGCTTTCATTGCCCTCACTCAAATACCTGTATGACTACGGGCTTTATTTCCGTCGCCTGTGTTCGGACATAAGGTGGAAATTCAAGAAGAAGAAAGCTCCCGATACAGGTGTAATCTGACTGTTACGCTTCTGAGTAGAAATTTGCATATTGTGCCGCCACTTTGACATAGTCATGGTGGCGGCGCACATATTCTACCGATTGGCGTTTGAGTTCCGGGATACGCTCCGGGTGGAGAACGAGCTGTTCCAACTGCTCATAAACGCTTTGCTCATTGGGTTGGACATTGATTATGGGCCTGAGTTCCTTCTCGCCCAGAATGTCATAGTTCTCCGGTTCACCGCCGCCAATCACTATGATTCCTTTGGACATGGCCAGCAGTGAGTTCATGGACGGAGTATAGCTGTAAAGCTGGTCCAATATGGCATCGCTGCCGTCCATCATGCGTTGATACTCCTCAAAAGGAACCCCTTCGGCTATTCTCATTTCAAGACGGTCAGGGTATTTTTCCTTAAGTGCCTGTGCGGCGCGCAGCATTATGTCCGTGCCTTTGTATGCTGAACGTCCGCGGCTTATTCCGACGAACAGTTTCATTGGACCTCCGTCAAAACTGACCTGGGGAGTGCCCGGCATTACTATGGGTAGCGGAATAAAACGCACCTTGTCGCGAATGGCAATGCCGTTCCTTCCTGTCTCTTTCACCTCGTTATAGGTTGCCCAATACTCATATAAATCGGCCGGAATGCCATCGCAATCGAGTGCTATCGCCTCATTGAGTTCCTGCTTAGGCGTGCCTATCCATTCGTAGCGGTAACGTTTTGCCTCTATATCCGTACGTATCTCATTCCCGAAATTGAAATCGCTGTAACGCAGTGGTCTTATATCCGTATTGACGCTGGCCCAGTAATGGTCAATTCCGTATGCGGCCATGAAAACCTTACCGTTGTGGCGGCGCAGGTACCGGTAAATGGGCAATATGCGTTCGGCTTTCAGTTCAACGAACATGGGATTTATCAGTTGGACAACGTCATAGCCGCGCATCAGGGGAATAGCCTTGAACAGTCTCCACAGGAAAGATATGCGTCCGGTTTTGCTGTCCGGGTTGCGCCGTAGGTCTATGTCGCGGGGGTAGTTCTTCCATCCGTCCCCGTCACTGGCTACGGTCACTGTGTGTCCCAACTCTCTCAGCCCCATTGCAAGAGTGTTGTGTACGTTGCTGTATTCACCTAAAAGCAGTATTTTCATTTGTAGAACAGTTCAATGATATGAAGCAGGTATTGTCCTATACGATTGCCGGACAGGGCGGCAAACAGCCTTGATTTGACCGGAAGTGCGTCTGCCTGTAAAGGGAACAGTCCCATCTGTTGCAAAGACTTGGTCTGTACGGGCAGCGCTTCACGCCAGTCCTTGCGGCGAAGAGTCCTTCTAAGGTGGTCAACAGCCAGGCTGTTTATCTTAATGTCAAGTCCTTCATGCGGTTCTGCGGCATGTCCCTCCCCGAACTCCAAAAGGCTCCGGATGGCCGCAATGGTATGATCTGACTTGAGCTCAGTCTTTTGCGGTGAATCAGACGTGATTATGGTACCGGGATGAACGTAATATGCATACACGGGATGAGCGGTATATGTCATTCTTTTGCTGAAGAACAGTAACCTTGGCGTAAACTCTTCATCTTCAATATATCTGTTCTCCTGGAACCTGAGGCCGTGACTCCTGATCAGGTCGGCGCTGATAAGAAAACGGCATGCGCTGCCGAACAGGTTGCCTTGAGCCATGTACTGATTGCCTGTGCAGATGCCTGAAAAGACCGGCGTGCCGGAAACCGGACAGTCAATCGTTGTGGCTGTTCTTGTGGTCTTGAATCCGAATGCAAGCAGGTCGGCACCATTCTGTTCCATGGCTTTGACGCAGTGGACCAGAGTGTCTGGGAAATAATAGTCGTCGGCATCAAGAAATGCAATGATGTCACCTCTCGCGTTGTCCATACCTGTGTTCCTGGCAGCTCCCAGCATGCCGTGGGGGCGTCTTGTATATCTAATGGGTATTCCGTCGAAAGACTTGATGTCCGGATCCCCGGGCGAACCGTCATTGACCAGAAGTACTTCGTATGGGATTAAACCGTCCAGGTTGTCACACACAGACTGTATCGCCCTGTGGAGTAATCTCTCTGACTCGCTGTTTTGGTCGGGATTGTAATATGGTATTATGACGGAAATCATATCGGATATTTTTTTGTCCCCAGCAGAGAGCAGACAAACCGCACACCAAACAGATATGCTGAGATGGATTTAATTATCTGTCTGGATGACAGGCGGGAGCGGAATATATCGGTAAAACCCGGCTTAAGTCCGGACAGGGCAGATGATTTTCCTATCAGATATGCCTTGCGGGCGTCCTGACAGCGATACAGGTCTATAAGCAGGTTCAGGCACCTGTTCCATAGCCGCATCCTTGCGGCAGCATCGTGGCTTTCAACGGTTATCTGCCTTAACAGATTTATATTATTTCTGAAAAGGGGCTCCTGGTTCCGGAAACGATAACGGTTGGTTATGCCACCTACATTGCGGTAATAAAGGTAGCATCCATTATCTGAATAACGTATTGACCTGCATTTGCCTATTATCTTAGGGCATACTGCGGCATCCTCGAATGATTCGCCCTGCGGAAACCTGATGTTATCAAACAGCTCACGCCTGTAGATCTTGTTCCATGCATAGCAGTGGTCATACCCGTCATTGTCTATCCAGTGCCTGAAAACATCTACGCCTTCAACTGTCTCAGGTTTGAACGATAAGACGTAAGAATCCGGAGAACCGTAATGTACATTGGCCGGAAATTCAATCAGGTCAGTGCCCGGATTGGATTCCAGCCATTCCAGATTGGCGGACAAGGTGTCTGGTGAAAGCTCGTCATCACTGTCTATGAATGACAGCCATGTCCCTGAAGATGCTTCTATGCCGGTATTCCTGGCTGCGCTCAGGCCGCCGTTCTCCCTATGTATCACACGGACTGAACCGTGTGTCGAGGCCAGCGTGTCACACATGGCGGAACTGCCGTCGGTAGAACCGTCATCAACCAGAATGACTTCCATGTCTGTCACTTTCTGGGACAGGACACTCCTGATGCACCTTTCAAGGGTGGACAGGGTGTTATAAACGGGAATTATAACTGATAATCGTGCCATCTGCTTATTCAAAAACGTGAAACAGCCTGCTTTATTACTGTTTTTATATAATTTTGTAAATATCATTACGTTTAGATAACGTGGATAACGTGGAAACAGACAGCAGGAAAACGGTTCAGGGAGGGCAGGAGCATTCCGATGCCTATGACCGAATTATCAAATACACGGGGTTGTTCGGTGGCGTGCAGGGCATTGTCACTTTGGTAACCGTGGTCAGGACCAAACTTGTTTCCATGATCCTGGGACCTACCGGGTTCGGAATAAACGAGTCTTTCAACAGGACACTGAACCTTGTCAAGAGCACTACGGACCTGGGAGTACCTTTCAGTGCGGTAAAAAGCGTCTCGGAGTGCAGGGAGAGTGCGGTTCATGGACAGTTGGAGGAAAGCATACTGATTACAAGAACCTGGGCATTGCTTACCGGAGTGGCAGGCATGTTGCTATGTTTGCTGCTTGCTCCTCTGTTCAGCTATTGGGCATTTGACGGTGACCGGGGTTATACGCTCTCATTCATGATGCTGTCACCCATGGCGGCTTTCAGTGCGGTAAGCGGAGGTGAGACGGCAATCATGAAAGGTACCGGCATGCTCCGTCAGTTGGCAAACAGCCAGCTTATAACCGTTGTTGCCACATTCTGCATTTCAGTTCCCCTGTTGTGGAGAATGGGGCTGGTAGGCATTGCCCCTTCACTTGTTCTGGTGTCATTTGCATCAATGGTAGTGACATGTGCCTTTTCTTTGCGGGCGTTTCCATACAGGGTCAGTCCTTTTTCGGGAGAGACATTGAGGAAGGGTTTCGGAATGATAAGGCTGGGTATTTTCTTTACCATCACGTCATTCTTCGGGGCAGGAGCCTTCTCCATCATAGCCAACTATCTGATGAAATACGGAAATGCTGAAATAACCGGTATTTACAGTGCGGGCTATCTGCTTGTGTCATATCTGGGTATGTTCGTGTTCTCGGCCATGGAATCCGATTATTTTCCCCGCTTGTCGGCCGTCAATCACGACCGTGACAAAGTGAATGAACTGGCTAACCGCCAGGCCGAGGTTGCCCTTCTGCTTCTTGCCCCTATGATAACGGCTTTTATAGTATTCCTGGAACTGATTGTAAGCATACTTCTTACCGCCAAGTTCCAGGAGGCAGTTCCTATGACACGGCTTGCCGTGATAGGGCTTGCGTTTAAGGCAATGACCCAGCCGATTGCATATGTTTCGCTTGCCAAGGGTGATTCGCGTACATTCATGTTGCAGGAGATAATCTTCGATGTCATTTTTGTGGCATCGGTAGTGGGGTTCTTCAAGTTTGGCGGTGTAACCATGACCGGTCTGGCCTTGGCGCTGGTAGCGCTGGCGGACCTTGTCATTGTCTATTCCATCAGCCACAGGAGATACGGGGTGAAACTGTATGGCAGGGCTTTGAAAGTGTTTATGATACAGTTGCCATTGGTGATAGCTTCATGGGCCGTATCATACTTTACGTCGGGAGTGCTGTTCTGGGTGGCCGGGGTGGCGTTGCTTGTCATATCGACTGCCGTTTCATTCCATTATCTCAGGAAACACACTTCATTCATCAGGTCTATAAGTGACAGAATCAGCAAAAAAATACATCAATGAGCAGGGTGACGGTTCTGGTGGCAGCCTATAATGCCCAAAAGTATCTGCGTGAATGCCTGGATTCACTTACGGCCCAGACAATCCGTGATATCCGGATTGTCTGTATAGACGATGCCTCGACAGACTCCACACCCGCCATACTTTCTGAATATGCCAAACGTGACAGCCGTGTAATTGTGCTCAGGTGCGATGTGAACAGCGGTCAGGCAGTAGCCAGGAACATGGGCATTGAGGTGGCCGACGGGGATTATATCACCATGGTTGATGCTGATGACCGTCTGTCGGCCGATGCTTTGGAACAGGCTGTCTCAGTACTGGATGCCAACGCGGATACAGATTCCGTACTGTTCAAGCTTGAAATTTTTGACAATGAATGCGAATGGCCTTATTCCATGCGTTCCGATAAGGATGTCTGGAGCGGCCAAGAGGCGTTTGAACTAAGCCTGGACTGGTCTATACATGGGCTGTATGTGTCACGTACAGAGCTGTTCCGGCGTTTCCCGTATGATACTTCATGCCGCCTGTTCAGCGATGACAACACTACCAGGATGCATTACCTCAATTCCGGAACTGTCAGGATGTGCAATGGTGTGTATTATTACCGCCGGCACGGAGAGAGCATGACCAACGGCATGTCAGCCTTAAGGTTGGACCTGCTTGAGGCGAATGCGTCCATGGCCCGCCAGCTGCGTGAAACGGGACAGGACAGGAGGGTTCTGGCCATGTTTGAAAGGGAGCGCTGGATAAATCTGACGGGAATATGCGGATTATGGCTCGTGAACAGGGAGATAGCCGGTAAGCAGGAGGCTATGGACAGGTTTCGCAGGATATGGAATGACATTGATAAAAGCCTGTTGCCCAGAAGGTTGAAGATGAAACTAGGATACATGCCATGTCATTCTTTCAGGCTTTATTTCCTTCAAATTGAATTCTATTTCCTTTTAAGGCGTTTATTAGGAAAATAATCCTTACCTTTGCTAATTACGTATAGAATCAAATAAACGTTATTAGTAAAGATATATGGACGAATTATTAGGACTGGTAACTGCCAAGGCACAGGAATGGCTGGGTGGTTCATTCGATGAGAAGACCCGTGAGGAGGTCAAGGCTCTCATGGCAAAAGAGGACAAATCAGATCTTATTGACGCATTCTACAAGGATCTGGAGTTCGGTACGGGCGGTCTGCGCGGAATCATGGGCGCAGGAACCAACCGCATGAACATATACACCGTTGGTATGGCCACCCAAGGTCTTGCCAACTATCTGAACAAGAACTTCAAGGAGCGTAAGGAGATATCGGTGGTGGTTGGACATGACTGCCGCAACAACGGACGTCTGTTTGCCGAGACCGTAGCAAACATATTCAGTGCAAACGGCATCAAGGTCTATCTGTTCGATGACCTGCGCCCCACACCTGAGGTATCATTCGCAATCCGTTATCTGGGCTGCCAGAGCGGTGTAAACGTTACCGCCAGCCACAACCCGCGTGAGTACAACGGTTACAAGGCTTACTGGGAGGACGGCGCACAGGTACTGGCTCCGCACGATACCGGCATAATCGATGAGGTTGCCAAGGTTAAGGTGCAGGATATCAAGTTCAAGGGTAATCCCGCTCTGATCCAGATAATAGGCGAGGAGGTTGACAAACCCTATCTGGATGCCATTGAGGGCATCTGCATCGATCCCGCTCTGGTCAAGCGCAACCATGACCTTTGCATAGTATATACTCCGTTGCACGGATGCGGCCGCGTGATGATTCCACGTTCTCTCAAGCAGTGGGGCTTTACCAACGTGAACTGTGTTCCAGAGCAGATGATACCGGACGGCAACTTCCCGACCGTAGTATCACCTAATCCCGAATATCCCGAGGCTCTGACTATGGCTCTGGCCCTGGCCCGCAAGCTGAACGCTGACGTTGTAATGGCATCGGACCCCGATGCTGACCGTCTGGGTGTGGCTTGCCGCGATGACAAGGGTGAGTTGACCCTGCTGAACGGTAACCAGACCGCAATGATTTTCCTCTACTACATCATAACACAGTATACCAAACTGGGCAAGATGACCGGTAAGGAGTACATCGTTAAGACTATCGTGACCACAGAAGTCATAAGCCGCATAGCCGAGAAGAACAACCTTGAGATGTTTGACTGCTACACCGGTTTCAAGTGGATAGCAAAAGTTATTGCCGATGAGAACGCCAAAGGCAAGCACTATATCGGAGGTGGTGAAGAGAGCTTCGGTTTCCTGGCCGAGGACTTTGTACGTGACAAGGATGCCGTATCGGCCTGCTCGCTGATGGCCGAGATTGCAGCCTGGGCCAAGGAGAACGGCAAGACTCTCTGGGACCTGCTACTTGATGCATATCAGGAGTACGGATTCTCACAGGAGGCAGCCGTAAGCGTTGTTAAGCCCGGTAAGAGCGGTGCTGATGAAATCAAGGCCATGATGGAGCAGTTCCGCGCCAACCCGCCCAAGTCATTGGCTGGCGAGAAGGTGGTTCTGGTCAAGGACTTCAAGCTGCTAAAGCAGACCGATGCCGCCGGCAAGGTTACAGACCTGGTTATGCCCGAGCCGTCAAACGTGCTGCAGTACTTTACCGTTGCAGGTGACAAGATATCTGTCCGTCCTTCAGGTACGGAGCCCAAGATAAAGTTCTACATGGAGGCCAAGCTGCCTATGGCAGACAAGGCTGACTACCTTAAGGTTCAGGCTCAGGCCATGAAGAAGATCGAGGCATTCAAGAAAGATCTGGGTATATGAATTACGGAATGAGACGCTTGGCGGCGTCAGCCTTTATGGCATGTCTGCCGCTCACGGCACTTTTCAGCCAGTCATTCCGTTCCATGTCGGTATGGAAAGACGGCGTCATGTCTGACTATTCGCTGGTTACGATTGACAGCATTGATTTCGGAGCCGGTGACACCACTCTGGTCATCCATTCCGGCACTAAGACAAACTCTTTTGTACTGAATGACATAGACAGCATCACCGTATCGGTTCCTGATATAGTTAGCACAAACAGGAAGAGCCCTAATGAACTTAAGGCGGAATTCAGCAAGGTATCCGTAAAGATTACCTCATACAAGAAGTTTGACCACCATAATCCGCTCATGCCTCACAAGTTCGGAGCCGATCCGTTTGGTATGGTGGACGGTGACCGTCTCTATGTGTATATGACCGATGACCACATTTACAATTCACAGACCGGCAGACCTATACCTGACAGTGACTATTCCGACTGCAAGAATGTGAGCATCATATCGACCGATGACCTGGTCAACTGGACTGACCACGGGGCTCAGCCGATAGCCGGCAGGGGTGGAGGAACCGGGCCCGCCACATGGGCAAACAACATGTGGGCGCCTTGTGCAGCTCATAAGACCATAGGCGGCAAGGAAAAGTATTTCCTCTATTTTGCCGACAACGCCAGCGGCATAGGAGTAGTTACAGCCGACTCTCCATACGGACCCTGGAGACAGCCCAGCGGCATGAACCAGCTTATATCGCGTTCAACTGCCAACTGCGGTGATGTCACGTGGCTCTTTGATCCCGCTGTACTGATTGATGATGACGGCAAGGCTTATCTCTACTTTGGCGGCGGTGTTCCAAACGGCAAGGATGCTGATCCCGGCACGGCACGCTGCGTACAGCTGGGCAGCAACATGACATCGATAGTGGGTACTCCCAAGACCATCAATCCTCCGTATCTGTTTGAGGATGCCGGAATAAACAAGGTGGGCGGCAAGTATCTTTACAGCTACTGCTCCAACTGGACAAGCAACAACGGACCCGGAGTGGCCAACATAGCTTATATGAAATCGGATGAGCCGCTTGGTCCTTTCACATACGTGGGCACTTGCTTTGACAATCCCGGAGGTGCGAGCTGGGGTGGCGGTGGAGGCAACAACCATCACGCCATTGTAGAGTACAAAGGCAAATATTACATACTGTATCACACCCGCACTCTCAAGAGTGCCATGAGAGCCGATAACAGTGATATCACCAACGGCATGGAGGTAAGAAGCACCTGCATGAGCGAGATACGCGTGGATACCGTAAATGCCAGGATCCAGCATCTGTCAGCATCGTCAATCACTCAGGAAGGTGTAAAACAGCTCAAAAATTTTGATCCATACCAAAAGGTACCCGGCACCACCATGGCCTGGGCAGACAAGATAACTACCAAATACGCCATCTCAGGATCTGCATACAAGTGTACGGCCGAGATGGAAACCGGCTCATGGATGTGCCTTTCACGTGTTGACTTCGGTGAGGGTGCAATTGGATTTACCGCAAGGGTATCAGGAACCGGCCTTATTGCAGTTACTTCAAATTATCCCGGCAAGAGAGGTAATTACATCACCGTGGCAGAGGTTGATTCAAGAGGTTATACAGACATAACAGTCCCGTTGTGGTCAGTAACCAAGGGAGTTGTGTCCAGACTGTTCATTGCCGCACAAGGTAATGTGAGTATAGAATCCTGGTCATTCATAAAGAAATGATAGGCAGATTTTTTAGATTTTTCCTTATTCCGGCTTCGCTGCTGATAGTTGCAGCGGGATGCTCTTCAAGGCATGGTACAGTGACAATCCGTCTGGTAGGCACATCCGATGTTCATGGCTCTATCTTTGACACGGATTGTCTGACAGGTGAGGAGAGGAGAGGCAGCCTTGCCAAGTTCTCCACTTTCCTGAACCGCCAGCGCAAGGAGTACAAGCATGTGGTCTATCTCGATGCCGGCGATAATCTTCAGGGATCGGTTGACGTATATCAGGATGTGACGGCCCAGTTGCACAGGACCAGCCTGCCGGCTCAGGCTTTCAGCATTCTGGGATGTGACGCCTCAGTTATGGGCAACCATGATTTTGCCGTGGGCGTAGCCAGCTACGAACGTTTTTTCCGTGGAGCTGAATTTCCTGTACTTGGCGCCAATGCCTGTTTTGAGGAGACAGGAGACTATCTGCCGCCTTACAGGATGCTCAACAGGGGAGGCGTGAGAATTGCCGTGTTGGGCTTGACCACTCCCATTGCAAAATACGCCCTTCCGTCAGACTGTGTAGGGGAACTGGAACTGCTTGACGTTGTGGAGACAGCCAGACAATGGGTGCCTTATCTCAAGGAAGAGAAGAAAGCCGATGTGGTAATAGGACTGCTTCACACAGGATTGCAGAACGGCAGGGTTCTGGAAGATATCGGAGTATATGAGAATTCCGTGCGCAGGCTCATAAGCCAGGTGCCCGGTTTCAATGTCATAGTCTATGGACATGACCATCAGGCCCGCTGCCTCAAGGAGGTTGACTGCAACGGTGATTCCGTCCTGCTGCTTAACCCCGGCGAGAAAGTATCCAGGACTGTAGTGGCTACCATAGATGTGGTTTTTGATGATAAGGAAAACCCGCCGGTCACGGCATCGGGATCATTGGTGGATATTTCTGCCGAGGAACCTGACAAGGATTTCATGAACAAGTTGTCCGGATGGTATGATGATGTGAAACACTATGCGGATTCGGCAGTGGGTACCACATCAGTCGTATTGGAGGCAAACGGCATCCTTTGGAGGAATTCAACCATCATGGACTATATCCATTCCATACAACTGGGGTACAACGGGGCTCAGATATCCCTGGCATCACCGCTCTTTGCGGTGCCGCAGGCCGCTTCCAGGGAGATCAGCATGCGTGACCTGTTTTCATTGTGCCAGGGTGACAATGCCATGGTATCGGTCATGCTGAAGGGCAGTGAGGTCCGTGACCTGCTTGAGTATTCGGCCGACATGTTCTACAACACGGTATCGGACAGGTCGCAGCCCATGCTCAAGTACCGTGAATCATCAAACGGTAACAAGGTCCCACGGCGTTCCGTAAGCAGCCTTATCACGGCGGCAGGGATAGATTATGTGATTGATGTCACCCAACCCAACGGAAAACGCGTAAGGATACTCTCCTTAAGTGACGGCAAACCGTTTGATCCGGATTCATATTACAGGACCGTCATAAGTTCCGCACTTTTCTCAAGTTCCGGATCTGCCTTGCTGAGAACCACCGGCATGACGCTGACTGAGATCCAGAAGCGTCTGAACGGTTCATCGGCGGCCGATTTGAGGTATTTCATGATTACAGACCTCTCATTGAGGAAAGAGATGGACATGGCGGTTAAGGTTAAGCCTGTCTCCACGTGGAAGCTTGTTCCGGAGAATGTGGTCAGCGCATGTCTGGCTAAAGATACTGTCAATTTCAGCATTATGAATCAAGTACGTTGATGCGTACAATATAAACTATGATTATGAAGAAAATAACAAGTTGTTTGTTGATTGCCGGAGCGGTGCTCTCACTCTCCGCGTGCAAAACCAGTCAGAGTGCCTATAAGGAAGCATACGAGAAGGCGGTAAGTGCCGATGAGGTCAAGCCTGTAGTCGAGGCTCCGGTTTCTACCGTACAGGCTCCCGTGGCTGAGGATGTGGAAAACGTATCAGTCCGTGAGGAGAAGGTGTCGGTTGTATCGGGCGACCAGGAACTCAAGGCATACAGCATAGTCTGCGGCAGTTTCTCGCTAAAAGCCAATGCCGATGCCCTGCGTGACCGTCTTGTAGGTGACGGCTACAAGGCCGTAGTAGTGGTTAATGAGGCCGGAAAGACCTACCGTGTGGTATGCGCCACCTTCAATACCAAGGAGGAGGCTGTTGCCGAACGTAGCAAATTCAAGGCCAGATATCCGGACAATCAGGATTTCCAGGCTGCCTGGATCCTTTACAGGAAATAACATTGGGAAGGATTCTTGCCATTGACTATGGCACCAAACGTACCGGAATAGCGGTTACAGACCCTCTCAGGATTGTGCCCGGCGGATTGGGTACGGTGGCCACGCATGATTTGCCCGCTTACCTGGCAGAATACATGACCAGGGAACAGGTGGATATCATCGTGGTTGGCCATGCCACAAACATGAACGGTGAGGACTCTGCCAGCATGAAGCAGATACGTCCGTTCGTGGAGAAACTCAAGAAACAGTACCCGGACAGGAAAGTGCTTATGTTTGACGAGCGTTTTACATCGGTCATGGCACAGCGGGCCATCCTGGAATCCGGGATAGGACGCATGGCACGCCGCAACAAGGCCCTTGTGGATGAGGTGAGCGCAACCATTATTCTGGAATCGTTTATGGATTCAAAACTATACAAGGAACTATGATTTTACCTATATACACTTACGGACAGACGGTTCTCAAGAAAGAGGCCGAAGAGATAGACAGCAGTTATGAGGGCTTGCAGCAGCTCATCCAGGATATGTTCGAGACGCTGAGGAAGGCTGAAGGAGTGGGTCTGGCGGCACCACAGGTGGGATTGCCAATACGCCTGGCCGTGGTTGACCTGGATGTCATGTCCGATGACCAGCCCGAGTTCAAGGGCTATTTCCGCACATACATCAATCCCTACATTGAGGAGACTGACGGAGCCTTGGTGCCGTATGAGGAGGGATGCCTTAGTTTTCCCGGCATACATGAGAAGGTGAACCGTCCGGCCCGTGTGCGCGTGAGCTGGCAGGATGAGAACTTCCAGGAGCATGACGAGTGGTTTGAGGGATT
>Ga0310786_10006811_pt1 | contig 15078 bp, 19 predicted proteins | sample AusTroGonzalo_MG_FD_203881 | JGI IMG/M metagenome (GOLD analysis project Ga0310786, IMG submission 203881) | Bovine rumen microbial communities from tropical cattle in Woodstock, Queensland, Australia - Gonzalo_03 (v2) (version 2) | ecosystem: Host-associated > Mammals > Digestive system >... | reverse complement strand
TGAAGTCCTTCTTATTGACGGCATAATTGCTCCCCAGTGCTGTGGTATCATAATAGTAAATAACTTGTTTGCATTTGTGATTGCGGTAGTAATTGCAGAAGTCGGCAATGAGTGCCGGGATCTTCCGCTCGAACTTAACATAGAAGGACCGGATGACATTGAGTCGGCCGTCCTGTTCCTGGCCTGCCACGATCCAGTTGATATTTGCGTTGTAGTCCATACCTATGCATATCGGCTTATCCGGTTGCACATCGAGATCCGCCTGGCTGTTGAGCATGGCGCGGTACTCAGCTTCCGTATGCCCATAGCCGAGCGACATGAGCCACTCGTTGTCGGCAGCGTGGTACTTATGGCTTTCCTTCATGGAGTTGTAGAAGCCGTCTTGGAGAATACCAAGGCGCTTGCAGAGGATAGATGTCTGGAAGACGAGCGGCGGCAGGTCGCGCTTCATGTCCTTCAGATAGTTCACGCCGACTACCTCGAGGTTCTCGATGGTGCTGACCTCGACATAGAACACGGCAGCAGCACGTAGCTGATTCAGGATCCTGTTGTTGCTCCTCAGATGGTGCTTCAGATAGGTCGGCACCGGTTCGCCTGCAGCACGCAAGTCCCGGACACGTTTCTTCAGCCGGTACTCCACATTCAGGCAGCCTTCTATGGCGCGGATGATCTCCGTATCCATCTTCTCGCGATAGTTGAGGAACCAGCTGCCCTTGGTGCCGACCGGCATATCCGACATGATCATTATCGAATGGTGGTAGCTGTGCATACCGAAGTGTGCTTTGATACCGCCATTGGCAGGCAGGGTCTCGTCCTTCAGTTTCTCGAAGTTGATGAACTTCGCCTCATCGACGAGCAGCCAGTCCAAGGTGAGGGAGTTGGATGATCCGGCAAGGTCCTGGGATATGAGCACGGCTCGGCTACCGTTGTAGAACGATATGACGTGCTCGAACTCCCGCGGCTCGATGATAGCCTTCTCGAAGTATTTGGGCGGCTTCTTGCCTACGACGTAGTGCACGCCCTCGATGAGTCCCATCGCCTTCCAGCAGGTGAACAGTCCCGGCAGGGTGTTCGTCAGACCGTGGCGGAACGTGGGCACGACTATTCCTCCGGTACTGCCCTTCATGCGCTGCATGTTCCGATAGACGAACGGCGCACCCATGCCGTAGGTCTTACCGGTACGACGGCCGGCGACAACCACCGTCGTCTTGGCGCCGATGTACATGACGCGCTGCTGGATCTTATTGAAGTATATCTCTGCCATGATTTATTAGTACCGGGGGTTTGTCACCCTAAACACCGGGGGTTTATACCCCTTCCCCCTAGGGGTTGTTATTTTCGGCCTCAGGGAAGAGTTGATCTTCCTCGAGGTCGGCTTCCTCGTAGTCGATATCCTCGATATCCGGATTGTCGGCAGCGAGCTTCTTACGCAGCCGTGCCTTGACCTCTTCCACGTTCGGTATAGGCTTGCATCCGACGAGCGACGGATCGGACGAGGGGCTGAAGGACTGGATAACGATGAGTTCGAAGGGGAACTCCTTTTCATCGTCAAGGTCAACGCGGTTAACCTTGCCCAGTTCCTTCGCCGCCATTGCCATTGCCTTGGTGTCCTTGCGTGCCTTGGCCATGTTGTAGGTCTCAAGCAGCATGTCGCTGACGCGTGTGCGCCAGAACTCACGCGTTGCCGGCGTGATCATCGGCATGAGCTGCTTGACCAAGGCAAGATCGGCATAGGCTACGGACTGCGATATCTGATGCTTCGCCATCATCTGGCTGATGAACGTGCGGTCGCGTCCGGAAGGGTTGTCGAGGAACCAGTTGTACATCTCACGCAGACGCAACAGGTGCTGCACCCTTTCCGGTGCGTACTTGCCCTGCAGCTCCTCCATGGGAGTGAACATCTCTGTCCGGGCGAGGTCTATGGTGCGGAGTTGTGCCATTACTCATCATCCTCCATATCGAGGAGGTTACGTTGTACGTTGTCGAGGGCGAGCGGACTGCCGACCTTTGCGAGCTTCATCTCCTGATCACGGAGCTGCACCTTGGCCAGTGCCTTGCCACGCAGATAGCGGCGTGCTACCTCCGTGACCTTGGCGGCGATGTCACTGCGCAGCTGTGAGGCATCGACCTCGATGATGAGAGCGATGTCGGTGATGGGCATGTAGATGGAAGCCAGCTGCTCGACCTGTTCTAATTGTTTTGCTGTGTAATCCATTCCCTTGCGTCGTACTCAAGGTTGATAAATGTGTCAACAGCTATCTCGAACATGCACATCGCTGTGCCGGGAATGAGATGCTGGCTGACCTCTTGCATGTTGATCCGGGTGTCAAGGTACTGCATATTCTCCTCGAAGCGGCGCTCCTGTTGGATGAGTACCGAGCAGAACTGCCGGAACAGTTCCGCCATGATATCCATGCATTGCCGGCGTGCCTTCATGTCGCCATACTTGTGGCGCATGGCGAAGAACACACTGCGGATCTTGCGTTGTCTTGGGGAGTTATCCAGCTCCGTGAAGCCGGCGGCATTCTCTACTACGAACACGAAGTTGGCGGTACTTTGCATCGCACCTACTGCCTGCTCGAGTCCTTCCAGTCCGGAAACTTGCACGAAGCGAAAGCCCTTCTCCACGGCTAACTTGTTGCTCGCGGTAAGGCGCTCGAAGAAATCTGTCGCACTCCATACTTGGGTTGTTGGTATCATATTACTTCTTGATTTGTTTCTTGAGCTCGTTGTACTCCTCTGCCTGTGCATCGAGTTCGGTCAGAGCGCGATACACATCGAGTGCCAGGATCTCCTTCTCCTTGGTGATGTCGCCCTTGGTGAGCGCACGGATCTGCGTGTTCATTGCCTTACGCAGTGCCGTGCCTATATCGCCGGTACTCTCACTCACCGGTGAAGGAACGAAGAAATTGCTGAAGAGAGCAGCGAACCGCTGCTTGATCGATGCGAACCATACGAACACGCTGTAAGCCTCCGGCGCGGTAAGCTGCATCTGTGCGCCATACAGCACGGCGGCCATGGCATTGAGGCAGTCGATGCGCTTGGTGTGAACGTAGCCTTGGTAATTGTTCTCGAGTACCAGGTACTGCTCGAACGGCAGTCCCTGCAGGTCGGGTCGGTACAGCGCTGCGTGTCCTTGGATCTGCTCGAGACATACAGGGTACTCAGGAATAGACATCAGCCAGTCCATCATCGGCAGGAAGCCTGCCAACTGTTCCGGACGGATAGACTGCATCATGCCCTCGAGCTTGCCCCAGCGGATGATACACAGCGCCTTGATCTGCTCCTCAGAGTATTGCTCCGAGGACAGCAGGAAGTACGCATAATGCAGTTGCTTCTGTGTCAACTCCTGCCAGGATGTGGGGACGGTGACATTCACGATCATAGCCAGTACCCTCCGCTCTTCTTATCGTTCACGTAACGGTGATCTGCCCACTTCTCGGCTACCGTTGAGGATGCCCAATGGGGGAACTCGGCGGTGTGTGTCCGGATGAACTCCACCAGATCCTGCACATCGTGCTTGGTGTCGTCACCCTTCAGCTGCTTGCAGATGATATCCTTGATCCGGATGAAGAGGGTGTTGTATCCTTTCGGACGCTCGATCTCGTCGGCGTACGTCCACTCAACAGCCTCTTCCAGGATATCGTAGGTAACGGCATCCTCGGCAAGGTCGTGCTGTATCTTCAGCACCTTCGGCCGTTGTTCCATGAACCGGTCGAACAGGTGCGTACTGATACCCTGCATCCTTTGCGCCTCGTAGCCGGCAAACACCGTACGGCTGAAGGTCGTACCTGCTCCTCCGAGATTCAGTACCAGTTGCTCTATAGCGTTGTCACGATGCTCGATCAATGCTTCCGCAAGTTTGTCGGTACGATCCTTCGATGCCGGTGCTGTGTTGCCGTTGCTGACTATACCGAAGCCGTTCTCTGTCAAGATGACATTGAGCGAAGGTATGGCATTCCTGAATGCCTCTGCAGCCACGATGGATTGCGCATATACCATGGCGGTCTCGTTGTCGAACACCGAAGGCTTGGCGACGTTCCTGAACAGCCAAGACTCAGCCATGATGATATACGACTGGATCTTCTCGAACAGATTCTTCTCGCCTTCCACTGCAGTCACCACGTTTGGGATGAACTGCATCAGTTCGTCATTACTCTTGATGATCTTCATTGTTGTCCTCCTTTCCGTTGTCCTTGGTTTGTTTGATGTCCTTATGCTCATCGAGCGTCGTGAGCTGCATGATCTGGATGGTAGGCTTGACATCCTCCCAGCCGTTGATATAGCACACGAGCTCGTGAATACGCTTGAGTAGGTCATGCGTCGGTTTGTTCAGCAGCTGCGCAATCATATACAACTCGCGCTTATCCGAGCCGGAGTTGTTCGTCTGCGCCTTGCCGGGTACTGAGCCGACGAGATTACTGTGCACGCCCATCACGAAGCAAACCATGTTGATTGCTTCCTGTATATCCGTTTCCCAATCGCCACCCTCTTTGCTCTGCTCGAGGTTGGTGATGGTGATATACGGATTGGGCTTGCCGGTTGTCGGATCAAGGTACGCGCCGCTGAAGATAACCCTGCCGGAGTTCTCTGCTCCGGTGAGGAAGTCAACCAACTCTTGCTTTTTCTTGTTGACTATCTCTTGCTTTTCCTTATCACCGGTGGCACCTGCCTCCTCAAAGACAGTTTCCCAGTACTCATTGTCGATGGTGATGAGGTACTTGAGCGGTGCAGCGTTCTTGAGCTTGTAATACTTGGCAAGAGCGATGAGCTTCTTGATGTCATACCATTTCCCTTTGAATAGGCTGCCATAGTACGGGATAGGATAGTACGTGCTATCCGGAGTCGGCATGCGCGTCACGAGGGCAAACTGCTTGTGAACCATACCCTTCTTGCCCTTATTCTCCTTCAGCAATTCTTTCAGATCCGTGATAGGGTCATCCTCGTCGAGCATGACATAGCTCTGCACCTTCTCCGGCTTGGGTACTGACGAACGGAAGTCACCGTAATACACGTAGCGACGACCGCCACCATTCTCCGGAGAGAAACGGCAGTACATAGCTTCCTTCCTGCGGATCGATGCAATGGCATTACCGGCACGATTGAGCGTGAACAGCGTGACAGTGAACTGCCAGAACTTCATATCGGTGCACGTTCCAAGATGGAAGGATGCAAGGTTGTTCATCCGGCAGAAGTCCCTAACTGCCTTCTTGACGGTATCGTTAGCTGTGTCCGGCAATACATACTCGAGCCCGGCAGCATAACAGTTCTTGATGTTGTGCTGCTGGCAGGTATTGATCGTCTCGTCAGACTCAATCTGCTCGAGGATATCATACGGCATCTGGTTGTCTATACCCCAAGGCATAAACTCCCAGCCGTTGCTCATCTTGGTGGGACGTATCTGTTCTGTATCAGTGTCCTCTTTCCAGATCTTCTTGGAGGACGACGTGAAGGCAGCAAGTACCTTGGCGTACTCACCGGCCTTTATTGATTCAACGGAAAAAGTAAACGGTTCTTTCATTGCGCAATTCAATTTATGCGCAAAGATACAAATGCGCGCACGCGCGGCAAAAATACAACGGTCAGATCATGACTTCACAGCCATTGATAGACATGATAAGGATATCGCGAACGGTGCGGATCTCTCCGGACGTGAGCATCTTGATGCGGCGCGTACCCTTGTATTTATCGAACTTGAGTCCGATGCAGTTGTTCAACTCGAGGACGCGTCCTTCCTTGGTGAGGACGACCAGATCCACAGGCTCAGGACGCATCAGCATGTCGGCCATGGTGGATATATGAATAGGTCTTGCCATTATAGTTTCGATTTGAGTAGTTCTGACAGAGGGACGGAATGGTGCTGCATCAGATCCGTGAAGGAACTCTCGAGCACGGCATATATACCGGCATCGGTAGTGACGATGGCGCACTCATGGCGATTGCCGCGCGTCAGGTTCTGACTGGTGATGATAGCCACACGCATCCCCGGGGATTCGAGTAGTATCAGCTTGGAGTGGTTATCGGCCAGGAAGCATTTGTCTATGGTTTGCACGATGAACGGCCACAGGCGCAGAGTCTTCTGCGTAGCCTTGTAATCGAGCAGCAGCTGTATGTCCGTGACCTTACCGCTGCGCCTCAGGTGATAGAGGCGGCGGATAAACTCCTCACTGATTGAGAAGGATGTTTGGCGGATGGTAGCCTCACCCTGCATCTGAGCGAGGCACCATTCCACCACATCGGCTACCTGCAGCTGATTGCTCAGGTATGCCTGCATAGGACACTCCGACAGTGGACGTAAGACGCTATCAACTGCCTTACTTACCATCTACCGGAGCGGAGTAGGTATCGTACTTCTCCCAGTTGGCACGGTACTTCGTATCCAAGTCGATAAGCTCCTTGACGAACGGATAGCGGTCGCCATCCGGGCATACGGTCTTATCGTGCGTGTTCATGATCACGAGCAGCTGCGCACGGTTGTGACGCATCTGCTGGAGCAGATTGATGTTCTCTACGTAGAGAGCCTTGATCTCTTCCGGAAGGCTGTCGTGGTCTTCACGTTTGCCCTTGGCGAAGCGCTCCGTCTTCTGGATGCGCGTCTCGGGTTTCCAGTTGTCGAAGCCTGGCAATCGCTCATCAAGCTTCTCGCGCTTGGCGATGCCTTCAGCCTTGGCTGCCATCTTCTCCACCAGTTCGTGATCGGAGTTGTCCTTCACGCGAACCTTGTAGAACTTCGACAGCTGGTACTCAACCATCTTGCCGAAGCGCTTCGGGAACTTCTCGTAGTTGTTACCGAGGATTACGTTACGAGTGATCTGCCGGCACAGCCTTGCACCGGTCTTCACGTCACGCTTATCTGCAGGGGTTTCCATCCAGTCCTGCAACTCTTTTTTCAATTTCTCATCCATGATCCATGAAATTTACTGTTCAACATCTTCAGCACCCGAGCCGCTTCCGGAACCTGAACCCGAACCGCTGCCGGGATCTTCCTCACCTGCTCCGCTGCCGCTACCTGATCCGCTGCCTTCCTCCTCTTGGACGGTGGCAGCCTCCAGCAGCCTCTTCAGATATACAGCACACATGTCAGCTACGTTGCGGTCGACATTGCTACTGCAAGAGGCGCTGCGCCACTTCTTAGCCATTGAGGCCATCTCCACGAGGTTGTGAGCCTCTTGGATATATTCTTCATCAATGATATAGTTCATACTGCTATTGATTATCTACGCCTGTAACAAATATGAGATTCTTCCCCATAGGAGCAAGCAGGCGGTTCATTGCTCCGAGGGTTGAGCCGGTGGTAACAAAGTCATCGAAGACTATCAGATTCGGCTCTGAAGGGATAGTGCCCGGAGTGAACTCGGCATTGATGCGCTGTTTGTTCTGCGCAAATGCCACATCCGGAATGTATGGAATCTGCAGCCGGTCGGCTATTGCTTCAGCTACGAGGCAGGCGAAGTTCCGCTCCTTGTGACGACGGCGCGGTGTGGTCACAACGGCATAGCCACCATTCCAAAGATATTGCCCGAGGACGGTACTGAGCGTGTCGGCTATACGATTGGCAAATAGAGGGATGTTTGCATCGCTCTCCTTGATTTCGGCAAGGGTTTGCCCCTTGACGGATCTGCGCCATATAGCTATGACACGCAAGCCTACCTTGGGGAACATGTGGATATGCTCTTCAGACAGATCACAGCGCGCCAGTTCGGCACTGTCGGCATGCCATGCCTTGCGTGATGCTTCAGCAAAGATATCGCGTGTGGCTGTAGGCTGCCCGATAGAAGAAAGGATGTCGGAGAGTGAAGCCGGACGAATCGACTCCATGCTCTCCGACATCGACGGACTCTTCTCTATGGTCAGATCATCCAGGAGCATTACTCAGCGCCGCTGCCGCTTCCTGAACCTGAACCACTACCCGAACCGGATCCAGAACCTGCAGGGCTTCCGCTTCCGCTACCGCTACCGCTGCCTTCCGATACAGCCTGGCTGCCTCCGCCGGGGCGGGACGGTGCTTGCGTACCGCCGTTGCCGCTACCCGAACCCGAGCCAGTACCATCCTCCTGCGGGTTGATGATACCATCCTCGGTATCAATCTCGCCGGTGTAGAACGGTGCAGGGATGAGGTCGGTGCACTCGGCGTTGATGGTGGTCGATGCAGTACCGGTAGGACCTTGACCGGAGTCTTGGTTCACGGTTACCTTGGTCTGATACATCTCGTTACCGATCACGCGGAACTTGCCATCGGCATCCTGCGGAATGAGTACGAGATCCGAGTTGTTCGCCATCGAGGCAAACAACGTAGCTTCCTCTTTCGTGCCCGGGTGAACACCGACGAACTTGTTCAGCTGCGTCTGGCTGGGCACCTCGCCCTGAGGCTCAGAGGTGTGACCGGAGTTGTTCACCAGAAGGTCGATATAGTGGAACTTAGCGCCTGAAGCCAGCTCGAACGAGCCTACATAGGTCGCCGCTGTAGGACGGCCATATTCATCCTTCGGCAAGGTCGGCCACTTGGTGATGAGGCTCTTGTGGATGAAGTACACGCGACGGCGCAAGCCGGGCAGTACAGGACGTCCCTCACACCAAGCAAGGCTGGCAGCCAAAGGTGAGCAGTTAGTTACTTGAGACATAATATTCTACTGTTAATTGGTTTGACAATGACCCCACCGGCTCAACACCGGCGAGGTCGTTAACTTTAGTTCGAACCCGAACCGCTACCTTCAGCCAACTCAGCAACGAGCAAGCGACGAGGATCGATGCTCTCGAAGTTCACACCGAAGAACATCGTAGCGATGAACTCGAGAGTGAACGCAGAGAAGCGTGCAATCTCGATATCCTCGGTATCCGACATCTGATCAACGCCGATGAGCATGTTCTCCTTGGTGGAGAGATGAATGAACGAAGAACCGTCCTTAGAGGACAGCGGAACAAGCTCGCACTTGCCGTTCGATCCCTCGAGGATCTTCTGCTCAAAGCCCTTAACCCACGGCGTAGCGTTGTGGGTTGCGAAGTACGCATCCTCATACGCATCCATGATGTCTTGGGTGATGAACATCTTGGTCTTCTGCTTGCGCAGGATCTTGTTAGCGGCACGGAAGATGCTCTTGAGCACATCCACTGCGTTCTCTGAGGTGATCTCCTCATCCAGCTGCATGTAGTTACCCTTAGCTGCCGAGATGTTACCGGCGGTAATCTCAGCCGACGTGATGGTATCCCATCCGTTGAACAGATCGGCGCTGGTCGTACCGTTAGCGTTACGAACGGCGCTCCACAGAACGCTGTTGAGGTTCTCAGACAGAGTCTTGCAGATCTCGGTGAGCGACTTGCGGATGATATCCGCGTTCTTCATAGCCTCGCCCTTGGTAACGGCATTTTCGCCGATAACCAATGTGGCGGCAGAGTTCGGTTCGAACTCGTGGTCAATCGCACCCATGAAGGTCTCCAACTCACGGAACGCGAGGGTAGCATCCTTGCCACTCTTCATGTTCTGCTTGTAGGGAGCGAACTGAGCGTTCATGTTCAGAGTGCCAACAGTCTCCTTATAACGGATACCGGCACGTACAGTGACGTGGGGGATGATCTCCTCCAGACCGATGACGAACATCGCGAGGAACTCCTTGCGCCACTTGGTAGCAGCCTTCTGGTATTCAGCAAGCTGCGACGATGAAACTTTACCTACTGACATAGTTAGTTAATTAAATGGTTAAACAATACAGGATTACTCCTCGCCGTTCATCCAACGACGTGCGCGGTTGTAGACTTCCGCCATCTCCGCCAACTGGGATTTCTCCTCGTTGTCGGTAGGATGCTGGGTCTCTACGACCTTCTGATCCTTCACAGCTGGAGCTGCCTCCAACTCGGCGATGCGAGCGTTAGCGGTATCCAACTCGGTCTGCTTGGCAGCAAGTTGGGCTTGCAACGTCTCCACCTCCTTGTTCAGGTCAGCCTTAGCCTGATCAGCTGCAGCCAGCGCGCCTTCCAGCGCATCGAGCGCCGGTTCGTCGAGATGATACTTGCCTTCCGCATCAGCCTCCGGCAGAGCGGACTGAATGGCTGCCAGTACGGCGGCCACCAATACAAAGGTTTTCTTCATAAGACTTTGTTTTTGATTATTTACTGTTACCGGAGGTGCTGCAGCGGCGACCGGAGTATTCTCCGTGCTGCTTGCCCCGTCCTTTTTTGTGTTCTTGAAGATCTTGTTCCACAACGACTCCAAGCGAGTCAGGAGTGCATCTGCCTCTACCTCCATGTCCGGTACCGGAATACCTTCCGATGCCATGGCGGTAGCCACCGATGCGGTGAGGTGGAGTTGGTCGCAGTCCTCAACGATCTCGTCAACGAAGCCCCACTCCTTAGCCTCCTGTGCGGTCAGCCACTTCTCTTCAGCCATGAGGTCCTTCAGCTCATTCATCGGCTTCTTGCAGCGTTTCGCGTACATGGTGGCGATAGTGATATCTATCTTCTCGGCATCCTCGGCTTTCTTCTTGTACTCCTCTGCCTTAGCCAGAAGCTCGTCGGCATTCAGTGCATCCCACTCGAAGATCACGAACGAACACTTATGCACGAGATAGAGCGCAGAAGCGTCGATGGAGATGTGCTTGGCGCCCATGGATGAGATAGTAGCTGCAGACGCATTCATGCCACGATAATGTACATTGACATTTCCGTGAGCAGCAAATGCTGAAGATATCGACAGCGCGTCGGCGACAGATCCACCCAACGAATCGATGAGCACATTCACTTCCTGGTCTTGCTTTGAGTCCAGAAGATTATCCACCGTGTGCTTGTTGAAGTCCCAGTAGCCTACGGTACCTTTCAGTTTCAGATCAAATTTCTTTGCCATAGTTGTATGAATTAGAAAATCCGGATGCAAAGGTAGTTAATCCTGAGCAGAACGGGCAAAGACACCATATATTTATATATCACGTGTACATGCGAGTGAAAACGATGCGAATTGCGGTAGTTTTACAGGTTTGTTGATCGTTTTGCTGATGTCAACAAAATGATACGTGTTAAAAGCCCCGAAAAAGGGGCTTTTAACACGTATTACATGAGATACAGCGTATTGCGTGAACTTATGATAATTTTGTAGCTGAAGAGCGTGTTTTTTGCGCAAATTGCAATTCGAAGTAGCAAGGATCGGGGAAAAGAGCACCGAGGTAGTCGGCTACTCCGGTGTCGATGGCCGAGTCATAAATGGAGAAACAATTGGCATTTTCGAGTTCCTTCCAGTCTGCCGGAGTGTTGAGATGTTTGAGCTTGACATCCTTGCGATATCGACAGCGACGGAACGGACTGAAGTACATAATGGTGGCAGCCATTGGTGCGTTGGTACTGATTCCATATTCTGCTTTCCACTTATACATCCATTCCTGAAGACCCATCTTCATCAGATACTCCCACTCTTTTCGACGGTACAATTTATTCGTATGCCCCTCGTAATACCTCACATCCTCATAGTGCAAGTAATCCCTTATGAACCTACCGGTGTCAATCATCGTCTGGGTGTAGACCTTGCCACCGATACCTTTCTCTCCGGGTTTAGGCATGTGGTCACCCTTGTACAGGATAGGATAGTCATCGAACCTCGTATATTTGATGAAGAAATGATCGTCGGAAGATAATAGGAACTGCTCAAGACTGGTTTTCCGAAACACCTCGCGGATCTTCTTGAACACATTCTGTGCTGGAGAGTTGCCGGGTTCATCACTGCAGGGGATATACGTAACTCTTGCCGGGTTGATGAATTCCGGCAACTTATCGCCAACGATGAAGACGCGATTTAAGCCGATACCATACCGGCAGATGGAACGCAGGGAATAGCGCAGCTCATTGTTGTGCCACTTGCTGCCCGTGCCAATTACATATACTACATCCATTACAACAAAGCAATAATTATTATAAAAATCATACAAGCTAAGGCAACAAACCCTATTATGATATCATCTTTATTTGTTACCATACTACTTGATGAAATAATAGTGAACGCCATCGGTAGTCTTCAGGAACTGGCGACGCTGCTCACGCTTACGGTTATACAATCCTATATGTACCCACTCCGCACCATCGGCGCGTTTCTCGTCGATGTACTGGTCAAAGAGCAGGTTACGACTGCGCAGGAAGTTCCGGCAGAACACCTTGAACTCTGCCATCTTGCCATTCTCCGGCACGATATCAGCAGCCCAGCCGTATGGATGAGCAGATGTTGATGAGGACTGCTCCAGTTGGAACAGGCGGATGCCGGATGTAATGCGGATGCCGGAACCCCATGCCTCACGTAGCTGCTCGAGCAAGCAGGCAAGCTCGAACAGATGCCAGCACTGCTCATCATTTGGCGTGTTATCGAAGCCGAGTTTGTCGGCCGTTGCGGATCTGGTGAACTCAGACAGCCAGAAATGTGCTGTGAGTTGGATGTTTGGACGTGTCATAAAATGTTCTATTTTTAAGATTGCGGACGGCTTGGTATCAAAAATCCCCGAGCCGAGACAAAAAATAATGTTCGATTTTTAAGATTCGGACGGAGGGAGGCAAGCGATTTAACGCCTTTTGCCTTGCCTCCGTAGTACTGAGATTAAGATTTCGGGTCAGAACAGAATATCCGACCTAAAGGATTCTTGACGATGTGATTGTCCTTTGAACAATAAGGTACTCCTTCCGGTGAAAGCCGGAACCGAACACACTCCTCACATCTATAAAATGCTGGTACACTCATAAGAACGGTATAAATTTACGTGCAACAATGATATACGGTGCGGTGGTGGGGAACTTCTCCATCACCCAGCAGGCTACCTTGGCCAGCAGCAGTATCGCCGTTATCCAAAACCACCAGCTGCAGAACCTATTGTAGCCGGTTTGTTTGGGCACTTCGCGAAGCTTCGCGAGTTCGGATTTATAGTCCGACACACTCTGCTGAAGGCTGTCATTAACTGCTCGAGCTATCTCCAGACGGCGTGACAGGTCGGCTATCGAGTCACGCAGCTCATGGTGTACGTTAGTTTCGGTAACGCCCGCAACGTTCGTAGCTTCGCCGGTCTTTGCGTTATACGTTCCGCCTCCCGGGCCGAACTGAATGTGCAGGTGGGAACTATCCACCACCTGTACATGATGCTCTACACGCATTGTATCGACGAATGTAAAGTGAGTGGTGTCATGGTGGTGGTGCAGCACTATGCTGTCTCTCTGATGAACCTTTTCCGAGACTTTTACTGTCCGGCAGGACACAATCGAGGAAAGGAAAACCACCAGGGCGACACCAAGGATTAACGCCCAAAGTAGCCGAGAACATCCGCTACGGTTGCCAAAATCATCAAATTCTTCCATATTATTCTGCTTTTGAAAATAAAAGTTTGCTTTTTCAAATAAAAAGTGTTATCTTTGTGGCGCAAACATTAAAAACTCACAAAAATGAAACACTCCTATCTCCTTGCAGCTGCGTGCTGCATGCTGTTTGTAGCCTGCAAGCAGCAGAACACTCCCCAGCAGATTCAACAAGTAACATTCAATGTCAGCGCGTTCGGGCAGACCACCGAGCCGATGAACGGACCTGCCAAAGCTCCGCAAGCAACCATACTCGATGACGAAAACGGCACTGCCCTGACTGACCTGTATATATTCGACGGCACATCCCAAGTCGCCCATCAGACCAACGATGATCCGAGCTTCGGCACGGTCACCCTCAACCTCGCACACGGTGCTCACTCGCTGTCGTTCATCCTCACACGTTCTACCGGCATCAGCGTCTCGGAAGGCGTTATGACCATGACAGCCATCCGTCCCACGTTCGGCAAACTGCTGGCGTTAAACGTGTCCGGCAGCACACCGGCGCAGAACCTCACCCTTGACCGCATCTCCGGCCTACTCAGCATCACCATCAACGACCAGTTCCCGGCTGCAGCCAATCAGATTGAGTTCGTGATGGCTACCAAGTACACCCAAATCAATGTGGCTTCCCTGCTCGGCGTGAACGGTGCGGAGTGGAGTCAGAAGGTATCATGTGCGTCAAAGGTTGGTCAAAGCGGCGTGGAATATACCTTCAACACCATCTGCCCGAGCCTCACGGAGGAGTACACCAGCGACCTGACCATTAACATCTACAACAGCAGCGATGCCGTCATCTACACCGTCACCATCGAGGATGTGCGGTTCGCATCGAACACCAAGACCCTTATATCCGGCAACCTGTTCACCGCTCCGTCGGCATCCATTACCGTCAACACCTCATGGAACACAAGCATCGTAGGCGCCTGGTAAGTCCCGAGACCCATGTGCAGCCTGCAGAACCTATACATTGCCTTTGCGCCAGCGTTACTGCTGTCACTTTCTCTGTGTCTGTCGGCGTGCAGTGGCAGGACTGACGAACCAACACCCGAGGCGGAGCAATTTGCAGACGGCTCGGGCACGATAGTCTATCATACAGACTCGACCGAGTGGCGGGTCAAAATCTTCAAAGAACACTTGCTTTATTCTGATGCCGTAGCGGTGGTTCTGCCATCGCCGTGGCATATTCCTTCACGTGAGGAGGCAACGCTGCTCAAAACGCTTGTATTCGATCATCAGGAGCGTTTTGTGACCTCGGACGGCTACACGTTTGGTATGCCGTCAGCCTCTGTCAGCAAAGCCGGCAGCAAGACGCAGTACTCAGTCCTCGGTTTGCACATCCGGCGCACTGTCATTGTCGTCACTTTCTGAACTCTCGCTCTCTTCGGGGTCTTCGGGTTGGTGCTCCTCTTCCCATTCTCGTCGTTCGGCGTCTGTGCATTGCAACCATGGCTCGGCATGAGGCGGCAGACCTACTTCATGTCTGAACATACGCGGTTCGTCTGCTTGGTCTTTGTACAGCCAGTCGAATCCAGGATCTGGCGTTTGTACTCGTGTTGTAAATTCAGTTATCATAATCGTTATTTTGTTACAGTCCAATGTTTAATGTTGGTCAGATAGGCATAGATGGTCATGGTGCCCTCTGGGAATACGAACAGATGGCTTTCGTCTTTAATGGCATCATAGACGGCTGCGCTGAGGGTGAGGGTCAAGCCGGAGCCGTTGTCGGTGAGGCGCAAGGCGATGTAGGTGCGGAAGTTCTTTAAGAAT
>Ga0310786_10006810_pt1 | contig 15080 bp, 28 predicted proteins | sample AusTroGonzalo_MG_FD_203881 | JGI IMG/M metagenome (GOLD analysis project Ga0310786, IMG submission 203881) | Bovine rumen microbial communities from tropical cattle in Woodstock, Queensland, Australia - Gonzalo_03 (v2) (version 2) | ecosystem: Host-associated > Mammals > Digestive system >... | reverse complement strand
CTAAGGTAATTCTCGAAGGAAACGGAGTAGACATATCTCTACAGGAAGATGGGACTGTCATAATATCTAGATCTGCGTCGAAGCTAGTCGAAATTCCACTATATGAATCTGGCGCTAATGTACAAGAAGCGACTCTTCAGAACGAAGTATACAATCAGCTAGGAGAAGTCAACAGCTCGACTTCTGCGCTAAGAGTGATAGTTCCGAAAGCGAAAGCTGGAACTGTACAAGACTGTCAGTTCGAGTTCTCTACACCATCTACGACTAGTATGACTTCATTCAGTGCAGTCATGGATGGCGAACTATGCTTGTCTAGACTACCCGAAGAGTGGAAGCCTGACACTGTATATCAGTGCAAGTCACTGAACGGAATCGTCTCAGTGGAGGAGTTCTAGAGTGACAGATCGAGAACAGAACAAGATTCTAGATGTAGTCATATATCTTCTCCTAGCATTCATCTTCATAGGAATAGTGGTCATAGCGCTCTAGAACTATGTAAACAGAATTTAACAAATAGTAGTGTCGAGAATACCTCTCGACATTTCTATATTGTAATCACTATGATCAAAGACATTGAACTGGAACTTAAGAAGCGGGTATGGCTCAGCCGATCTTTGAGATGCGCTGCGGAGCAGCAGAAGTTTCACTTGATGGCTTGCGCGGTTCTTGCTCTAGGAGACAAGACAGCGTGCGCTAAGCTCAAGGAAAAGTCCTTCAAGTTCGGACAGGCTATAGAGAAGTGCATGAAGAAGGCTGTCGAGTGCGGATTCCGGAGAGAGGATGACTTGAGAGAGGAAGATAATGCGTAAGAAGATCGAGATAGAGTTCGACGGCGCTGACAAGGGCGGCTTCACTGACAAGCAGATAGATGAGCTCAACAAGGTTCTGACACGCGCTATACACCAGATCCACGAGTTCTCTAATCCTAAGAAGGTGACCGTTGACGGAAACGTCTTCTGGCTCCGAGGAGGTGCTCCAGAGCCGAAGGTCGCTGAGAAGACTTATCCTGTTCATCACGAAGAGCACATCGTGATGACTAGACCCACATTCAACAAGAGGTAAACTACAATGACGACAACTGAATGGGCCGAGAACGAAGTCCGTCTCGCAAAGGAACGCGAGCGCAAGAGCTCGAGCAGTGAAGACGACGCAATCCTCGACGGATATGTCGACGCCTGCTATGACTCTGCGCTCAAGGCTTACAAGTGCATGGCTGAGGACGGACACTCTGGCATGTCTTGGGGCATCACTAAGAACATTCTGATCAAGCTTCTCAACGATGTTCCGCTCGGACCTATCGAAGAAGATGAAGACTGCTGGTCTGGTGAAGCATCTCTTGACGGATCTCAGCAGTGCACTCGTCGCTTCTCTCTGTTCAGACGCAAGAATGCAGACGGCACTTGGAGGTACAACGATGTCGACCTGGTCGTCGTTGACGACGTCTATCCAGATCACCTATCTGCCGTGGGTTCTAAGTTCGGTGACTCGCTCTGCGAGAAGCTTTTCGGAAACCTCATCACGTTCCCTTACTATCCGCCTGTTCATCCGTATCGAGTCCGCCGCATCGAGATCAACGGTCTCACTCGCAACGGGAATGACGTCGTCTTCGTTCCGTTCGTCAAGAAGCCGAACGGCGAGATCGTAGAAGTCAACAAGTTCTATGAAGACAAGTGGCATGATCCTATCGAGATCGGATTCGAGTTCCTCATGAACGAAGAGCAAGAGAAAGAATTTGACGAGAAGAAGAGATACTCTGATTCTCATCGCTAACACTTAACAACTAAAAAGAGGAAAAAACTCATGACTAGAGAAGAACAAGAAAAGCTCCGGAAGATTATGCCCTACATGAAGATAGGCGCAATAGGATTTGGGATCATTATTGCACTGTTTGCCGCATATAATATCTTCCTCGGCTATAACTCTGCAACACAGCTTCTCGTGAAGCAGTCTCCCAACGGATCCATGTCGTGCATCGACCACGCTGGATTCTACTTCAAGGGTCCGTTCACAACGATCTATTCATATGACCGAACGAAGGACTTCTACTTCAATTCATCGACTGAGAAGGTCAAAGGCGAAGGCTGGGAAGGCGGAGATGACGATGAAGATGACGTTTCTGTCACTTTGTCTCGCAACGCTAACGCGGACATTAGCGGGTATCTCAAGTACCAGATACCGACAGACTGCGACGATCTCATCAAGATTCATCGGGAGCAGCGCTCTGACAAGAAGCTCAAGCATGATCTAGTTCGCAATGCAGTTCTCTCTGCCGTCCGCAAGACAGCACCGCTCTTTACGGCAGAAGAGGCAAAAGTCACGAAGATAGCTGAGTTTCGTCGACTCGCAGAAGACCAGCTCATTGATGGTGAATACTTGACGATGATTCAGACTCTTCAGGAGAAGGCTGGAGAGGACGAAGTAGACGCAGACGGCAAGATTATCAAGAAAGCCGAAGTTCAGGAGTACAAGGTTACACAGCTCAAGCTGGATTCGAATGGCAACCGCATCCTAACGAAGCCGTCCGCTCTCAAGCAGTACGGCATCAAAGTGCTCCAGTTCGAAATCCAGAACGTGAAGCTCGACGAGAAGGCTCAGAAGCAGCTTGACATCGTCAAAGAGCGAGAGATGCAGCGTGTGGCTAACGCTACCGCAGCGGAGACCGCGAAGCAGGCGGCAGTGACTGCCAAGGCAGAAGGCGACGCAAAGATTGCTGCCGCCAAGGCCGAGCAGGAAGTTGTGAAGATTGCGGAAGTGACTAAGGCGCAGAAGGAGAAGGAGGTCGCTATCCTACAGGCTCAGAAAGAGCAGGAAGTTGCACGTCTCGAAGCATTGAAGGCACTTGAAGTCGCAAAGAAAATCAAGGCCGAGAAGGAAGCGGAAGCCGCTGCCAACCGAGCCCTTGTAAATGCAGGCCTTAGTCCCCAACAAAAAGCTGAGTGGGAATACAAGACGAAGGTCGGTGTCGCAGAAGCTCTTGCTCAGTCCTCTCATCCTCTCGTTCCAGAAATCATGATGAACGGTGGAGATTCAAAGAACAATTCAGCAATGGACGCCGTGGGCTTGAAGATGCTCATGGACATCACGGACAAGCTGTCTAAGTGAAAGAGTAAGCGAGTGAACTCCACGCCTAGCGAGGATTCATGGAAACCTCAAGTCTCTGATCTTGGAGCTATGGTCCTGAAAGAGAACTCGACACCGATGGTGTTCAAGTAAAGTTTCCTTTACAAAGGAAAGCGCAAGGCTCTGGCGCATAATAGAGCCAAATCAAACAACCCATACACCGGGAAGGGAGGTCGGCGCAAGCTGGCCTCCCGCTCTTTTTGAGATTTTTTGAGAAAACTGTTTACAAAATCGCCAAATTTTCCTATAATATATTGTACAACCCTTTAACCCGGAGACCTATATGGAACTTCCCGATAGCATCGCCTACGAAGCCGCAAGATTCGCAGAGATGAAGCGCAACCCCAACAGCAAACTCGTCGAAGTGGAGGATGCCTATGACGACCTCGTGAAGCACACTGCTGCCTTCATTCAGGACCGTCGGATCAACGAATACCTTGACGGGAAGGCTCCTAACCCTTCGCTCGCCGATCTGCTCATCGTCAGCGTTGCAGATGCCGTAGATCTCGTCGACGAGCTCGTCGATGAAGAAGAGGACGATGACGAAGAGCCGATCCAGCTGACTGACCACGACAAAGAGCTCTTCCTCGAGGCTATGAAGAAAGTGAACGGAGGCAAGAATGAAAATATTTAAGAGATCAGACGCTAGGGCGAAAGTCGGAGACACAGTCGTAATCGAAGGCTTCAAGTGCGACATGGACGGATCTCTTCCGGAGACTGAGCGCAGTCTCATCGGAAAGACTGGCAAGGTAACGCTAGTCGACGACTCTGGCGCAATACACGGCACGTGGGGCGGTATTTCACTTCTCCCTAATGATGACTACCACGTTATCGACGAGGCATAACATGAAGTGCTCCATCTGTCAAAAGCCGTTTAGCGTCCCAGGGACCTGTATAACGTTCGAAAACTGTTTGGACAAGTATCTCAACAGGAAGTTCTCAAACGTCTGCTATAAGTGCGCTTATGCGCTTCTAGAGAAGACCCTAGAACTTGACCCAATGAACAAAAGACTCAATGAACCTACAACCTACGACGATGATGTGAAAAGAGAAGGATAATGAAAAAATATGACGTGATTCCTGATCCGGATGATGCACCAGACCGTGGCAACTTTCCTAGGATAGGTAACAGCGACTACCGCTTCAATCTGTGGTACAAGTTTCCGAAGCTGGTCGAAAAGAAGAAGTCGGATGACGACTGCTATCACAAGATCGACAACTATCGCGGAGAGCACAACTTCGAATCTGATGATCTAATCGACTACATGCGTGAGTCACTGTCTGGGATCAAGCTCATCGAAGACTTTGACCGCGACGAAGACTACTGGTCCGGTGACCTGAACGATCGTGTCAGGTACTCATACCGCATCTCCGCGTTTATTCCTGAACGTGAGTGTGGAATTGACTCTGTCTACGCTCAAGAAGGTATGAAGTCTTTCGACGAGATCGACTACCAGAAGTCTGGCGAATGGGTCGCTAAGATGCTTGAAAAGCTTGGTGCAGAACTTGACGTAGACGAGTGCATCGAACTGGTCAAGCAGCAACATGATGATGCTAAGGCTTTGATCGATTCGAACAATGAGATGTTAGAGATCTTAGACTATTCTAACGAGAAACTCAAGGCTGCAATAAGTAGCGATAAAACTAATATAAAGGAGCACTAATGAACTTAACTTGCAAAGACGGCGAATTGAACGTACAAGACATGATCTACAACTTGTTTCCGAAAGTGAGAGCTTTCGTGGATGATCCGAGAGTTCAGGAGTGGGCTAGAGAGCACACGATGTCTGAAGTCTTCCAGAAAGTGCAAGAGAGGGTAGGAGTATGAACTTTCATCCGTTCGTGTCCGCTCTCATTGTAGGTGCAGTGATGCTCTTCTTCGGATGCTGTGCTGAGTGCAATCATGGCAACAAGTATATCCGGGTCTGCCGCATTGACTCTAGCAAAGAAGACTGCTATGAGTTCAGAGATGCGCACTTCTCACAAGGAAAGACGATGATCCTGATCAAAGACAGAGACGGCAACAAGTACTCATTCAACAAGTCCGGATGGTCTATCCTGGTGATGGACAGAAAAGAGAGAAAGAGCCGATGAAGTTTAGAGACGAAAGCTACAGCCGAGAACTTATTTCATCGTTCTCAGAAGAAGACTTTCCACTGCTTCATGACATGTGTCGAAGCAACGAATACGGAGTCAACGAGAACGTGAAGATCCTGTCAGAGCTCTACACTGGTTCGGATATGCTAGCCGTAGCGATCTATCGTGACAAGTGGGAAGAGGAGACAGCGACGACTAAGAGACGCATCTTGGTCCTCGAAGTGAACAAAAACAAGCACCTTCTGGGTCTCGGAAAGAAGATGCTTGATGAGCTCAAGTGGGACTGTGAAGAGATTCGTCTAGGATATGTCCCAGAGTCTAAAGAGTTCTACCGTAAGAACGGCTTTGAGGAATCTGGCGAGTGCGAACTGAGATGGAGGCGAGATGAATAACGACGTTGATGAGAAAGAGTTCACTTTCTGGGTCGTTCGAATGTCTCGACTTGTCATCGACACGAACGATCCTAACAAGCGTGAGTACGAGAAGACCTACTACTACGAGAAGCCTTCGCTAGTCGATCGACCAGAGCGAGCTAAGCACTTTAGGACGCTGAAGAACGCCGAGAAGATCGCAGCAGCTTACAGGCGCATCGGGTACAAGACCGGAATTCTAGAATACAGAGCACAACTTCAAAACGGAGAAAACCGATATGAAGAGCTATCGCGATCTGTGTCATAATTCTACTGATAATTTTCTATCAGAGAAGCAGTATAACATACTATCATTCAAAGAGTACATAACTGAGAGACTCAAGTTCACTACTAGAGAAGATTTTGAAAAGCACTTGAGTGCGAATAAGTGTGATCTTCTCGACTATGCGACTACTAGAAATGGGAATAGATATATTCTTCTAGGGAAAGTTCTAGATCTTTACTCTTCTGGTGCGAGTCTAGAAGAACAGATATTAAACTTTAATAAGTTTCTGGAGAAATATTCATATCGCGTATCTCGGATAATCAGAACTATGTCAAAGCTATATATCGAGATAGTTCCTGAGAACTTTAGAGACCTTCCTACTAGAGACTTTCAGAATCTGTATATTCATCTCAGTAGGACTGACGGATTAGATGCTATCGGAATGAAGCCTAAGAGCTCTAAGTCTGTCGATGCGCTAGATATGTATGACGAGAGAGTCTACTTGTTTCCGCTATCTGCTCTGCTTGAAGAAAACGTCGATATTGACGACGAAGATGAGATCTTTAATAGCATCTATAAGTCAACTGATGGAATAGCCAAACTGTTCAACTCGATGAGAGCTGAGAAGAGAGACTATTTCGTATACCTAGTTGATCTGAGCAAGCAGTCTATGCAGACTTATCGAGATCCAGAGTATACCGAGAGGAGCGCAGTCTACGTAAAGAACTATATCAAGCCTGACGCTATTAGGAAAATTGGAAAAATCTACAAGGAGTAAAACAATCATGTATGGAAAGCCACTAGCCTACGTCGTCAAAGTGGGCGAGATCAGAGAAATTCCTGACGCAGACCGCATCGAGCTAGCATCGGTGATGGACTACACTGTCGTCGTGAAGAAGAACGAGTTCAAGGAAGGAGACCTCGGCGTCTATGTTGAAGTCGACTCTGTCCTGCCTGACGGCCTAGCAGAATGGCCAGAGCTGAGAGACAAGTACATAAAGCTGTCTCAGCACGACGGCGAGTACGAGAACTGGTCAGAAGATCAGATTCAGTCTGCTGCCGCTGAGATCATGAAGATTCACAAGTACCCATACTTCGAGTTCCTTCGAGGCAAGAAGTTCAAGATCAAGTCCATGAAGCTGAGCAAGTTCGGTGTCGTGTCTCAGGGCATTCTCTTCCGTCCTGTCGACTTGGGACTCAGCGACGTGAAGGTCGGACAGGATCTGACTCAGCGCTTCGAGATCACTGAGATCGTTCAGGACGAGGAAGAGGCAGGTCTCGCTGCTCAGTACCAGAAGGACGGATGGCTAGTGAAGAAGCTGATGCGCTTCAAGTGGTTCCGCGACTGGCGCAAGCGCAAGAAGCATCCAGAGGTCTGGGATCCGACTCACCCCGGAAAGTCCGACGAAGAGAACGTACAGAAGGTCTACTCGAAGATGTACGAGAAGTACAAAGACGAAGAGTGGGTCAAGACTGAGAAGCTCGAAGGTCAGAACATCACGATATTCACAGAGTACGAGGATCAAGTCAAGTGGCTGTTCTTCAAGAAGCGCGTCAAGCACGTCGGCGTCTGCTCACGCACTCGTGAAGTTCCTAAGGGCACTCCGTTCTGGAATACGGTCGAGCGTCTCGGACTAGACAGAGAGATCTCTGCGCTAGAAGGCGAGTGGTTCTGTCGAGGAGAGCATGTCGGTCCTGGGATTCAGGGAAACATCTACAAGCTCCCCAAGACTGACATCATCTTCTTCGACTTCTACATGAAGGTATACGAAGAGAATGACAGCAGCAAGAAGAAGTGGCACTGGCAGAAGCTCAACTTCGAAGAGTCTGTCCAGTTCGCCAAGGAGAACAACCTAAAGTTCGTTCCTGTCCTTGACGAGCACTACAAGCTTCCTGCGCCGACTGTCAACGAAAAGGGAGTGAAGGTCTCTGGCGCTGACATCATGCTCCAGCAGTCAGACAAGAACACTGTCTTCGGAAACGACTTGAAGCACAAGAGAGAAGGATTCGTTCTGCGTCTCCGCAACGACTACAGCGTCTCCTTCAAGGTCAAGAACCCCAACTACTCTATCTGACATGGCTAAGAGAAAGAAGAAGCACGAGAAGCTAGAAGGCTTCACAGACTGGACGGCTCAAGACGGAGAGATTCTGACCTGGAGATATCTGCTGAAGATGGCAGAGAAGGCGTCAGACGTGGACTCTCCTATGATGATCCGTCTGCCCGTTCCAATAGCTTTCGGAAAGTTTCCTGACGGATCTCTGAGAACGGCTACTTCTGTCGGCTTAGTCAGAGAGCTCGATGGCTTCACTCATCCAGTGTTCTTCCACTGCGATGACGACGGCACAGCTATCGCGATACGCATGGAGGACATTGAAGAGGAAGAGGTCGAGAAAGACTTCAAGAGAGGGAACTTCAGCTGACGTTTCTAAAACTTTACAATAAAGAGAGGTTAACGAAACGGCCTGCTTTTTCTTATATTTTATGCAAAACAACTTTTAGACAAGGAAAACTAAATGTACATCATCGACTACTTCAGGAAGATCTCTTCCCTCGACGCTTATCGTGAGATCGAAGAGGTCATTCGCAGCAACTTCATGCGCTTCAAGTTCAAGCGCGACGACAACAATAACTACAAAGCGTTCTTCCTGCCAGGGTTCGCGAACGACGAGCCGTTCGTCTACATCAAGTTCCTCCCTTACAACGGAGAGAACATTCCGTGCTCTATCGACATCTACCAGCACGTAACGATCTGCTACGGTCCGAAGGGAATCAACTGCAATCCCGTCAACAAGATCGAGTTCCCTCTCCACAAGGAACAGTTCCGTCTGTCCGACTGGAAGGAAGCGAAGAAGAACCTTCTCGCTGCCATCGCGTTCGCCACTGACTCCCTCTACAAGACCGACAACGCTCTGGAGATCTGGAAGGAGGAGAAGCAGGACCCGAAGACCATCGTTCTCGAGCACACCGGAAATCCTCCTCCACAAAAGAAGAACCGCTACAAGCGCAGGACACCTCGCGTCGCTAACGAGCCTAAGCTGACTGTATCGAACAACGACGTGAGCCCGGTCGACTATCAGGGGGCTAAGCTTCCTTGACCGCTGCATGGCTAATCGCGGTAGTCGCCGCTACCGCATTCACTGTCCTTTTCATGGGACGAAAGAGGTAAACTATGAGAGATCCTGATCGACTCTACAAGTTCTACGAAGAACTCCAGAAGATCCACTACGAGTTCATGCCGAAGCTCACATTCTTGCAGTTCGTCTGCGACTTCATGTGCTGGACGACTCGTGATCCGTTCTTCTACGAGGACGACGATATTCTCGAAGCGTTCCGCAAGTGGGCTAGCGAGCATCCTCAGACTGGAGAGACCCGATACAGCCCAGACACTTACACGAAGCTGCGTGATCTGCACTTCAACGTTCCGGACTGGCGCTTTGGACAGCTGATGGTCAACTTGATCGGCTGGGTGAAGGAACCCGTAAAGCTTAAAATAACGGACGAAGAGTTCCTAGAGTCCGTCGAAAAGACAATGGAACAGTGGAAGAGGGCATAATGAAGCGCTTATTGGTCATTTGCGGGGTGCAGAAGGACTTTTTGGATCTTCCCTTTGGTAACCCCAGGGCAAAGCTAATTCTCCCTAAAATCACCTCTTTTGTGCACGATTGGGACGATGACATAATCGTGGTGAAAGAGACACGCCTAACCCAAGAACTCATCGAGATGGGCAACGGAACGATTCCGGACGTGAAGCCTTGGGACAAGACGCGTGAGGCAGTCGGCTGGGGATACGCTAAGCACTGCATCAAGTGGACTGACGGCTGGGAGATCGATGATGAGCTGCTCGCTGAACTGCAGAAGAAGAACGAGAAGAAGTGCAAGTTCCGCACCGTCGAGGCATACGGACAGACATGGCACGACTGGGCAAATAACCTAGCCGTCTACGACCAGATCACTGTCTGCGGCACTAAGCTAGAGGATCAGGTCATATCGACGGTCTTCGCCATCTTGGCAGTGAGACCCGAAGTTCTCATGTTCGTTCCTCAGAATCTGTGCTTCTGCGACTGGCACATAGACGAGCAAGGAGTATGGAAAGTTCTAGAGAGCAAAGTCGTTCTGACGATGTATGCGAACACGAAAGAACTTAAAGACTTAACAGGAAATGAACAAGATGTTAACAAAGCGTAGACAAATTACAGCAGAAGAACAGAGACTGAGAAACGAGAGGGATGAAGCCCAGCACGTTCTGTACGAGAAGCAGAAAGCTCTAGACGAGTACCGCGACAAGGAAGAGTCTGGACTTCTCAGCGATCTGCGAGAGCTGTATGTCGGAAAGATCATCCGAGTGCGTCAGTACGAGCGAGGACTGAGTCCGATGAACAAGTTCGAGCGTCAGTATCACTACATGTGGATCCACGTGCGAGACGTAAAGCACAAGTGGAGAGACGAGACCATGTTCAGCGGCGAGATGCTGCAGCTCAACTTGCAGCCGAGCAACTTCGATCTAGCAGATCATCTCGGAGACAAAGAGTTCACTAAAGTCGAGATGTGCTGTGTTCTGTCCGACCAGCTTCGAGTGTCGGATGAAGACATCGACGACAAGTTCTGGACAGAAGAGGAGGTTCGCGAAGTGGCTAAGAGAACGAACGAAGTCGAGCAAGAGCTTCTCAAAGTGTTCTTCGGAGGGACTGAAGGTGAAGTTTAAGCTATACGGACTGTACTGCAGCCAGATCGAAGTCGTGGACGACGCGGAGTCAACTCCCGGAGAGTCTAGAATGATTCAGAGATTCAGACGCGAGTGCTATGAGCCTATCGTGAAAGCGATGGTTGCCCTAAAGCCAGCTGAGAAGTACACATGCTTGTCAGAGGTCTGGAATACGGTGAATGAAGTTCTGAAGATGCACCACTTCAAGATCGAAGAGAGCTGCTTCCACACGAACGAGAAAGACGGACTTGAACAGGCTGACTTCCAGATCAGCAGCGAGGAATAAGAAGATGAAGATGAAATTCAGAGGAGCCGAGATCGAGCTTACAGTCGAAGAGCTGAAGCAGATGATCGACCGAGGAATTCTAGATGACGAGCACTGGGATAAGGACGATCCTTGGCAGAGGCTGATCGACGAGTCGACTAAGACTATGCCGAAGAGGGATCCGTTCCCTAACACTGTCGCTCTCTACGGCTGCCAGATGCCGAACAGCTGGGAACCGTTCTATCAGTCAGATCGCACGGCACCACCTCATATAGACACTACAGAAATAACGAGCTTGAACGCTACATCCGTCGAGAAGATCGACAAGGAGAAAGAAGATGAAGAACCTAAGGAATGATGATCTCAGACTGAGAATCACTGGAATCTTGGCCGACAAGAGAGCAGACTACATCGTAAACAACGACGTGGCCAACCTAGAGCACGGCAGGTGCGTCGAGTTCGTTCTGCCGAACATTCAGACCGTTGTCACACACTCTCTCGTGGAAGACTGGTTCCATGTCGCGAACGTTCTGAGCGACCGCTTCGAGAACATCGAATATCGCAGGAAGGATTCTTTCTTGGAAGCTGTCGAGTCGGAAGTCGAACGATCCGTGAAGAAGAAGTGCGCATGCGACATGGCTATGAGATCTGGAACGCCGCGTGAAGGTAGCAAGATTCTGTGGAGAGAAGATGAAGCTAAAGTGAAGGAAGAAGTTCCCGACTACGAAGACGCTTGCTTCCAGTACTCTCAGGAGGAAGCCGTCAAGGCTATTCAGAAGATCATAATCGAACACTCGATCGCTAACGCCGAGACGAGAAAGATCGAAGGTCCAGAAGGAACGCTAGTCGAGATCTCGTTCACCTCTTGGGGAGTTCCGATGCTAGTCGCTATCGATCCGGTCTGGGTAGGCGAGAAGGTCTCTAAGATGGCTCTCTTCGAGAACTACTGCGACACTCCGACATTAATCACAAACGGCACAGGCGGCTACACTAAGCCTAGAGCGTTCAAGTGGTTCTTGAAGCGCTTCGACAACTTCTTGTCTCTGAGAAATGACACGCACGCACCAGCTGATATGGAAGCTGCTGCCGAGAAGCTCAGGACAGAGTTCGACGAAGAAGTTCGAGAGAACGAAGCTATGTCTCCTAAGGAAGAAGGCCGTCTCGTCGGAAACCTAGATCACGTCCGCAAGGCAGACCAGCTCCTAGAGAAGGCAGAAGAGAACTGCGCTAAGGACATTCAGGACAAGGCTGTAGAGATGGCTGAAGAGCGTGGCTACAAAGAGACGGCTGAGAGGATCAAGAGCGAAGGACTCTTCTCTGAGATGAAGAAGTGCGAGCTAAAGTCTGCTAACAACTGCAAGCTGTGCTGCTTCGGAAAGTCATGTCCGCAGTCTCTCTTGGATGCTGACATGCGTCCCATCAAGGCTAAGCCGAAGGTGAAGAAACCAGAAGCTGATCCTAACTGGCTTAACGTCTCTGACGCAGTAGAAGCTCTCCTGAAGGAGAACAACTTCTCGTTCACGTCAGAGTCCATCAATGGAGGAAACTACCGCATCAGCGCTCATGAAGGCGACAGCCGCATGGAGATTCTGTTCAGGCTGAACCCAGATCTGACGAACGACGTCACCATATCTAGGTGGCGAGGAAAAGAGATCAGTCCATTCGAGGAGTCGATGATTCCGGTACGAGACAATGATAAGTGCAACTACTTGCTCAACACGGTTCTGCACTACATCAAAGACATGAAGGAGGCTGCCAATGCCTGATGCTCTGAGAAGACCTACTGTCACTAATGAAGATCTGAAGAAGATGGTCGGTGCACCGGAACGGTGGGCTACGATCGACTGGGTAGAGATCTGCCTAGGCGAGAACGAGAAGTTCTTCGTTGACACTACGATCTACGAAATTCTTCACGAGTGCTGCGATAAGGAGTACAAGGACGAGAATGACAACTCAGTCTACGTCAATGGAAAGATCATCATCGAGCGCAAAGGTGAGCCTCTTCTCATGCTACGCAGGCCAGTGAAGAGAGACCGCAACGGAGTCGAGTTCGTCTATGCGGAAGCGAAGATCATACAGACTCCGAAGAACGTCAATCTGTTCGACGTGATGGCTAACGAAGGATTCGGGATGAAGATCGACGTCTACAGCGGCGTGTGCGACTTCCACTATGACCACCTCGGCATATTCCCGAAGGACCAGCTAGAGAGAATGAAGCTCACTAAGCTCTGCATCGTTCCTGTAAATGATGAACCTACCGATACGGAGCCAGTGTTCTGATGAGTAAGCCTATAACGATTGAGAGATTCGTCATTCAGTGCACTACTAAGTACGTGGATCAGGAGAAGCGAGCGTTCATCACTGTGACTGGATTCTCTGTCCATCTGACGGACGCTAAGCTCTATGACTCAGAGAAGAATGCAAAAGCTGCCGTCAAGTACCGGAAGATGCACAACAAGTTCAGCAAGGACTACTGCATCTACCGAGTGAAGCAGACATTCGAGATAACTGGCATCATAAACGGAGGTCTAAACGATGCTGACTAACCTGTTCATAATCACTATCGTCTACGAAGTCGTCCAGAGCGTCATCATGGCTTACAAGCTCAAGAAAGGAATCTGGAGCCAAGCCGAGGAAGAGATGATGCCAGATGAAGACCAGCGCATATCGGCCTGTGGCCTCTCTTTTCTCGTCAACGTGTTGTTCATATTAGCTTCGCTGTTTGGCGCTCTGCTAGGCGGCACTATAGCGCTTACGATCGCTGTCGTCTTCACATTCTTCTGCGCATTAGGAACTGCTATGTACGTCTTCACCTACGGAAGAGGAAAGAGCATCGCTGCTCTCTGGGCGTGCTACAACTTCACGATGATGATCTTGTTCGTCTGGTGCATCTGCAAAGGAGTTCAGTGATGAACATAGTCGTAACTAGGAAGATAGAGCAGATAGACTCTATCCGAAGATGGTCTCAAGAGCGCATCATGAATATGTGTGCGCAAATCATCATGGCATCTAACGAGATCTCTAAGTACGAGAAATTCTGCGGTGACCACCTTGACGTCGGTACAGATCTGTTCACAGTGCTTAATACTGCAGGCGGCATGTATGCGCCAGTGCCTAAGATCGATCTAGGGCAATCTCATTACGATGGAGTTCTGAACGGCGTCATCAAAGTTCACTTGAAGTCTGATCTTGAGCCCAACGCTGCAGTGATCTATCGCAGAGACACTGGAATAAAACTTATATTTGATGGGCTGGTCATGACCAGGGAAAGCCTAACTTTCGAAAAGGAGTATAACTAATGAGCCTCGTAACTACAATGTACCTCAAGACCGAGAACAAGGACAAGTAGATGACAGTAGCAGAATTTAAAGTTAGAGAGTTAGCGTCTAAGCTTGCTGAACAGATCGAAGCGTGCGAGAAGGACGGTACGGCTCCAGACCTGATTCTGCATGGCGTCAAGTGCTATCTGTCTGGAATAGATGACGGAATCTCTCTGTCTGAAGAGATGCGAGAGCCAGACCAGAGCGTCCAAGCTAAGGTCGGCGAAGAGAGGCCTCTCGTAGGAGACGGTCCTCACGAAACGACATCTGGCGGTCCGAAGATGACTATAGGAACGGTAGATCCGAAGATCACTGTTCAAGTGGACGAGAGAGATCTTCCTTGGAACTTCAGACCAGAAGGAGATCTATGACACACGATTACAGAGACTTAGAGAGCTTAGAGCCGTTCGACGATGAAGAGCTCGTCATCGCGATTCAGAAGCGTGATGACTACATCGCTAAGCTCGAAGCGTTCATCGAGCAAGACAACGACATCAAGGACGCATACGAAGCATGGGAGCAAGACTGGTGGGAAGATCAGTCTGATCCTGAAGGAGAGGTAGAATGATCGTACAGTGCCGTGGTTCACTATACTCTGCAACCAGTACAATTTCGGATTCAAGCGCAACAAGCTGGAGGATAGGAGATACGATGACTGAAGATGAGCACAGAAACAAAGTCTATGAGATTCTAGAGAAGAAGATGGGCTGGAAGATAGACTTCGAACGCAATGAGCAAGGATGGTATGATCCTTTCATAGAGGAATGCTGGAAAGAAGGCGTGAGTCCAGAAGCCTGTGCTCATGGAATAGTTCAGTCAGTACAGAAAAGCACAGGTAGTGTGATATGATGACAGCAGAAGAAGCACGAAATAGCAGATATTCTTCAGAAGACGAAAAGCTAGGATTCAGAAACACGTTCAACCTACTTGTAAGCGACT
>Ga0310786_10006809_pt1 | contig 15082 bp, 11 predicted proteins | sample AusTroGonzalo_MG_FD_203881 | JGI IMG/M metagenome (GOLD analysis project Ga0310786, IMG submission 203881) | Bovine rumen microbial communities from tropical cattle in Woodstock, Queensland, Australia - Gonzalo_03 (v2) (version 2) | ecosystem: Host-associated > Mammals > Digestive system >... | reverse complement strand
CTTCGGTGGTGAGACAGTTAAGGCTGGCAACATTATCGTTCGTCAGCGTGGTACTAAGCACCACCCAGGTAAGAATGTAGGTATTGGCAAGGATGACACTCTGTACGCACTGATTGACGGTGTAGTGGTGTTCAAGCGTGGTCGCGAAAACCGCAGCACAGTATCTATCGAGCCAGTAGTTGCTGAAGCTTAACTACTTTTGAACAAGAAAAAGTGATGGGCAATGGTCAATAAGGCTGTTGCCCATCATTGGTTTTTTTGAGAAACTTAGTATGCTATAGAAACTCTTCTAATAAAGAAACGATGACGAAGAAGGAACGATATGCGCAGTTCATGGCTTATTTCCAAGAAGCAATGCCTGAGGCGAATACGGAATTGCATTACAAAAACCCGTTTCAGCTGCTTTGTGCCGTAATGCTATCAGCACAATGCACAGACAAACGGGTGAACATGGTGACTCCAGCCTTGTTTGAGGCCTTCCCCACTCCCGAAGTGATGGCAAGAGCAAGCCAAGAGGAGGTGCTGCACTATGTGAAGTCGGTGAGTTATCCGAACAGCAAGGCGGAGCATCTGGTGGGGATGGCGAAACGCTTGATGGAGCAACATGGAGGCGAGGTCCCCAATGACTTTGATGCATTGGTGGCCTTACCTGGTGTGGGCAGAAAAACTGCCAATGTGATGCTGAGTGTGGTCTTTGACAAAGCGGCAATGGCTGTTGACACACATGTGTTCCGTGTCAGTCATCGTATCGGATTGGTGTCAGAGAAATGCACCACACCTTATGCGGTAGAGAAAGAATTAGTGAAAAACATCCCAGAAGCACTGATTCCAAGGGCACATCATTGGCTGATTCTGCACGGACGATATGTGTGCAAAAGCCAAAGACCCCAATGCAAAGAATGTGGCATCAGGACTATTTGTAAAGAAGGTTTACAACGCCAAAAGAATATATAACAGTAACGTACCGTTGTAAAGTAGTCCCTTCAAAAGAAAAAATGCCGTTCCATCGTCACCCAACAATGGAAGGATACCCGTGTAATTGAGACAATTGACGAACTGGCTTGTCAAAAAAAGCATGACAAAGTAGTTGGGGATGGCGGTAAAGATGGACGCATGTGCCTGCATAAAGTCTCGCATGGTGGTGAAGCGTCCAGAAGTATAGCCATAGACATTACCGATGAAGATGGCAAGGCAAGCTAACAATCCGAAGAATCCCTTGGAAAATGCAGAGTTGTGGAAAGTGCCGAAAGCACTAAGCAGTACAGGGTCAGGCAACAGCAACAACAACGAGAAAAAGATCAAGATGACAACCACTGACACTCCCGTGATTTGCAAAGCTCGCCTTTGCTTCAGGGAGATGTGGGAACGGAAGGCTCTTAAAATGCCTGATGCCCGTATCACACTAATGGCCATCAAGCCCAATAATAGTTTGGCAATGTGGACGGAGGAAAAGTTTGGAACAATGTTGACGCACATCCAACGAATGCCACGTGTGGTCAGCAACCCCTGCACACCATCGACATAGATGCTCAGCACCCATGAGATGAAGAGCAGGAGGACAAGGGCGATGAGAATACCCCAGAAGAGGTATTTCAGGAATCGTTGGATGTGGTCTTTGTAGGTCATTCGTCGTCAGGTTCGAGGTTATCGATGTCGAGGATGCGCAATTCGATGGCTTTTGTGGCAAGACGTGTCGCATTGACAGGTTCGTGGTCTTCACCAAAGAGACGATTGGTGAGATCGTTCTGGCGCTTCTCAATGGATTTCACACCAAAAGGCATACCCTTCAGGGCTGCAATCATATCTTTCGTGTAACCCAATGCCAGATGACGGAGGAAACGTTCGTCATACTCATCAATATCATAGTCAAGGAAAGCTTCCTGACGCATGGACTCATTGAGGACAGACCTGCGGAAACGTTGCAGAATCTTCTCCAGGATAGGTTGGTTGAACACCATGCGCTTACCATTCAGCACACTTTGTACATCGCCCTTCGTGAGCAGTTCGCCACTCTTCAGGATGATGCCGTCAGTACCCGCATCGAGGGCATCCACCCACAGCTTCTCGTTCATGATTTCACCTGTAAAGATGAGTACATGCACATCGGGATAGCGACGGCGCAACTGCTTGCACACATCCACTCCAGCGGTAGTGGAGCCACCCAATCCGAGGTCAAGCAACACGAGGTCAGGCTGATTGTCACGCATCAGGCGCCAAAGTTCGGTCTCATTCATGGCGGTGCCAACAATCTCCGCCTCTGGAATCTCCGAACGGAAAATTTCCACTGTGCCCTTCATTTCGAGGGCGACATCTTCAACAATAATTACTTTGAAAGGATCCATTATATGTAAATTTTAAATTGTTCTATATTTGAGGTTGAAAACTTATACGAGGTAAAAGGTGGTAACTTAAACGAGGTAAAAGGTAGCAACAAAAACGAGGTAAAGGGTGGCAACAAAAACGAGGTACGATTTTTTTACGTGATTGGGAGGGTGAAAATAAAGCTTGATCCCCCTCCTCCATCATTGTTCTCCACATAGATGCGACATCCCCGACGAGAGGAGTAAGCATCATGCTCCCTAACTATCTGCCGGCAAATCATGTACTGCGCTCCAGAAAGCGTGTCACTCTTCGCGTCATACTTCACATTATCTATATAGAAGAGCTGTGGAATATCCTCATCAGCGTAACGATATGCCGTGTCTGTGAATGCAAATTTAGCAAAACCATCCGAAATATCAAAATTCAACAGCAAATCTCCACCCGATTCATGCTCAAAATAGAGCGAAATGATGTTGTCAAGAAGAGTTTGGATGAATAACTTATCACCTTGTATCATCAGTTTGGATGCTTCTGACACCTTCAATGAGGTCCTGCCTTGTACCTTCTTCTGTTGTTTCTTGAACGAGCGTTTTGCCATCTCAGCGATATCATGAGCAGAAATCATCGTACGCTTGAACAGCACCTTCTCCACTTGCTTACCAGCACACGTGCTCAAGATGTTGAACACCTCTTTATAATAAGACAGCAATTCATCTATATCATTGATGGTGGCATCATCGACGGACGTATTGGAGTCTGCCAGCGCCACGTCCACAATCTGCTTGATGCGATTGGGATAATACATGGTCTCATGCTTCAAGGTCGATAGGCAATTGTCCATGATCTGATTCCTCACATACACTTTCTGCTGTTCGTTGTCAATGCGCAATCGTTCATCCTGTTTCAGTTCCAACAATTCCTTCATCTCATCCACTTTATGATAAGAGAAGTAGGTGTGAATGCTCATGAATTGTGCCACAAGATTGATGATGAGCGCCTCTTCATCCTGTAACTTGCCATCGACGAAATGCACACCCATCACACCCGTCACCTGGTCATCCGTACCAGGCACAAACATTGGATAGGCACGGAAACGCCCATTGTTGCTGACCACTTCCTTCTGCTGGTGATAAGCCGATAACATCATACTTTCATAAACATTACGTTCAGCTACAACACCCGTATAGAAGAATTGAGGTTGGTTTGATGGGTCTTTAGGGGGAACCATCATACCCACCGTATCAGCCATCTTAATGTCTGAAAGGTTTTGATGCAACACATTGGGCAATGTCTGTTCTGTCGCCGTGAATACATTGTTATTCAACTGGATGAACTGCCTCAGATTAAAGATGAACAACTGCGTGTTGCGATAGTGTAAGAAGAAGTAAGTGGCGAGCACTAAGAAAAGCAACAAACCCAACATAATCGCTGTCGTCTTCTTGTTGCGGTTTGCCATCTTGATGTCATTGCAATAGTTTTCCAATGTCGGGTCAGTACTCGTCATCTTATACAATCGTGTGAACACCTCATTGTTATAATGATAGAGGCTATTTTTGTTCAAAGCCAACGACGCAATCGCCACCTCATTTCTGATGCCGATGATCAGTTCGTAGTCCGTATCCATGCCCGTTTTCCACCACTCCACTTCTGCCATATCCGGGCCTTCCAAAGTCATCAAATGCTTACCCTTTGGCACCTGTTCCAAATAGTAGCGGTTGAAGCACTGAATGGCAGAATCCGCATAGAGTATTGCCCGGTCATAATCGCCAATCACATTGGCTGTGAAAATACTATCATAATATACTTCAGCATCGGGTAGGTGCACTTCTGCTTTCATCAGCAAGCCATGCATCAATAAGCCCACACACATCATTAGCTTCAGCACACCCTTCGGCAATCGGAAGAAGAAGCGACTCCCCTTCCCTATCTCGCTTTCCACACCAAACTCACACACATTGAACACGGCATTCGTCTTCTTATACTTCCCTATGATGCCCTTACAGTTCATCAAGCCAAAGCCAAAACCCTTATTCTGTTGAATGTCCGACGCATTTACGCCCTCCGTTCCGATTTTGCTGGAATCATACACTTTCGCATTATTCAGTGTTTCAACATCATCTGCCGACATGCCATGTCCTGTATCCGTCACTGATACCTCCACATACGCATCCGTCTCAGCTGCAGATAGCTTCACTTCCCCACCTGCTGGTGTGTATTTACGAGCATTATCCAGCAATGTGTTCATCATAAAGAGCGTAAGTGACTTGTCTGCCTTCACCACAGCATCCGTCTCATCCACAGCCAAGGATACACCCTTAATATCAAAGCTCTTCGTTCCAAGACGCAAGGTGTCGAACAAGGGTTTCAGAGCAAAACTCTCAATATTCAGCGTCACCAGACCCTGGCGTATCTTCACCCAATGTCCCAGCACATCATTGTAATCATTGATTTTATCGATGAGCTCGCTCAGATATTGGAAACGTTCACGGATGGTTTCTGGTGTGGCATTCTTATCTGTCTTCAATTTATTGATTTCGTGCAAGGCACGATCCAAAAACGGCGTGATGCCATTCACGATTGACATCGAAGTCAGTTTCTCAATATACAAACGCTTGTTTTCTTCCAATCGCTTCTCAAACACGAAGGTTTCGCTCTCCAAACGTTGTTCCTCCTCTGAGAATTGGATATACTGCATACCCTTCTTCTTCATCCAATCGTAGAACACCAGCAAAACATGGAACAGCTCCTTGTCCAAGCCCTTCATCGTCTGGTAATCCACCTTCGTCCAGTCTTGTCCCTTCACTTGTGGAAAGAGACGTTCAACATCCGCATCGGCAATCTTATGAAGCTCCTCATCCAAATCTTCCTCATCTTCAATATCCTCAGACAAAGCAGACGACAGATGCTTACACACTTCTATCACTTTACTCAACATCCTCACTTTCTTCCGATACTCTTCACGACTCCGCTTGTTATAAACATACAACAACCATGCCAGCACCACAATAGCAATGCCAAACACCCAAAGCAACAAGTTGAGCATGTGTTCCTCTTCCTTCAAATGGTCTTCTTCCTGCACAACTCGCAAATCTTGACGGGTGGCATCCAGAATATCGAAATAAATATTGTGGTTATAATCCGATTCAGCCTTCAGACCCATCGCACCAAAAATCACACTCAACTGTTCTCTCACCATCGCCATCCACTCTGGAACAGTCACAACATCAGGATTCATAATCCAGCGCATCTCTGTCGATAACGAATCTTCTGCATTGGTGTAAAGATACAATCTTTCCTCGTCTGTTTCCTCCACAGAATCACGATTCCGTACCATCTTCTGATGATGCTTATTGATCAGTTCCAATGCATCCTCCATCTGTACAATCGCCAAACTGTCCTCCCCGTTCCTCAGGTAATAATCGGAAAGTGTGACCAATACAGTTGTCTGCACAAAATCGTTACCATACATCTGTGCCAGTCTCAAAGCACGATTTGCTAACTTATACTCTAATGGAACAAAGCCAAACTCACCAATCAATTCCTCGATGAACACCCATCGAGAGGGTTTCAGTTCGCCACCTGACATGATGGACTTTGCCAAACCATTCAAGGCTGAAATCTCAAAATAGACATTCCCGTTCTGACGACTCATTGACAGTAGACGAATCAGATTGCGCTGCATCTCATCCGCAGCATCTACTGTCTTCTCGCCCGACACGTTGTAGATAGACTGCAGGAACAGATAGGTCGATTGCTTAGCCGAGTCAGCCGCAAATAAATCTTGATGTGCTTCCAACCAATCAAATTCTTCCTTCACGCCTTCATCCTGACGCATTTTGATGAAATAGTTCATCGACACGAAATGGTACTCTGTCTGCACTGCGTCCCACACCATTTTCTGGTGCTCCGTCATGTCCTCATGCTCCTCCTCCACATTGGCCATACGTTCCTGTGCGTCACTCCGATAGTCGTAGAACTCCTTGCTCATCGAAAGCATCAGACACACCGACATCATATCCACATCCGCCACACTACATATCAGATCGTTGTTCGACTCTTCCAACACACGCTGATAACAAATCTGTGCCGAGTCATAATCCATCCGCATGCCATACACATCGCCCTTATTCAGCAACGCCTCATGAATACCATCCCGATAAGTGGAATTAGCTTCTCCGTTCAATACCTCGTCCACGTAGCTCGATGCCTCTTCTAATGAACGATACTTCGCCTGATATGCCAGCACATTGAGTGAGTCAATTGCATCCTGCTGCACACCAGAAGTCTCTCCACACGCCACGAGGCATAGGAGAGCTGCCAGTACAATGATGAAGGATAATATGCGGGTATGACGTCGCATGAAGGCTGGTTTTAGGTATTATGAATCATATTATAAGTGCAAAGGTAAAACAAAATTTTCGTTTTCTTCTTTTTTTCGGCATTTTATTCATAACTTTGTAACAAAATATAACAAAAATGACTTATCAAGAGACTATCAACTATCTGTTCACGTCGGCACCATTGTTTCAAAATGTAGGAGGCGACGCTTATAAAGAGGGACTTTACAACACCTATCAGCTGGATGAGCATTTCGGACATCCTCACCAGCACTATAAAACCATCCATGTAGCAGGCACCAACGGAAAAGGGTCCTGTTCACACACCTTGGCAGCCATTTTACAAGCATCGGGACACAAAGTAGGCCTCTTCACCTCACCTCATTTGGTGGATTTCCGTGAACGCATCCGGGTGAACGGTGAGATGGTCAGCGAACAATATGTCATCAACTTTGTGAAGCAGCATCGCACATTCTTTGAACCATTACACCCATCATTCTTTGAATTGACCACTGCAATGGCATTCAAATACTTTGCCGAGCAACAGGTGGATGTAGCAGTCGTTGAGGTGGGATTAGGCGGTCGTCTGGATTGCACGAACATCATCTCACCCGAGGTGTGTGTCATCACTAATATCAGTTTCGACCATGTGGCATTCCTTGGTCATACGCTGGCAAAGATTGCAGGAGAAAAGGCCGGTATCATCAAAGCACATACCCCTGTCGTCATTGGTGAGGTAGTCAAAGAAACAAGACCCGTTTTTCAGGCAAAAGCACAAGAAATGAGTGCTCCGATTTTCTTTGCAGAAGAAGAAATGGAAGTCATCAAGCATCGATTTAGTCAAAAAGGTGGAATCAATTATCAAACAGCTAAATACGGAAAAGTATATGGAGAGCTCGGTGGCTATTGCCAACAGAAGAATGCCAACACCATTCTGTGTGCTATCAGCCGACTGAAAGAGCGAGGCTTTCACATTTCTGACGAGGAGGTGAAAGAGGGTTTTGCCCACGTATGTGAGATGACAGGACTGATGGGCAGATGGCAAACTTTGCAGACATCACCCCGGGTGGTATGTGACACGGGGCACAACGTAGGTGGCTTCCGATGGATCACCAAACAATTAAATAAGGTACACGCGCCTATGCGTATAGTGTTCGGTATGGTAAATGACAAAGACATCAGTGGCGTGCTTTCCATGATGCCCCAACGTGCCACCTACTACTTCTGTCAAGCCAGTGTGAAACGTGCCCTGCCCCATGAGGACATCAAACGAAAAGCAGAAGCATACGGACTTATCGGCAAAAGTTACTCCACCGTCATCCAAGCCTACCAAGCCGCACTTGCCGATGCCCAACCAGATGATTTCATTTATGTGGGTGGAAGCAGTTTTGTGGTAGCCGACCTATTTTCAGGGTTTTGACCATGTATTCTCTCAACAAAAGAAAGAGAAAAGCCCTCGATTTGTCAAAAAACGCTAAATTCTTAAAAATAATTGGGAGAAAGTTCGTTTAGTAAAAATATTTTCGTTTAATTTGCAAAGAGAAATCTAAAACCGACTTATTAATCATCACTTAAAATAAAATTCCTATGAGCACTATTCAGCCCAAATTGAGTGGTCTTAAAGCCGAAAACTTCCAGAAGGTAGTGAAAGGCAAGAAGACTGACTTGTACACCCTTGTAAACAAGGATGGTTACGAAGTATCTATCACGAACTACGGTGGCGCCATCGTTGCCATCATGGTACCCGACAAGGACGGCAAGGTTGCCAACGTCATTCAGGGACATGACAACATCGATGACGTCATTAATTCTCCAGAGGCTTACCTCTCCACTTTGATTGGTCGTTTTGGCAACCGCATCGCTAAGGGTAAGTTCACCCTGAACGGAAAAGAGTATCAGCTTGCTGTCAACAATGGTCCTAATGCACTGCACGGTGGGCCTACTGGACTTCACGCACAGGTGTTTGAGGCATTCCAGACAGGTGACCAGAGCCTGACACTCAACTGCATCCTCCCTTACGGACACGAAGGTTTCACAGGTGAGGTGAAGATTTCTGTAGATTTCACATGGACAGACGAGAATGAGTTGATCATCGAGTATCTCGCCACCACCAACAAGAAGACCATCATCAACCTGACGCACCATGCATTCTTCTCACTGCAAGGTATTGCTAACCCAACGCCAACCATTGATGACCAAATCATGGAGTTGAACGGCGACTTCTTCATCCCAATCGATGACACATGCATCCCAACAGGAGAAATTCTCAAGGTGGCAGGCACTCCATTCGACTTCCGTACACCAAAGGCTGTGGGCAAGGATATTGACGCAGACGATGAGCAAATCAAGAACGGAAACGGCTACGACCACTGCTTCGTACTCAACAAGAAGGAAGTGGGTGAACTCTCATTCGCTGTACGTCTCACCGACCCGAAATCAGGACGTACACTCGAGACCTACACCACAGAACCAGGCATGCAGGTTTATTCAGACAACTGGGCAACAGGATACCCCATCCAGCAAGGTTGCACAGCTCCACGCCGTTCAAGCATCTGCTTCGAGTGTCAGCACTTCCCAGATTCGCCTAACCGTCCTTACTTCCCATCTACTGTGCTGAAGCCAGGAGAGAAGTACACGCAGAAAACAATTTACAAGTTTGGAGTTGAATAAAATCATTGCCTTATGAGACTGAAAATTGACGACGTACGTACACGCTTCATCAAGCATCTTGGCGGAGAGCCAGGCTCCGTATATGCATCACCTGGCCGTATCAACCTCATAGGCGAACACACCGACTATAACGGTGGATTCGTATTCCCAGGAGCAGTGGAACAAGGCATGATTGCAGAACTCCGTCCCAATGGTACACGTACTATCCGTGCTTACTCTATCGACCTAAAGGACTATGCGGAATTCTCCATCGATGACGAGAAAGGACCACGCGCCAGTCACTTCCGCTACCTCTTCGGAGTAGCACGAGAAATGATGGCATTGGGAGTACCTGTACAAGGTTTCGACACAGCATTTGCTGGCGATGTACCCAATGGTGCCGGCATGTCTTCTTCAGCAGCCCTCGAAAGCTGTTATGCTTTTGCGCTCAACGACCTCTTTGGCGACAATAAAATCGACAAAATGACCCTTGCAAAGGTGGGTCAGGCAACGGAGCACAAATACATCGGCGTAAACTGTGGAATCATGGATCAGTTCGCCTCTGTGTTCGGCAAGAAAGGCAACCTTATGCGCCTCGACTGTCGCTCTGGCGAATTCCAATATTTCCCCTGGAACCCAAAGGGTTATAAACTAGTACTTATTAATTCCTGTGTCAAGCACGAACTCGTCGGATCACCCTACAATGACCGTCGCCAGTCATGCGAAAATTGCGTAAAGGCCATCAAGGAACTCCACCCAGAAAAGGAGATTACCACCCTTCGCGAAGCTACATGGGAAGAGCTGAAGGAAATTGAAGGGAAAGTGTCAGCCGAGGATATCAAGCGTGCCACCTTTGTACTCGGTGAGAAAGACCGTGTATTGGCTGTATGCGACGCCCTTGAGAGGGGTGATTACGAAGAAGTCGGACAGAAGATGTATGAGACCCATTACGGACTCTCCAAGGAGTATGAAGTGTCATGTGAAGAACTCGACTTCCTTAACGAGATTGCCAAGGATTGCTCGGTCACTGGTTCCCGTATCATGGGCGGTGGCTTCGGTGGTTGCACCATCAACCTCGTTGCCGAGGAACTTTACGACAATTTCATCAAAACAGCCGTTACACAATTCAAGGAAAAGTACGGCAAGAAACCAATTGTCATAGACGTTGTGATTGGAGACGGAGCACGTAAACTTTGCTGATTCCTCTCCACATACATTTTTCTCTTTTTCTATTTTTTGTAGAAGATGATGACTGAAAAGGGCTGCGATACAAATCGCGCCCTTTTTTGCTGTCATCTTTTTCATATTCCTCTTGACTTGTTTCATAAAATGCTCATCCAACTCTACATTTGAGGGATAAAACAATAGTTTTATGTCCGAAAAAGCACAAAAAAAGTGTCGTACAAACACTTTATGTTATATAACATATTTTTTAGAGGCTTTAACACGTGAAAAAGCCGTACCTTTGGCGGACAGTTTATAAACTAATCAATTTCTAACCAAAATTATGAGAAATCTTAAAACGATTTTGATGGGTAGTGCTACGGCCGTAGCGCTCCTATGTGCGTGCAATTCTGCACCTGAGGTTCAACTGACCAAATCTGGTATTAACCCTGCTGATTTCGACACTTGCATCGCTGTCACTTACGACGCAGAAGCAGGTCAATTCAAGGCTGACCCAGAAGGGGCTAAACAGGTGAAGCTCTACACCCTTACCAACAAGAATGGCATGGAAGTTTGTATTACGAACTTCGGTGCACGTATCGTGAGTATCATGGTTCCCAACAAGGACGGCAATCTGGTAGATGTTGCTTGCGGCTTCGACAAGATTGAGAACTATTTCCCATGGAACTTTGAGACAGACTTCGGTTGCTCTGTAGGTCGCTATGCTAACCGTATCAACAACGGTGAGTACACTTACAATGGCGAGAAGGTAACGCTGCCAAAGAACAACAACGGTGTGGCTTGTCTGCATGGCGGTTACACGGGCTGGCAGTATCAAGTGTATGAAGAGGTAGAGGCCACCCCTCAGTCTCTCGCACTCGAAATCACTTCTCCTGATGGTGACAACCAATTCCCTGGAACAGTGGTTGCAACTGTAGATTTCAAGTTGACAGACGACAATGAAATCATCATCAGCTATGATGGAGTGGCAGACGCCCCAACGGTGCTGAACATGACAAACCACACTTATTTCAACCTTTCGGGTGACCTGAACAACACAATCGACGAATCAATCCTTTATGTCAATGCAGACAGCTACACTCCTGGTGACGACAACCTCATCCCAACAGGTGAGATTCGCTCAGTGGAAGGCACAGTATTCGATTTCCGCACTCCTAAGGCCATTGGTACAGACTTCGACAAGAACGACCCAGAGATGGAATCAGTCGGTGGCGGTTACGACCACAACTGGTGTCTGAACACAAAGGGCGACAAGAAGACCATCTGCATCACCATGTCTGACCCACGTTCTGGTATCAAGATGGATATGTACACCAACGAGCCTGGTGTGCAGGTTTACACAGCTAACTTCCAGGATGGCACTCGTCCAGGTAAAGGCGGCATCATGTATCAGAAGCATTGCGCTGTATGCCTCGAAAGCCAGAAGTATCCAGATTCACCCAACAAGTGCATGATGCCAGGTTGGGAAGACAGCAACCCATTCGTATCTCCAGAAAAGCCATACAAATCTTATTGTAAGTATGCCTTCTCTGTGGAGAAATAAAATTTGACAAGTAATTCCAAATAATAATTAAATCAAACAAAATTCAACATGGACAAAATTTTTGAAGCACTAAGCAACAATGGGTTTGCTATGGCCGACTATCTGGTCTTTGTAGTGTACATCATCATTCTTGTCGGTATGGGACTGTTCCTGTCTCGCAGCAAGAAAGGTGAAGAAAAATCATCGACCGACTACTTCTTGGCAGGCAACACGCTGACTTGGTGGGCTGTGGGTGCATCACTCATTGCTGCTAACATTTCAGCCGAACAATTCATCGGTATGTCAGGTTCGGCTTACGCATCAGGTATCGCACAGGCTGCCTACGAGTTGATGGCTGCTGCCACGCTGCTTGTAGTAGGTAAGTTCTTACTGCCACTGATGATTGAGAAAAAGATTTTCACGATTCCTCAGTTCCTGCGTGAGCGTTACAACTGGGGTGTAGGATTCGCATTCTCACTGCTCTGGCTTTTCCTCTATGTCTTCGTCAATCTGACTTCAGTGGCATGGTTGGGCGCTTTGGCTATCCAGCAGATTCTTGGTTTGCCTACCGACATGACTGTCATGGTAGCTGGTATGGAAATCGACCAAGTTCGTATGGTCATCATCCTTTGCCTCTTCCTTATCGCTGGTATCTACTCTATCTACGGAGGTCTGGCTTCTGTAGCATGGACTGACGTAATGCAGGTGACTTTCCTTGTAGGTGGTGGTTTGATCACAGCTTATGCAGCACTTTCTGTCATTGGTGACGAAATGGGTATTGGTAGTGCCTGGGATGCACTGATGCACATTAAGGACTATTTGGCATCCATTGATGGTGACAAACACTTCAATCTGGTCGTTACCAGAAATGAAGAACTTTATCCAGTCATCAATGGTGTAACTGATGGTGCTGGCAACATCGTACAGAAGGAAGACCCATTCTTCACCAATCCTGGTATCGTGCTGATCTTCGGTGCTCTGTGGCTGACAAACCTTGGTTACTGGGGCTTCAACCAGTACATCATCCAGAAGGGTCTGGCTGCTAAGTCTCTTGACGAAGCAAAGAAGGGTATGGTATTCGCAGCATTCCTGAAGATTTTGATTCCATTCATCGTATGTATCCCTGGTGTTTGTGCATTCTACATCATGAACGCTCCTGAATGTGAAGATTTGCGTCAGCAACTCGCTGGTGCTATCACTCGTTCAGACGATGCATATCCATTCTTGATTCGTAACTTCACCCCAACCGTTGTCAAGGGTCTGAGCTTTGCTGCATTGGCTGCTGCCGTTATTTCTTCATTGGCATCCATGTTCAACTCCACCTCTACCCTCTTCACGATGGATATCTACAAGCAGTTCATCAACAAGACGGCTTCTGAGAAGAAACTCGTGAACGTTGGTCGTATCACTTCTGTTTGTGCATTGATTATCGCCCTGATCGCAGTTTACCCATTGATGGGTGGTATTGACCAGGCATTCCAGTTCATTCAGGAATATTCAGCATTCGTTTATCCAGGTGTTGTGGTTATCTTCGGTCTTGGTCTGCTGTGGAAGCGCGCAAGTGGCACAGCTGCAGTTGTCTGCGCTATCGGTACCTTCGCGTTCTCTATCATCTACAAGTTCGCATTCCCAGAAATGCCATTCCTGATACGCTCAGGTGTTGTGTTCATCACTCTGGTTATCCTCTTCGTATGGATTTCTCTGTCAAGCAAGAAGGCTGTTCCTGCCGATGCACTTGACGCAGACACCGTGAAGACCCAGTTGCGTTGGAGCACCATCATGTTCTGTGTTGCAGTCGTTTCACTTGTGCTCTCTATCGGTGGTTTCTTCAACGAGACCATGCACATTCACGGCTTCGAAGGCGCAATGATCTTCTTTGCTGCCATCACTGGTACCATCGGTCTTTACCTGCGTTCTAACGCCAAAGACAAGGTGCAGGATCCAAAGCTGGTTCCAATCGATCTGAAAATTTTCCACACAGACAGTATCTTCAACATCGGTGCTATTGGTGTGATTCTCATCCTCACCATCCTGTATGTTGTTCTGTGGTAATCTGGAAATAGTCTAACACATTATTTATAATATAAAAGCCTCCAATCAATGACCGCTTATAAATCAAACCCTAAGTTCTACGTGTCTGTGGATTGCATTATCTTCGGATTCGAGGACGGACATCTCAAGGTACTGATTCATCAGCGTCCTTACGAGCCAGGGAAAGGCGAATTATCATTGATTGGAGGCTTTGTTCAAACTGACGAAAGCGTGGATTCCTCTGCCCAGCGCATCTTGAAGGAATTCACAGGACTTGACAACGTGTATATGCGACAGTTGGCCACCTTTGGAGAAGTGGAACGAGACCCAGGTGAACGAGTGATCAGCATCGTATATTATGCACTCATCAACGTAGATAACTACGACACCCAACTCTCCGACATCCACAACACGCAATGGGTGGATGTGGACGAGATGCCCACCCTCTGCTTCGACCACAATGAGATGGTGCAGAAGGCACGCCGAATGATTGGCGAAAAAATCAAAGACAAACCCATCGGCAGTAATCTCCTGCCACAATACTTCACGCTGAGCCTGCTTCAGACACTATATGAGAGCATACTTGGCACTTCGATAGACAAGCGGAATTTCCGTCGCGCTATCTCCGAAAAAGAATATATTCAGGCAACAGGCTTGGTAGACAAAGAGTCATCTCGCCGAGGAGCCACCCTATACAGATTCAAGAAATAATCCACAACGGATTCTACTTCAAAACAAATCAACTTAACAGTTGGGAAATACACAACAAAACTATAAAAAACAGGAATACTATGTTGGAAGAACTGAAAGAAAAAGTATTTAAGGCCAACCTTGATTTGGTAAAACAGGGACTGGTCATCTTCACATGGGGCAACGTATCGGGCATCGACCGTGAGAAAGGCCTCGTAGTGATCAAACCATCGGGCGTGAGCTACGATGAGATGAAGGCAAGCGACATGGTTGTCGTTGACTTGGAAAGTGGAAAAGTTGTTGAGGGCGACCTCAATCCTTCTTCTGACACCCCAACCCATCTTGT
>Ga0310786_10006807_pt1 | contig 15084 bp, 15 predicted proteins | sample AusTroGonzalo_MG_FD_203881 | JGI IMG/M metagenome (GOLD analysis project Ga0310786, IMG submission 203881) | Bovine rumen microbial communities from tropical cattle in Woodstock, Queensland, Australia - Gonzalo_03 (v2) (version 2) | ecosystem: Host-associated > Mammals > Digestive system >... | reverse complement strand
GACAATGGGACAATTATTGACTCGCTGAATATAAAAAGCACAATAAAGAACATCCATATGTAAAATAAGAATATCTTATAAACATACTTATAGCTGAGCATTAGCTCAGTTTTTTTTACCCAAAAAATTTATTCACCTCCTCTTCAAATAATTTTTCTACTCATTTTCCATCACGAGTCTTTGCAAGACCTCATTTTCAAGTTTCTTTGTAATCTATATTTAAACGAGCTCAAATTTCACGCATAGTAAGTACTACTTCATCTGGAGAAACAAAAGACTTTACTCCACTTAATGCCATTAAAGCAGCACTAATTGCATGTGAAGAATAAAGTCAGTTACGTTTAATACATGGAACTTCAACAAGTCCTGCTACAGGGTCACAAACGAGTCAAAGACAGTTTTTGATTGCAATGATGAATCATTCAACCATTTGTTCTACATTTCATCATTCCAGATAAACTAAAGCTGCCGCAGCCATTCATGCTGCTGCTCAGACTTCGGCTTGGCAACCATAATCTGCTCACGCGGTTGAAACATCGTCAAACAATATCATTCCGAAAAATCCTGCAATCATGAGAGACTCCAATATTTTATCTTCTTTTGGTTTACTGATTTCATTGTATGCTTTGAGTACTCATGGTAAAATTCCACAAGATCAAGCTGTCGGACAAGCCACTATTGTACCTGATTTTGCATTTACCTCATTTACTGCTACAGAATAAGTTACAGCTTTTCAATAAATATTATCAAAAGTTTTGTTTGTTTGGCGATATTTGTTTATACTACTTGAATCTTTTCCTGATAATTTCATCATTGATAATTTATTGCTCTTTATTCAATCATCTACTGATTTTTGCATGATGCGTCGATAATTACGCATTTTTTCGTACACATAATCTCTATCCGTATTTTGTAAATTCTTTTCAATATCCAAAATCAAATCAATAATTCAAATTTTTTCTTTTTTTGTATAATCAATCAGTTCTTCAAATGTATGAAATGGCATCATTGGAAAATCTGTGACAAAGTTTTCAGAATAAATTTTCTTTATTATTGGACAATGTTCATTTTTATTGTTTATTTTTTCTACTTTTCATTTATTTAAAACTAAATCAATCTTTCAAGAAATTGGTGTCTCAAGCCAGTGGTCTATAACTCTAATTTCTACATTTCATGCTCAAATTGAAAATCATGTAATCACATGTTTCTTTTCATTTGTAGTCACTCTGATTTCTGCAATATTTGATTGCTTTTGGTTAGCGTACCATAAATCATCCTCTGCAGTTCATCTTTTGTAGCCGAGAAATTTAGCTGTTTGATTTCAAAACTTAATTCATCTTTTGAAAAGTGCTTCAGGCTCCCCTGCTATCAACATTTTTGGATCGTCTGTATCAAATCAACACAATCATCATCAAAGAGCTAATGGTGTCTTGTGTCCCACTCATGTATCACGGAAAGATCAAATCAGTTTTATCTCAACATCTTGAACTTTTTCTCAAGATTCAATCATTGCTAAAATTACATTTCTTGCAATTTGTCAGATTCTATTTGCTCATGCTGTATGGGAACTTGATGGTCAAACCATAGCTGGACCAACCATATCAAATATACTCATTGACTTAATATACAACTGTATATAACGGACAAAATCATCTCTCAAAGAATTTAACTCTGTTTCTGGAATAATGGATTCGATTTCGATCATAATTTCATAATATGATTTGATTTTTTTATCACTCTTTTTGATTTGCCGTATTTCTACGAAATCTGACGTGAGTTTGTGACGCTGCAATGTTTCAATAACATTTGAAATCATAGTATTGTGTGCCACATTTACACATTTTATAAATAATGTTGTTTTTCTTTTTCTCTGATTAATATTGTACTGTACATCAACATGTTTTTTCAATCTTCAATTTCTACCAAGAAATAATTTTTTGATATCTTTTGTACTTGGAATTTTAAAATCATAATTTCAAGAGTCTAAATCTTCATAAAAATTTGCTAAAATAATATTTTTATCCTTGTTCAAAAAGATTCTATACATCAAAATATCTTCTTTAGAATCTGATACTACTTTTAAAATCTTATTTTTTAATTTTTTCAAATCATATGATAAAAAACTACATTCTTCTCCATTTCACTTTCGATTGAATGTCTTGGAATGATTTTCAGGATCTAATATTTTATCGATATAATCTTTGTGCTCTTTGATTTCTTTTCTATGCATCAACTCAAAATATTTTGATGGCATAACATTTTTTACTCTATTTCTATTTTTTAATAGTTTAATTCATTTGAACATAGGTTCTATTTTAATTATTAAACATAAATTAACATATATTTTAATTTATCCATTTCAAGAAATTATTTATTTTGTCAAAAAATGTATTGAAAATGTAATAAAAAATAATATATTTCAGATGTCATCCCTTCGGGACTTTCCCTGTTTACATTCAATGTCGCTGGGGGTTTTACCCTCAGCTGAAAATATTTCGTCCCTTCGGGACTTCCCCTATTTGCATTTAAATAGCTCCGGGTTAACCCTGCTGAAGCCGGGCAAGAACCCGAAGCTATGCAAGATTTCGTCCCTTCTTCCCCTGTTTGCACTTAAATAGCTCCGGGTTAAAACCCGAAGCTATGCAAGATTTCGTCCCTTCGGGACTCTTTTGAAAGCCCTGAAAGGGCGAGATATAATTAGCTCAGGGTGATTAGCCCCGCAGAATTGCGGGGCAACCCTGAGCGATGATAAAAAAAATAAATTAAAAGCCCCAACGGGGCGACATATTTATATGAATATATTTAAAATGTCTTATACATCTATTTATTTACATTGCATATTTGCCACAAGAAATAGGAAAAGATTCTTAACTCCAGAACACGACGATGAATTACAAAAATACATTACGTGAATTATTCAGAGTTCCGAACATAATTGTAAGGTTTTAGCAATTAATAATATGGAGGATCATATGCATATTTTGATAAAAATACACCCTTCAATTTCTATAGCAAAATTAATGCAGGATGTAAAAAGCAATAGTTCAAAATTTATAAATGAAAGCAATTGGTATCCTTATAAATTTTCATGGCAAAATTGATATGGTTGTTTTTCTTATGCAGAATCACAAATACAAAATGTCATGAATTATATCAAAAATCAAAAGGTACATCACAAACAAAACAATTTCAAAGATGAATATTTAGATGTGTTGAAAAAATTTAAGATTGATTTTGATGAAAGATATTTATTTGAATAATTTCTTATTGCACATTAACGTTTAAAACTCAAATTTTTTGTCATCATAAGTTAATTACCAATGCACTCTTTCAACTCTTGTTTCATGTAATTTCCACTTTTGCTTTTCATTTCGTGAGTAATTGTAATGATGTTATATTAATTGAAATATTGTCATTGTTTGTAAGGAAATCAAATTGAGTTTGCAAGATTCAATTTGAATAATATTCTCTATTTTCACTTGTTCATTTCTTGAATACTTCGATATCTAAAGTCAAAGTCTCTCAAAGTTTCAAGTTTCTTGTATTTAGCTTTGATTTCATTTCTACATCTCGCTGTGTCATGAAATGCTGAGGCATTCATGTTAATTTACTGAAATCCAATTCCACAACTTCAGGATCTTTTTGCTGAGGTTTTTGCTCTGGAGTTCCAGCTTTCTCCTCTACTTTTTCTGGTTCTTTATTTTCAGTAACTTGATTATTATTAGATTCTGTATTTTCTACTTTTCAAGAATTATTTTGTATATTATCTTCTGATTTATTTTGAGAACTCTCTTGTGGTTTATTTTCTGTATTTTCTTTACTTTCAGATGGTTTATTATTTTCTACAGTCTCTTGTTTATTATTTTCAACTGGTTTTACTGTTTCTTGAGTTTGATTGTTTCATGTTGGTTGAATTGTTGTTCATGAATTGACAATCGTAGAAGAATTATGTCATGTATCAGTTGATGCAACAATTCATGTATTTACAACAACATTGTTTTGATTTCATGTGTTTGTCTGATTATTCTCTTCTTTTTCCTCCTCTTTTACAGTACTATAAATTGTAGGTTTATCTGCTTCTGACTTTGGAATTCATTCCAAAATTTTGATTGGATCGTATTGATACTTAAACAATTCTGTTCTACACAATCCGTTTTGGATGATTTTGTAATGTCATTTATCTAAATCTGCACAATTTGTATATGAATATGCAGGTCTTCAACCATTATCTTTATCAATTTCAAAATGAACATGGTATCATCACAACGCTCATGAAGTATTTCCCGTATTTCAAACTGTTCAAATTCTTTGTCATCTTGTGACTACTTGTCATGCTTCTACTTCGATAGTATCCATATGGGCATAAACTCAATATACGATTTCTCAATTGTAGATATATTTTATCCTAACCAAATTTCCATAAGATGAATTTCGTCATGCTGAGTAAACTACTCAATTTCAGATAGAATAAAGTGGAGTTCCACGGGCAGTTGCTACATCAATTCATGCATGTGCTCAAATTTCTTGGTTCCGTGTATCTGAATATGGGGCTGCTCGCAATGTGGTATAAATTGATCTATACGTAGTATTGTTCATATATTTGGCATAATTTGCTCATCTGATGATTGGCAAATTGATTTTACAAGATTCGTCCATATCTTCAAAATATTGTGTCCTACATTCAAGAGTTGAAACTTGTTTTAATGGATATCCGAAACTTGTATTATTTGGCAATGACCCACTATTTCCGGCATGCATTAAACTAAAAAATGCGAGTGCTCATACAACAATCAATTCTCAAAGATGTACAAAAATATAATTTGCATGTGCATGAAATCTATTTAATCTATACAAATGTCTATGTACAGAATTTATATGTTTTGCTACATGTTTATGAATATGTTTATGAAGTCTTGCATGGACTTTCTCATATAAACTATCATCTCGATCACTTGCCATACTTTAACCTTATAAAATAAAATTGGCTAATAGCTGATAGCTTGTGGCTAATAGCAATGGAATGTTTTGCTATTAGCTATAGGCTATAGGCCATCTGCTAATTTAATTATACACCAAAATAAAAAAAAATGCAAATTTTTGGGGACTTTTTTTCTTGAAGTAAACATAAATTAAATTATAAGGAAGTATTGAGTTTAAATTTTCATGCAAAATGAAATCAATATTGTTTGTTCTGGATTACTATATTCCACATAGGTGATGAGTTGAAAACGTATTTGAAAATATCATAAAAAGATTGGATAAAAAATGATATAATATTTTTGTGTTAACAAGCAAATTCAGCCCAAAAGTTCCAGCTTTTGAAGAATTTTGAAATGTAAAAATTTACAGAGTTGGAAATGGTAGAATTTCTTTTATGAGAAAAGCTATCAGAAAATGAAAGAAAATTTTGAAGGAAAATGAAATTGATGTAATTCATGGAAGTACATACTGATGAGCAATTCCTGCAGCGGTTTTAGCAAAGAAATTTGATAAAAAAGTAATTTTAACTGTACACGAAATATTTGGAAAATTATGGTTTAAATACAAATGAATATTGGGATGATTGATTTATAAAAGGTTTGAAAAAAAGATCTTCAAGCACAAATATGATGTATATCATTGTGTTTCACACAATACTGAAAAAGAACTTTTGGCTGAGTACAAGATAGACAAAAATAAAGTTTGTGTCGTTCATAATTGAGTTGACTATAATTTTTGGAATCAAGATGAAGTAAAAAATTATGAAATAAAATCTTTGAGAACTAGAGAAAGTCGATGAGATGATTTTGTATTTTTTTATTATTGACATGCTGGAAAGTCAAAATGAATTGATTATCTGGTACAAGCATTGCCGGAATTAGTAAAAATGGAAGGAGTAAGGTTTGTATTTAATATCATAGAGTCGAAAAGGACTAATGAAATTTTGAAAAAAATAAACAAAGTAAAAAGCAAAAACGTACAAGTGTTCAACTGAATGAAAAAGGAAGATTTGAGATTATTTGTAGCAAGCTGTGATTGTGTGATTGCACCATCATTGTCTGAATGATTTGGCTCTGTTCACACTGAGGCTTGTGCTATGTGAAAGGTCTTGATTACAAGCAGAACCTCAGCAATTCCAGAAGTAGTTTCATGAAAAGTAAGATTTATAAAACCTGGTAGCAGCCAAGAAATTATTGATGCAGCAAAAGATGTTCTTGAGTGAAAATATAAAAAGATTCCATATAAATCTTTTGATTGGGATGATACTGTGGAGCAACTTGAAAGATTATATAATATTTAAGATAAAATTATGACCTTTGAAGAATTGAGAAAAAAATATAGCAAATTCGTTTATGAAAAGTACGAAATCAACGATGAATGAGATTGGCTAAATATCACATATTTTTTTAGTATCCCTTGATTGACTACTTTCACTCCATCGATAAAAATCGAGAAAAAAAATATCAAAAATGAGGATCTTGATAATGATTTTGTAAATTATCTTGTTTTCCATATTGGACTTGTAGAGCTGATTAGTTATTGGAAATGCTGTTGTCCTGAAAATGTAGAAATCAAAGCATGATACATAAACGAAGACCAAATCAAATGGTTTAAAAAAATGTATTTTTATTGATTAGGAGAGTTTTTCTATACGAACGGAATTGAGGTAGATGAAGAAAGTTTTATGAATATTGAATGTCATAATGAATGAAATGAAGGGTATAATTTAGATTCTTCGCTACGCTCAGAATGACAATTTGTGTGAAATCTTATCACTATCTGATGATGAAAGGATTCCAATGTAACACTTGAACTATTAAAATGAATGGACAATGATACATTTATCTTGAATCCGAATGATGTGACGCTGGAATGTAGCAAAATCTGATGATATGAGAATCCACGAGTCATGAAAAGAAATTTGGATCCACAAATCGTTGAATTGAATCAAAAATGATTTTTGAATGGGCATACTCCATTTAATGCACTACTCGCCTTTTTAACATACCTTGTTGCATATTTAGGGAATAAAAAGTACATCGTACTTTCCAATGAAAGCAGTGCAAATGAGAGCAATGTCAGAGGCTTGAAAGTAAACCATCAATATTCCAAAAGTTTCGAATTTGAAAATGATTTTAATGAATATACAAAAAAATATTTCTGAATCTGAATTAAATATTTCAGTTTTTTGAGGCCAATTTTGGAAATACAAATTGCACAGCTATTCTCAAAATTTGAACAATACCACAAAGTCTTCAAAAGCTGTAATGTATGAAGCAAATCCAAACCTCGAAAGTGGTGCTGTAATTGTCCAAAATGCTTGTTTGTCTTCACTATCCTAAGTCCATTTTTGTACAAAGAAAAACTTGTAAATATTTTTGGAGAAGATTTATTTGAAAATAAGGAGTTATTACAGACATTTATAGACCTGACATGAAACAGTGACAATAAGCCGTTTGAATGTGTAGGAACTTATGATGAAGTGAATTATGCGATAGCCCTCACGATAAAAAAATTAGATTGAAATTTGCCGTATTTGTTGCAGTATTATGTGGATCATTTTGAAGTGAAAAACTATGATTTATTGAATTATTTCAATGAAGAAAATAATCTAGATCCAGAATTTTTAAATATTTTGAAAAAAAGTTTATAATGGGAACAAAATGACATAGATTCTATTGCAAAGCAAAGGAGTGATACCGAAGATGATTTTTAACATTTGTAGTAATACTTGTTATCATTTGACTTATAGCTAATTATTGTATAACACCTGAAAATGTACAGCCTGGATATGAATATGACAAAGGCGAAAACATAATGTATGGTATCTATATTTTTTGAACTATATGAATACTTACATTATTATTTCTCTATAATATAATAATTTGAAAATTAGCTGGTGTTGTTCTTTTTGATAATAGTATAATTATAAAATCTACAAAATATAAAAACCTTAGTGGTAATCCAGATACTTTATCTACACCTTACAATAGTAATAAGGAAGTATTTTATAACGATATAAAAAGTATTAAAATTGAGGAAATAGATAATGATAGATATAACTTAGTTATCGAACAGAAAAATGGTGATGAGATATGTATAAATAATTTAAAAAAATGAAATATGCTCAAAGATGAATTAAAATTAAAATGAATAAACAAAGTGGATTTTATACCAAAGAAAGAAGAAATTATAAAAGTAGATCCTCCATATTTTAGTTATTGTTAACAACTATCTTTGGCTAGTTCGAAAGAATATTTACAATTCATATTAGATCAGTTGTCTGATTTGGAAGGAATCACACATCACCAGATGATGTGAGAATATATTTTGTATTTCCACTGAAAAATTATCGGTGGGATCTATGATAATCGTTTATTATTGAAGCCAACAAATATTGTGAAAGAAACCATAAATGAATTGGAAATGGAAATTCCATACCCATGAGCGAAACCTATGGTTTATGTGGATAATGTAGATAATTCTGATTATTTGCAAAAACTAATTAGGGATACTTATGAGAAATTGTATTGAAATAATTCTAAAATAAGTTAATCTCGTAAAAAAAATTTTTATATTTGTATTTTTTAATGATGAAAAAAATTTGACTATTAGCTGTTTGATTTTCTGTATTGATGTTGGCTGGATGTAATTCCAACTGTAATTGCAATGTGGATAATGATTGCAATACTCAAAATGAATACAAACAATTCTGTTTGGATAATTGATGAACTTACTATCAAGTATCAGCTCCAGATGAGGAATATTGAGAATGTAGTTTCCCTAGCTGAATAGGTTGTAGAGACGATATTTTGATGACTGATGAATGTAATTTTATACCTGATACATCAAATATTGATACTGAAGAAGAACGTTTAGCTGGTTGTGAAGAAAACGCTCAATGATGGGTTGTAGATTTTGAAGATGGAGAAAATATTTCAATCGATTGGGAAGATGAAGGAGAAGGTGGAGCTAGTTTTGTGAGAAATTGAGTTGTTCATTATACAAAAGATTGAGAAAATTGGAAAATTGGTGTAGAATGTGTAGCTGATTTTGTAGATTGAAGTATTTCTGCATCATTTGGAGAAGCTGAATTAGAATAGTTATTATCGTAAATATTTTAGAAAGCAATAGATCCAAGAATCTATTGCTTTTTTATTTTCTATAAATATGATAGATATGAAAAATATGATTTATATGATTTTATAAAAAATGAAAAACAGCAAAAAAAACGAGAAATTTGTCTGAATTAGCAGAGTTTGAGAAAGATGACAAATCGTAATCCCAAAAGAAGCCAGAGAGATGTTTGGTATCAAGCCATGAGATTCTATTATCGTACTTTGCGACAAAGAAAAATGAATGGCCTTATTGAAAGCGGATGCTATAGAAGATTTAACTGACAAATTATTTTCTAAATAACAAAAATGAGAAAACATTGGATTGATAATTTAAGATGGGTAACTGTATTGTCTGTACTACTCTACCATGTCATATATTTTTTCAATAATAAATGAGTTTTTGGTGGTATAGGAGGATTGGGTACATTCCCAGAATTACAACAATATCAAGATGTCATAATGTACATTTTGTACCCATTTTTTATGCCATTACTTTTTCTGTTGGCTGGAATAAGTGCCAGATACTCATTACAAAAATATTCATGTAAAGAGCGATTTAAATCTCGTACTCGCAAATTGCTAGTGCCTGCTACAATTGGCCTATTGGTGTTTCAATGAATGACTGGTTATTTCAATACACAAATCAGTTCAGTAGCACAAGGTGTAGACTTGACTGCTGGGATGCCATGAGTAGCTAAATATCTCATGTGGGCTATCAGTGGAATTTGACCTTTGTGGTTTATCCAACTTTTGTGGATATTCTGCCTGTTTCTGCTCATAATAAGGAAAATTGATGCCAAAGACAAATTCTGGAATTGGTGCTGAAAAGCAAATACTGTAGTGATAATCTTATTGGGAGTACTATTCCGACTTGGAGAAAAAACACTCATTATGGATACCACTAATCCATTTGCAGGATTACTCAATCTATACAAGCCAGCTTTCTACTGAATAATTTTCTTGCTATGATACTTTGTATTTTCTCATGATGAAGTACAAGAAAAAGTGAAAAAAATTTGGATTCCATTGTTAACTTGTGCTATCGTTTCATGAGCTGTATTAATCTATACTACTTGGTGACAGAATAATTCAGAACCTCAATATCTAAATAGCTGGTTATGCTGTCTTTATGGTTGGCTAGCATGTCTTGGTCTGATGGGATGGTTTAATACTCGTTTTGACTGAACAAACAAATTTTCAAACTACATGACTCGTTCCAGTTTTGGACTTTATATAGTTCATTATTTGGTTATTGGTTCGCTTGGATATATGATGAAAATGTACACCCAACTACCTCCATTGGCAATGTACTTAATCCTGACAGTAGCAGTTTTCACTTTATCGCCACTACTGTACGAGCTACTTCGTCGCATTCCATTTGTTAGGTGGTGTGTTTTTGGAGAGAAGAAAAAATCTCTATAAATATTTGCATTTTCAAAAAAAAAGATTATAATTTTGTCATCTGAAATATGTCGTTTTTAACATATTTTGAGTGACGAAATGAAATATATAAAGAAATTGATAGATTCAAATAATACTGTTTTCACAGTTTCAGAACTGAAAATTTTGTTTAACATCAAAGATCCAACACAATTAAACCATATCATGCAGAGGATGAAAAATCAGGATATTGTGAAAAATCTATGATATGGTATATGGGCTTTGAATGATTATGACAAATTAGAATTATGATCTAAATTGAGAAAAAATTCGTACATTTCATTGGAATATGTTTTGCAAAAAAATTGAATCATTTTCCAATCCTATGACAAGACTATTACATTGGCCGGAAATAATACTTTCACAAAGGAAATAGATTGATTAACTTTTGAATATCACAAAATAAAACCAAGTATTTTGACTAGTCCATTATGATTAGTTTATACATGAAAATACTATATTGCTACCCCTGAAAGAGCTGTCTGTGATATGATTTATTTGTACAAAAATATAAATTTTGATAATATCAAGTCATTAAATGCAGAATTATTGTCTGAATTATCAACAATCTATCCTAAAACCACCTCTATTTTAATCAATAAATTAATCAAAAATGTTAAATCAAGAAAAGCATAGAGTTATAATGTTTCAAATCTTAAATGATATTTTTGATTCTGATTTAAAAAATGTTTTGACTTTTAAATGATGAACTTTGGCTTATTTTGTCCATCAATTGCCAAGATTTTCCACAGATTTAGATTTTGATATTATTTCTCCATATCCAAATGTAATGGAGAAATTGGAAAATATTGTGAAAAAATACTGAGTTATAAAGGACAAAAAGGATAAACAATTTACATATTTTCTATTGTTGGATTACTGATCGACAGAGCATAATATCAAAATTGAGATAAGCAAAAAACAGTACAAAAACACGAAGTATGAATTGGTAAATTTTTTCTGAAAACAAATTAGAGCAATGGAAAAGTCCAGCATATTTGCCCATAAATTAGTAGCATTAAGTGAAAGGATGAAAAATAGAGATTTATTCGATGTAGATTTTTTCTTCAAGCAAGGATTCCCAATAAATAAAGACATAATCGTGGAAAGGACATGATTAACATACAAAGAATTTTTAGAAAAGTTATTGATTATAATACCACAACAATTCAAACCCAACACCATTTTAGCAGAGATTTGAGATCTAATTTCAAACAAACAGAAAGATTTCATGAAGACGAAAATGGTTGATGAAGTATTGTGATTTATAAGATTGGGGTTGTTTAGTAATAGTTAGTAATCACTTAATATTGCTGTTTTCACTATTTCCCCACTACTGTACGAACTACTTCATCGCATTCCATTTGTTAGGTGGTGTGTTTTGGGAGAAAAGAAAAAAATTTTACAACCAACTCTCTACTGTGGCTTTCGCCTCATAAACTGAACTTCCACGGATAGCTAATCATTCCAAAACTTCTGCTCATTGGCAGAGGTTTTTTAATTGACTTGGAACTCGAGCCAAACCTGATCATTCATGAGTAACAAATGGTCTAACTATTTTTCATTCCCAATTTAATTTTTCTAATTGAGTTACCATTGGTTGTGGTAATTGTCATCGATAAATTGGACCTCAAACATAGATTACTTCATAATCATCTATGCTTTCTAAAGTGTTAACGATTTCAGGTCTTTCATCATCATGAATTTCTTTTTGTGCTTCATCACAACAAGTCTGATAATCCTTTGAATATGGGATTCTTCTCTCTACTTTAAATAATTCTGCTCAGGTTAGTTCCTGGATATATTCAGCTATCACTTCTGTATTTCATTTCTCGATATATCAAACTCAATAATTTTCATCAGCTCTGGAAAAGTAGATTACGATACTTTTTTTAGCTTTTAAGTCTGTCATCGTTTTTATAATTAATAATTAATAATTAATATTTAATTTGAATTTATAAATATTTTTACAAATTTCAACAAATATAATTCTTTGATTCGCTCAGAATGATAAACTTGAAAAAAAGACAACCTCATTTTTGAAGTCAGTTTTTATTGTGAATTATTGGAACAACCTATCGAAACAATTTTGTCAAAAAAAGTCTTGCTTTTAGATTTTAGATTGTTAACTTATTTTTAATGAAGTAGAAAATATTTTGAATTTAATTTGTAATAAGTTAGCGATGAACTGAGATTTAGCAATCTTTAAACAACAAAAAATCCGTCGTCATTGGGACGAAAAACAAGAAAAACGATATTTCTCTGTAGTAGATATTGTTTGAGTTTTATCTGAAAGTAGAGATCCAAGAAAATATTGGAACAAATTAAAACAGAGGTTAAAAAGGGAATGAAATGAGTCGGTGACAAATTGTCACCAACTGAAAATGTTGGCTTCTGATGGGAAAAAATACCTCACTGATGCTGCAGATGTAGAGACTATTCTTCGTCTTGTTCAATCCGTTCCAAGTCCAAATGCTGAACCTTTTAAACTTCGATTAGCAAAAGTTTGATATGAAAGAATGCAAGAAACTATTGATCCAGCAATGAGCATTGATAGAGCCAGAGAAAATTGGCAAAAAATGTGAAGAAGCGAAAAATGGATTCAACAAAGAATGATGTGACAAGAAACGAGAAATAAACTCACAGATTATCGAAAAAATCATGAAATAAACTGACCTGATGAATATGCTATTTTGACCAATATTATTCATCAAGAATGGACTTGAATGACAGTAAAACAACATAAAGAATTAAAAAATCTAAAAAGTCAGAATCTAAGAGACCATATGTCGGAAGCTGAATTGATTTTCACTGCATTAGCAGAGCTTTCCACTCGTCAAATCGCAGAATCTACAGATGCTACATGAATGGATGAAAATAAGGTTGCTAGTAAAAAATGATGAAATATTGCAAAACAAGCAAGAAAAAATCTGGAAGATCAAACAGGTAAATCGGTTATCACAGGTGAAAATTTTCTCCCTAAAAAATAAACATAATAAATACTTTTCTAAATTGTAAGGAATTTTTACAGATTCAGAATTAAAACATTTTTAGAAAACTTCAAGTAAAATTTTTAAAACTAATATATTGAAATATGAAAAAAGATAAGTAAATCAATTAGTATTAGCTATTTACAATTTATATTTTCATGAGCAAAAAAATTACAATATGACTTTTTAATGATTCTTTCTATCCTATGATAGATGGGGTTGTTTCGGTCGTACATAATTATTGAATAGAATTATCAAAATATGCAAATGTAATCGTTTTTGCACCTCGCTATATTTGAAAAAAATATGATGATACAAAACTTCCATACAAGGTTGTTAGATGTGCGTCTTTATGGATTCCATTTTTTGATTATGCACTTCCTATACCGAAATTAGATATATCATTTAGAAATAAATTAGAAAAATATAAATTGGATATAGTCCATGTCCATTCGCCGTTTACACTCTGAAGAATATGACAACAATATGCAAAAAAACATAAAATTCCATGTATTGCGACTATGCATAGCCAATTTAAACAAGATATACGCAAAGAAATTGGATCAAGATTTTTGTCGAATTTCATAAATGAAAAATTAATTAATTTTTTTGAGCTTTGTGATGAATGCCGAGCTGTAAATAGTGAAGTTGCTCGCATCTTTCATGAAGATTACAACTACACAAAAAAGCCAAGAGTCATGAATAATGCCACAGAAATGAAACCGGTATCAGATATAGGATTTGCGAGAAATTTCATAAATAAAAAATATAATATTTGAGATTGAGAAAAAGTTTTTTTATTTGTTTGAAGGATAAATACATTAAAAAATATCTTATTTATCGCAGATTCTATTAAAATCCTAAAAGAAAAAAGGCCATGATTAAAATTTAAAATGTTATATGTCTGAAATTGAGAAGATGAAAATAAACTAAAAGCACATATAAAAAAACTAAATATAGAAAAAGATACAATTCTTTGCTGAAGATGCTCTGATAGACAAGAATTAGCATATTACTATGCAAGAGCAGATTTATTTCTTTTCCCATCAATATATGATGCTTCATCAATAGTACAAATTGAAGCAGCATCTCAGGGTACGCCATGAATATTTCTAAAATGAGCAGCTACAGCTGCGACTATTACGGATAATGTAAATTGATTTTTATCGTGAGAAACCCCTGAAGAATACGCTAACAAAATAATTGAAGTAATAGAAAATAAGGAGTTATATGATAAAGTTTCACAAAATGCAAAAAAAGATTTATATGTAAATCGAGAATCAAAGATAAAAGAAGTTTACAATCTATATATGGAAAAGATTCTAATTAAAAAAAAAGATTAATCATAGTATTAAGTAAATAATGGATTATCGATTGTATTTCCTCCCAAATTTAATAATAGTATACACTAGTTTAATTACAACAAATCCCCATGAAAAAATATTGAATAGTGACAGCTATGGAACCAGAAGCTGAGATAATAATTGATTTTTTGTGATTACAATTATCTAAATCTTACAAAAATATCAAAATCTATGAAAAAAATTGATATACTC
>Ga0310786_10006806_pt1 | contig 15084 bp, 14 predicted proteins | sample AusTroGonzalo_MG_FD_203881 | JGI IMG/M metagenome (GOLD analysis project Ga0310786, IMG submission 203881) | Bovine rumen microbial communities from tropical cattle in Woodstock, Queensland, Australia - Gonzalo_03 (v2) (version 2) | ecosystem: Host-associated > Mammals > Digestive system >... | reverse complement strand
GGCACCTTTGTCCTTGTTGACACACGACACATAGATGCGGCGGCCCTTGGGACCTTTCTTTCGCAACTCGATAATGCCGCGAGGACAAGCCTTCGAACACGCGCCGCAAGCCGTACATTTCTCTTCGTCGACCTCGGCCAGACCCGTCTCGGGGTTGATGTGGATAGCATCAAACTGACAGGCATCCACACAGTCGCCACAGCCCAGACAGCCATAGCCGCAGCCCGTCTCGCCAGCGCCGCAGGCATGGATGGCAGCACAGGTACGCAGACCGTTGTAGTCTATCGTCTTTGGTCTTACCTTACACGAGCCGTTGCATCTCACCACCGCAATCTTCGGTTCGCCGTTGGCAATAGCCATTCCCAGCAGGTCGGCCACCTGGCTCATCACCTCGCCGCCGCCCACAGGACAGTTCAGACCATCGACGCTGCCTTTGTCGGCACCCTTAGTCAGTGCGTCGGCCATACCTCCGCAGCCGGCAAAGCCACAACCTCCGCAGTTGGCGCCAGGCAACAACGCGTTAACCTGAGCAATGCGCGGGTCTTCCTTGACAGCAAATTCTCTGGAGCAGACATAAAGCACGGCGCCCGCTAAGAGAGCGATGCCTCCGAGCATGATGACTGCAATCAAGATTTCCATAAATGTTGTATTTGTAATGTTTGTTGTTGTTTCCTTTTTTAGGATGTGCAAAGTTACAAATAAAAAGTGGTATAAGGAAGAATAATGTTACTTTTTTTTGAAATTTATGTCTATTCGCTTGCAAATACAAATCTTTTTTGATACTTTTGCACGAAAAATAGAGAGAAAGCGTATATGAAAGCAACAGAACAAACACTCCAACAAATAGGGAGAGCGTTCAGAAAAGTGTCTGAGAAGTTCCCCAAAGACCAGGAAGCATCGGTGCTGACCGACATACACATCAGGGTGGTTCAGGAAACAGGCGAGATGCTGTTCTTTGACGATGACGACAAGGAACTGAACCGTTGTGTGATAGAGCAATGGATGGACAACAAGGATGACGACTTCTACGAGTCAGTCACCACGATACTGCGCAATGGTATCGAAGCCGATAAGGACTTGTTGGAGAACCTATCCATTTTGAAACCCTACGCTTTTGTGCTGGAAGACGATGACCGTGAGGCAGTTGCCGAGCTCTATGTGGTTGACGACGACACGGTGATTATCGATACAGAACTGATGAAGGACCTGGACAAGGACCTGGACGATTTCTTCGAGAACTTGCTGAAATCATAAGCTGACGATGGCAGATTCTTCTATCGATATTTCTTCTGCATCATCAGCTCCCACATGGTTTGTGCGCCTGCATGAGTGGCGTGAACAGCATATCAGCGAACGGATGTTCGTGCTGATACTGGCCTTCTTTGTAGGTTTCTTCTGTGCGGTGGCAGCCTTCGTGCTCCACTGGATTATCAATCAGATTGTCTATCTGCTGACCAGCTCGTTCGATGCTGGCTCTTCCAACTGGCTCTATCTGGTCTATCCTGTGGTGGGTATCTATCTCACCTCGCTGTTTGTGCGCTATGTGGTCAAGGACAACATCTCGCACGGCATCACCCGCATCCTTTATGCCATTAGTCAGAACCGTTCCAGACTGAAGTCGCACAACACCTGGTCGAGTGTCATCGCCTCGGCCATCACTATCGGCTTTGGTGGTTCTGTGGGTGCTGAGGCGCCTATCGTGCTGACAGGCTCGGCTATTGGTTCGAACTTAGGAAAACTGTTCAAGATGGACAGCAAGACGTTGATGCTGTTGGTGGGCTGTGGTGCCGCAGGTGCTATCGCTGGTATCTTCAAGGCCCCTATAGCCGGACTGGTGTTTACCCTTGAAGTGCTGATGATTGACCTGACGATGGCCTCGCTGATGCCTATCCTCGTCAGCTGTGTGACGGCAGCCTGCTTCACCTATATCTTTAGTGGCGACGCGGCGCTGTTCACCTTCCATCTCGACAATGCGTGGACGGTAGAGCGCATTCCTGGATGTATATTGCTGGGCGTGTTCTGCGGACTGGTGAGCCTCTATTTCATCCGTACCATGGGCTTCTGCGAGGATATCTTCGCACGCTTCAAAGACAAACCCTATGTGAAGTTGGTGATTGGCGGCACCCTGTTGAGCTTGCTCATCTATCTGTTCCCCTCGCTCTATGGCGAAGGCTACGGACCTATCAACTTGCTGTTGAATGGTGCCTCTGAGGCCGACTGGGCACCAATCCTGAATAACTCACTCTTCTCTGGACAGGCCGAGATGTTGCTGCCATATATCGCGCTGGTGTTGCTCACCAAGGTGTTTGCCACCTCTGCTACTAATGGTGGTGGCGGCTGTGGTGGTACGTTTGCACCTTCGTTGTTTATTGGTTGCTTCAGCGGCTTCTTCTTCTCGCGCTTCTGGAATGTCAACGAGATTGGTACCTATCTGCCTGAGAAGAACTTTGCCCTCATGGGTATGGCTGGCGTGATGTCGGGAGTGATGCATGCGCCGCTGACGGGTATTTTTCTCATTGCTGAGCTCACAGGCGGCTACTCGCTCTTCCTGCCGCTGATGATAGTCTCTGTTTGCTCCTATCTCACCATCATCCTGTTCGAGCCTCACAGCATCTACAGCTCGCGTCTGGCTAAGCAGGGCAAGCTCATCACGCACCACACAGACCATGCTGTGCTGACGCTGATGCAGCTTGACAGCGTGATAGACCGTGATTATATGACTGTAGGCCCAGATACTGACCTGGCTGATATTGTTCGTAAGATCAGTCAGACACGCAGTCGTGTGGTGCCTGTTGTCGATGCTGCGGGTACTTTGTTGGGCGAGATCGACATTGCCAAAATCAGAAATATCGTGTTCCGTACAGAACTATACCACCATTTTACTGCCAGTCAGCTAATGCAGGAACCGTCTGCCGTGCTGAGCGACCAGTCGCCTATGTCTGAGGTGATGAAGACCTTCGAGAACACCCAGGCCTCGTGGCTTCCTGTGCTCGATCAGGAGAAACACCTGACGGGCTACATCTCTCGCCGTCGCGTATATACGCAGTACAGAAAGATGGTGGCTGATATGAGTGAAGACTAAGCCGTTTAGTCTTAAAAGTAAAGAAAGATATGAATAAAAGTGATTTGAGAATCGTGTTCATGGGCACACCCGAGTTTGCGGTGGAGACCCTGAAGGCATTGGTTGATAACCAATATAATGTGGTGGCTGTAGTCACTCAGCCCGATAAACCCGTAGGCCGTCATCAGAACGAGCTGCAGCCCTCAGAGGTGAAGAAGTTCGCCCTGGAGCATGACCTGCCCGTGCTGCAGCCAGAGAAGATGAAAGACCCTGCATTCGTGGAAACGTTGCGTTCGTACCAGGCCAACCTGCAGGTGGTGGTAGCTTTCCGCATGTTGCCCGAGGTGGTGTGGGCCATGCCGCAATACGGCACCTTCAACGTTCATGCCGCTTTGCTGCCACAGTATCGTGGTGCAGCACCCATCAATTGGGCCGTCATCAATGGTGAGACGGAGACAGGTGTGACCACCTTCTTCCTGGACCACGACATCGACACGGGCCGCATCATTATGAAGAAGCATTTCCCCATTCCCGACGATGCCAACGTGGAATATGTCTATGACGGACTGATGCACTTAGGAGCCGAGATTTGTCTCGACACCCTCGAAGCTATCATCGCCGCCGACGGTCAACCAAAGACGATAGCGCAAGACGATTCTTCACTCTTCACTCTTCACTCTTCACTCAATTCTGCTCCCAAAATCTTCAAGGAGACCTGTCAGATTAACTGGCACCAAAACGCAAAGAAAGTCTATGACTTCGTTCGCGGCTTGTCACCTTATCCTGGCGCCTGGACCACCCTCCGCGATGCCGATGGCCGCGACACGGTACTCAAGATATTCCGCACCACCAAGACTGCCGAGAATGCTGGCGTTGGGGTAGGGACGCTGCGTGCCGATCGCAAGCACCTCTATATAGCCTGCGACGACTGCTGGCTGCAGGTTGACGAGTTGCAGATGGCTGGTAAGAAACGCATGGATGCCCAGGCTTTTCTGAACGGGATGAAAGATATTGAAAATTATTCTGTGGTTTGATATAATAAACTGCAAGGCGTTGCGTTACTATAATGTAACAAGTAACATTAAAAGCAAATGCCTATGCAGATTTTTACCTACGAAGAGATGAATCCGAGTAAGAAAACGATTGAGTTGATCAAGCAGATTGCATACACTTATCGTGTCTCGAACCAGCAGGCGTATTGTCTGAACTAACAGATGTAAAGTCTGAATTTAAAGCAAACAAAGAACATGACGATTGTTTCACCTTCGCTTCTGGCGGCCGACTTCCTGCATCTCGACCGTGACATAGAAATGATTAATCGCAGCGAGGCCGACTGGCTGCATCTCGACGTGATGGACGGCACGTTCGTCCCTAACATCTCCTTTGGTTTTCCTGTCCTTGAGGCTGTGGCCAAGGCCTGCAAGAAGCCCCTCGACGTGCACTATATGATTGAGAAGCCTGAGCGCTACATCAGTCAGACGGCCCGTCTTGGCGCCATGATGATGAATGTGCATCAGGAGGCTTGCGTCCATCTGCATCGCACCATTCAGGAGATTCACCAGGCTGGCATGAAGGCTGGTGTCACGTTGAACCCCAGCACACCTGTCAGCGTGCTCGAGGATATCATCTGCGATGTCGATATGGTGCTGTTGATGAGTGTGAACCCAGGCTTTGGTGGTCAGACGTTTATCGAGAACACCATCCAGAAGGTACAGCGCTTGCGCCGTCTCATCAGCGAGAGTGGTTCAAAGGCCCTCATCGAGGTCGATGGTGGCGTGCAGGGTGAAACAGCTCCGCGTCTTGTTCAGGCTGGTGTCGATGTCTTGGTTAGCGGCAGCTACGTCTTCAAGGCAAAAGACCCCGAAGGAACAATCCGTTCTCTCAGGGCGCTTTAAACTCGTCGTTATTTCGTTATTTCGTTATAACGACATTTCGTTATAACGACATTTCGAAATTTCGAAAATTTATCCACAAAGTGCCAGTTCAATCTGGTAGTCCTTTGCCATGCGGCGCAGGTTGATGAGTGCGTAGCGCATGCGGCCCAGCGATGTGTTGATGCTGACACCTGTCAGGTCGGCAATCTCTTTGAACGACAGCTGCTGGTAGTAACGCATATATACCACCTCGCGCTGGGCTGCTGGCAACTGGTCCACCATTCTCTTGATGTCTATCAGCACCTGCTCGTTCACCATCTCCGTCTCCTTACAGATGTCCATCACCGATGCGCTCTTCAGGTTCTGAAGGTTGTTGTCTTCGTTCACCTCGGTGATGTGGTTCGACTGCTGCTGGCGATACCAGTCCATGATGCAGTTGTGGGCGATGCGTGAAATCCAGAACTGGAACTTACCCGAATCGGTGTATTGTCCCTGCTGCAGCTTGGTGATGGCCTTGACAAACGTCTCTTGGAAGATATCGTCAGCCACGTCATGATCGCGAACCACGAACATGATATAGGTGAACAACTTTGACTGTGTGCGACTCAATAACTCATCGAACGCACGATTGTTGCCTTGAACGTAGAGTAATGCCAACTGTTCGTCGGATACTCCTTCAAAATTCTTCATATTCTTTAATTTTAATTATGAAGTAAATTTTGTTTCGATAGGCAATAATTTTGGTTTTTATGAGTTATTACTAAGAATTATCGGGTGCAAAAGTAAGTAAAATAATTCTAACGACCAAATATTTTTCAAAAAAAATGCGTAATTTTGCAATCCCTTACCTCTTATTATATATATGGAGTATCCGAAAACCCACAGTATGACCAATGATGAGCGACCCTCTAAAAAGTGCGGACTGGTGCTTGAAGGCGGCGCCTTTCGTGGTCTGTTCACGGCTGGTATCATCGACGTGATGATGCAGCACGACATCTGGCCCGACGCCATGATTGGCGTGTCGGCAGGTGCTGCCTTCGGATGCAACTATAAGTCGCGCCAGCCTGGTCGCGCCTTGCGGTATAATAAGCGGTTCGCACGCGATGGCCGTTATAGTGGCATGCACTCGTTGTTTACCACAGGCAATTATTTCAACGCCGACTTTGGCTATCATGTCATACCCCGTCAGTACGATGTGTTCGACGATGATGCCTTCAACCACAATCCGATGGCGTTCTATGCCGTCTGTACCGATGTGGAGACGGGACAGCCTGTGTATAAGCTGCTCAACGAGGTCACCGATACCACCTACGACTGGATTCGTGCCTCGGCCTCTATGCCTTTGCTCTCAAAGGTGATTGAGCTCGAAGGCTATAAGCTGCTCGACGGAGGCATTGCCGACTCCATACCCCTGCAGCATTTCGAGCACCTGGGCTATCAGCATAACGTGGTTATCCTCACCCAGCCCCAAGGCTATCGCAAGACGCATAATAAGCTCATGCCCCTCATGCGCCTGTTCTTGCGCAAGTATCCCAACCTGCTCGAGGCCCTCGACCAGCGCCACCTGATGTACAACGCCCAGCTGGACTATGTGTCTGAGGCCGAGCACGCAGGCCGTTGTCTGGTCATCCGTCCCGATGCGCCGCTGCCCATTGGTCATGTGTCTCACAATCCTGACGAGATGCAGCGCGTCTATGACATTGGTCGTGCTATGGGCGAGCGTCAACTGGAGAATATCAAAACATTTTATAACAAATAGAAATGCGAATAGACATTATCACCGTATTGCCCGAGATGATCGAGGGCTTTGTACACGAAAGCATCCTGGCCCGTGCCGAGAAGAAAGGGCTGGCAGAGATACATCTTCACAACCTGCGCGACTACACACTCGATAAATGGCGCCGTGTTGACGATTACCCCTATGGCGGTTCGGCAGGAATGGTGATGCAATGCGAACCCATAGACCGCTGCATCAGCGCCCTGAAGGCTGAGCGCGACTACGACGAGGTCATCTTCACCTCGCCCGATGGTGAGCGCTTCGACCAGCACATGGCCAACGAGTTGTCGCTCAAGGGAAACCTCATCATCCTGGCAGGCCACTATAAAGGCATCGACCAGCGTGTGCGCGATCATCTCATCACCCGCGAGATCAGCATTGGCGACTTCGTCCTTACTGGTGGCGAGCTGGTGGCAGCCATGATTGCCGATGCCGTGGTGCGTGTGGTGCCTGGCGTCATTGGCGACGAGCAGAGTGCGCTGTCTGACTGTTTTCAGGACGACCTGCTGGCAGCACCCATCTACACCCGTCCTGCAGACTATAAGGGCTGGAAGGTGCCCGACATCCTGCTGAGCGGCAATGAGGCCAAGATTCGCGACTGGGAATTAGAGCAGGCCATCGAGCGCACCAAGCGCCTCAGACCGGAATTACTCAAGAAAGTTCCCAAATAATTTGCTCAATTGTAGGAAAATGTGTAATTTTGCCACCAAAACAATAACTAAAGACTTTTTATGGACCATTTATTGGCATCTTTTGCCCCAATTACCTTGGCCGAAATGAGCAGTGTGAAGCTGATGAATCGCACGGATACGAAGTTCGTCACCACGCTTCCCAAGCTTATGCAACTGCTCAAGATGGCACAGGACGACTACTACGCCCAGGAGATTGACGGCGAGCGAAACATGCTATACGATACCACCTATTTCGATACCAACGACTACGCCATGTATCGTCAGCATCAGAACGGACATACCAACCGCCAGAAGATTCGCTTCCGCACCTACGTCAGCAGTCATCTGCAGTTCATGGAGGTGAAGACCAAGAATAATCACGGACGTACCAAGAAGAAGCGTATTGAGGTGACTGACATGGACTTAACCGATGCTGGTAAAAGAGAATTCTTAGCCTCGCATCTGCATTTCGATGTCGATACGCTGATACCTCACATGCACAATTATTTCCGTCGCATCACGTTGGTCAACAAGGCCAAGACGGAGCGTCTCACCATCGACACCGCCCTGCAGTTTCATAACGTCCAGACCGATGTTGACCGTGATATGGGACCGCTGGTCATCATCGAGTTGAAGCGCGACGGACTTGTGTTCTCACCCGTCCTCGAGATGCTGCGCCAGCTGCACATCCATCCTCACGGCTTCAGCAAATACTGCATGGGAGCCGCTATGACCAACGACGAGCTGCCTGTGCATCGTTTCAAGGTGAAGCTGCGCGATGTGGAGCGTATCCTTGCCAATAGCCCTCAAACAAATGAATAACTAATAACAACTTAAAATAATGGAATACTTAATTAATTTTCTTTCTGGCGATTTCAGCCTCGCACTCCTTCGTTTCCTGGTGTGTATGGTAGTTAACTGGGTCATCATCGACCAGCTGTATTACAAGAAAGCACGTCGCCGCGACTTTTACTTCACGTTCATGCTCATCTCTGTGGCTATCTTCTTCCTCGTCTATTTCATGATGGGAATGGATCGCGGTAAGGCTACTATGGGCGTAGGTCTCGGACTGTTCGGTATCTTCAGTATCATGCGTTATCGTACTGATACGATGCCCGTTCGTGAGATGACCTATCTCTTCATCATCGTGTGCCTGTCAGTGGTTCATGCGATGGTTGATGTGGAGAGCACCCCTGATGTGCTGGGCGACTTCCTCAAGCTGGGTATCATCGATATCATCACCATCATCGCTATCAGCATGTGCGAGCGTCGTCTGAAGATCATGAATACCAAGCTCATCCAGTACGACCGTCCTGAGCTGTGCAAGCCTGAGAACAAGGAGAAGCTCATTGCCGACCTTGAGGAGCGTACAGGTCTGAAAATCAAGAAGGTAGAAGTGGGAGGCATCGACTTCCTGAAAGACTCTGTGGTGCTGCGCGTTACCTACGATGGCAACGGCAAGGCTAATGAGGTTGATGGTCAGTACACAGTCCGCAAGTCGCAATGGAGAAACGTCTAATCACCCTCTTGCTGCTGCTCTTCGCCACCCATGCAGGCCTCCTTGCCCAGAGCAATGATTTCGGCATGTGGTACGAGTTGTCAGCCGAGAAGAAACTGTCTAAGAAGTGGAGTGGGGGTGTAGAGGCTATGTTCCGTTCACGCAACAACCTCCGCACCGCCGACCGCTGGAGCCTGGCTGCCGACGTCGAGTACAAGATTGTCAAGAAGGTCAAGGCCTCGGCAGGCTATGCCTTCCTGCGCGATAACTTCCAGGAGGAGATGGACCTGAAGAGCGACGGTTTCCGCTACAACAAGTGGACGCCCAGCTACTGGGGCACGCGCCATCGCTTCCACGTCGACCTCAGCGGCTCCTACGATATTGGTCGCTTCAGCCTCTCGCTGCGCGAACGCTGGCAGTACACCTATCGTCCTGAGGCTGAGGGCAAGAAATACGACTTCGACAACGACACATGGCAGCCCGTCAAGGGCAAAGGTAAGAATGTGTGGCGCAACCGTCTGCAGGTGGAGTACGACATCGCCCAGTGTAAGTTCGACCCCTTTGCCAATGTCGAGATGTTTGTCGACGACAGCGGCATCCAGAAGATGCGCTATCAGGTGGGCGTCGACTATAAGTATCGCAGGCAGCACGCCTTCTCGCTCACCTATCGCTATCAGAAGGTCAATACCGACGACGATGACTTCGAGGTCAGCAGCCACCTGTTGGGCCTCAGTTACAAATACAAGTTCTAATCCCCAACGTTTATCTCATGAAGAAACTCTCAACGCTTCTCCTGATGGCAGTCGCCTTCGTGGCCTGCTCCAACGACGATAACTACTCTTGGGACGACGATTTTGCCGACCGCACCAATACCGACACCATCCTTATCGCCATCAACTATCAGGGCGACCAGGTCACCGTCGAGGGCGACGCCTGGGGCTATGTCAGCGCCAGCGGTGCCCACGTCACCGTCAAGTCCTCGGCCAACCGCTTCCTGCAGCTCCAGCTCAGTGGCACCACCACCAACGGCTCGCTGCTCATCTATAGCTGGAAGAAGGTAGGTGTGCTGCTCAATGGCGTTAGCATCACCAACCCCCACGGCCCTGCCATCAACAACCAGTGCGGCAAGTCGTTCATCGTCACCACAGCCCCCAATACCGTCAATACCCTGGCCGACGGCACCGACTACCAAGTCACCCTCGGACTCAAGGGCGACACTATCTCGCAGAAGGCCACCCTCTTTAGCGAGGGACAGATATACCTGCGCGGCACAGGCACCCTACAGGTCAACGCACAGGCTAAGAACGGCATCGCCAGCGATGACTATATCGTCATCGAGGGTGGCATCGTCAACGTCAACGTGGCTGCCACAGGCAGCAATGGCATCAAGACCAACGACGGCTTCACCATCAATGGCGGCACCCTTACTGTCAGCGTGGCTGCCAAGGGCGCACGCGGCATCAAGAACGATGCACGCACCACTATTGCTGGCGGCACCACCACCATCACCACTACTGGCGACTGCCTCGTCGAGACCGTCGATGGCATCACCGACACCACCTCGTGTGCCGGCATCCGTTGCGACAGCCTCTTCCAGATGACCGCAGGCCAGCTCACCATCACCAGCAGCGGCGATGGCGGCAAGGGCATCAATTCCGATCAGCAAGTGCTGTTCCAGGGCGGCAAACTCCTTGTCACCACTACTGGTGGCAATCAGTTGGGTAAACCCAAGGCCATCAAGGGCACCAAGGGCATCGTAGTCAGCGGCGGTTCCTTCCAGGCTTCGTGCCTCAAAAGCTGGGCGTGCGACAACGGCAGCGACAGCGACGAGCCCGAAGACCACATCACCGTCAATGGCACTCCCACCACCAAAATCATTCAAAAACGCAATGTCCACATAGCATATTCTGAATGAAACAGCCTTTTTTGCTGGTGCAGAACAAAAAAGTACGAAAAAAGTTTGGAGGTCTCACGAAAAGTTAGTACCTTTGCACCCGCTTAAGCCAAAAGGCGATGCACCCGTAGCTCAGTTGGTAGAGCACCTGACTCTTAATCAGGGTGTCCAGGGTTCGAGCCCCTGCGGGTGTACAACATAAAAAAAGGTGTCAACGATGCACCCGTAGCTCAGTTGGTAGAGCACCTGACTCTTAATCAGGGTGTCCAGGGTTCGAGCCCCTGCGGGTGTACGAAGAAGAAAATCAAAGTGACTAATCGGCGGACGTAAAAGTTCGCCGATTTTGCTTTTAAATAGCCGCAAGCGTGCTGCTAACTAATTAATTCTAAGATAGTTCCATCACGTATAATTAATTGTTGAACCCCGCAGTTCGGAGGAGAATACGTGGAAGTTCTTGGAATTATTTGGAATTATTTGGAACGATTTGTTCTACCATTTGTTCTACCGCTTGTGAAAATGTTCTACCAGAAAAGTGGTTTTGATACTAAGGTGGAGAATAACTTTTTGGTTCATGAATTTATTTGGATCGATTTGTTCTACCATTTGTTCTACCGCTTGTGTAAAATGTTCTACCAGAATAGTGGTTTTGATACAAATTAGTGACAAAATCCGAGGCCATTACTTCAGAAAAGTCCATTTTCTCCCACATTTTGCCCTCCTGCTGCACTAAAAAAGTTTAATTTATGAATCAAAACGTGAAAATTGTTTTTGACCGTAAGAAACAGGTAGAAACAACAGGGATTGGCAAAATCGAGATTTACATCTATTTGGCCAGGAAAGAGAAAAAGTATGAAGTCGTTGGTGAAGCCGACGTGAATACTTGGGAAACCATCGCCCTCAACAAGAACATTCAGGCGAAGATGAAGCACTATGAGCAGATCATCAATGCCATGAAGATGCTGAACGAGGAAATGACCGTTGAGAACTTCAACGAGCATGTTTTCACAGAAAAGCATCCTAAGCGTCCAGATGAAACACATCTTTATGATGGTCATGACCAGCGTCAGAGTTTTGTGGAATTCTGCCGCGACCACCTTGCACAGGAAAATCTTGCTAAGAACTCCATCAAGGGATTCAATGTTGTATTCGACAGCGTGGAAGCATCTGGCATCCTTAACACCCTTGCTGACCTGACTACTGCGAACGTTGTGGCCTATGATGCTTACCTCCGTCGCCAGAAGGATAAGTCCGACTACACCATTCATGGCTATCACAAGAAGATTGGCAAGTACTGCAGACTACTCTGGCAACTGGAGATGATTCCATCCAATCCCTACGACCATGTGAAATTTCCCAAGGGCAGCAATAAGGAGCGTAATCCCCTTAACGAGGAAGAACTCTTGAAGATACGTAATGCTGACCTTACCGGCTATCTCGCGCATACGCGTGACCTTTTTATATTCATGGCTTATACGGGTTTGGCCTATTGTGATATGGCCCAATTCAATTACAAGACAATGACCGAAGATTGCAAAGATTATACCTATATCGACGGCTCGCGCTTGAAGACAGGCTCCAAGTTCTTCACGCCTATCCTGCCTCCCGCTATGGAAGTACTGAAGAAGTACAACTACAAGTTGCCCATTATCACCAATCAGAAAATCAACATGTATAGTCATGTTATCGAGGCACAACTGAATATCAAGAAGCCCGTGACCTGCCACATCGCTCGTCATTCTTTTGCTACATTGATGCTATCCTATGGCTTTTCCTTGGAGGAAGTGAAGAAAATGCTCGGACATAAGGACATAAAGACCACTCAGATTTACGCCAAGCTCTCCAACAAAGTTCTTGAAGAAAGCGTGACGAATAAGCTCAAAATGCTCAAATAACCTTGTAGAATACGCCCTTCAGCAACAGCGACTTTCCTGTTCCCTCATGGAAGGTCGCTGTTATTTTCTCACAGACGTACTTCCTGCCCTCTATGTAGAACAAGGCTCTTGGGTCTGGAATCTTATCTGATAAGAATGAGAATGTATATTTCTTCTTATTGTCTATGTCATAGGTGTACTTCAGGGAAATCCCTTCATTATCCTTCTCCTGCTGCTGGTTGATGCGCAGCGAATACGAGCAATAGTTATACGAGAAGTCATCATTGATTTCAATCTTATCCACCATCGGATGTGGCAATCCTCCATGAATGTTAGTATTATGGTCCATCCAAAAACCAACGTACAGCTTATCGAAATACGCATCCGACTTCTCCTGCTCACCTTTGGCAATAGCCTTTCCTGTCGTAGTCTGAGCCAATGCACCACTGTTATAGTCCGTTTCGTCTACTTCGTTCGTTCCATAGCCCGCCGAACCACTTCTGCTATACCTACGACCGCTGGCTGTTGTTCCACTGTTGGTGGTATTGCCATCTTCATCCGTCTCAGTTGTCCACGACACGGCACTCCCCATCTCGCCACAATCCAGGAATATGCACGTACCCATACCTTCATCCGTATAGTCCAACCATGCCGGTACGATGTTCATCTCCACTTCCTCGGCGTCTTTATCAATGACCTTTCTGCCAAACTGGTTAACTGGTATCAAGCGATTTGTGTACTTGTACCAATGATAATCCATATCCTGTGAGTGGATGTGTGTTGTTTCAACCAATTCTGACTTATAACACCAGAATATGAAGAATGTATCTACGTCTTTAGCGTAGAAAAGTCCGTGGGCTTCAGAACCTCTTGGATAGCCACGTGTATATGCTGTACTAGTACCGCCTCGGCCTGTAGAGTGAGTCTCAATGCCACATTCTTTCTGTGTTCTCGCGTAGGCCAACAACTGCTGCAGTGTCGCAAATACGTGCGCTTCATCCTTGTGCTCGTCAATGTACCACTGGCAGCTCTTGTACGCCCACATACTATTGTCGTTTTCTGCAAACGCCAGATTTGTGGCCCCCACATAGTCCGACTTGTTCTCCCGCGACACCTCCACCTGATACTTATTGATGACCTTCTCGATATGCACATCAGCAGTATTGTTTGCCAACTTGTGAGAAAACTCAAACGTAATAGTCTTTGCTTTGTGGTTGATGCTGAACTCACCTCTCATCAGCTTCTCCAGCTCTTCAAAGAACTCTGTCAGCGACCAATGAGGCAATGCAACCGCAAAATTCCATGCAGACCAAGCAGCTGGCAGTGTGTTACAGATAACCAGGTACTTCCACTGGCTATTCTCGATGGCCTCGAAGTACCCCTGATAACCCATCACCTGACAAATTTTGTTCAGGATATGCAGTAGATACGGCTGAAATGTCAGCGTGTTCACTTCGCTGGCCCAGTGGAACTGTCCGTTTTCATCTTTCTCCACGGCATTCTGCATATTGCCCGACGCGTTGTTCACCCACGGCAGTGGCACCCATTTCCTTGTCGGATATCCCGTGTACCATGCATTTTCAGCTGTCATATACGACGTACTCCGCTGTTCTGCACTTGGATAGCCCAGATTCAGCTGATTCAGGTACACATCGTCAAATGTGTCATCGAAGTTCTGCTCAGAACGACCCTCCAAGAACTGCGTCTTCACCTCTACTTCCGATATTTGAGTGATGACGATGCTACCAGACTTAAAGAAGTCCTTGTCCCTGATATCACAGTCGAACACCACCTTATTTTTCTCCACATCCTGACGATGCAGATGACCGAATATACGGATGTTCTGCGGACAATCTTTTAATGGAAAGGTAATTGTCAGCGTATAACTGTCAGAACCCGTAAACAGCGGATTCTCGCTGATATACTCAAACGATGTATTCTTTTTCAAATAGGCCTGCTGGCCATTGATGATAATTTCCATTTTGAAAGTTGAAAGTTGAAAAGTGAAAGTTGAAAGTTATTTCCTACGGCTCTTGGGAGTCTTATTTCTCATCAGTTGCTCATACTCATCCTGTGCCTGCTTGATACCCTTATCTCCTGTCACAGTGTTGACAGTCACGAAAGGCTCATTCAGACGGTCTTTTAATTGCCGCATGACAGTTGCATACTCCTTCATGACAGAATGTGTTACAGCTATCTCAGCTTGAGCATCAGTCTGAGCCTGCTGTATGATGACTGTCGGCTTCTGTGGATTCGTTTGTGGGTAGATGCTTGGTGCAACAATCGATCTTGATACATCCTCAGAACGCAGTGACCCTATCGTGTTAGTTCGCTGCGCATAGTCCAGCGCATCAATCATCGGACGTGCTACAGGTGACTGCAACAGCTGGTGGTTGGCCACCCATTCACCTTTGTGCACCACGCCGGCCACCTCGTCC
>Ga0310786_10006805_pt1 | contig 15086 bp, 14 predicted proteins | sample AusTroGonzalo_MG_FD_203881 | JGI IMG/M metagenome (GOLD analysis project Ga0310786, IMG submission 203881) | Bovine rumen microbial communities from tropical cattle in Woodstock, Queensland, Australia - Gonzalo_03 (v2) (version 2) | ecosystem: Host-associated > Mammals > Digestive system >... | reverse complement strand
AAGCCCGAGGACGCCCGTTACTTCCTGACGGATTCCATCGGCAATCATCATATTATTCTGCCCGGCCACTGCAAGGCCCTTTTGGAGGAACTGTTATGAGCGACCTCGAAGAACTCTTTGCCCTGCACGGGGTAAAGATCACCGCCAACCGTCTCCTGATTGCGCAGGCGCTGCAGGAGGCCGGCCGGCCCCTTTCCATGACCGAACTGGAAGAGCGGCTGGAGACCATTGACAAGAGCAATGTCTTCCGCGCGCTCACGGTCTTCCGCGATGCCCATCTGGTACACGCCCTGGAAGACTCCGGCGACGGCGTGCGCTACGAGCTTTGCCACAGCCACGACGACGCCAACGACGACGACATCCACGTCCACTTTTACTGCATCAAGTGTCACCGCACCTACTGCCTGTACGACACCCCTGTTCCGCCGGTGAAGGCGCCCGAGGGATATGAGGTGGAAGGTGCCTCTTATTTGCTGCGGGGAATCTGTCCGGAATGTAAAAATGCGTAAAAATTGACGCATTTTTACAGTTTTTGACACGATTTTTACGCGTTTTTACAAACACTACGCTTTCTTTTTACCGCTTTTTACAGCGGTTTGCTTTCAATTTCACAACTTTGCATCCGGAAGCTTTCACTAACCGGAAGTTTTCCTGTGTTTAAGTTTTTTTTAGTTAGTAGTAGTAATATACTTGATGAGTACAAACAGTAACCTGATCAAAACTATTCGAGTGGAAGTGGAAGAGCGTCAGGCTTATCTTGATCCCAGTCTGACGCTTGCTTCCCTTGCAGAGCGTTGCCGTACCAACCGTACTTATGTATCCGCTGCTCTGATGGACCTTGGCGGTTTCTTCTTTTACATTAACCGTCTCCGCTTGAATTACGCTGCCTCCTGGCGCCGGAAGCACACAAACTGCACGCTGGAGCAGGTGGCAATCGCCTCTGGATTCAACTCTCGTCAGACGTTTTATAACGTTCGCCGCCAGCTGAATAAATAGACTGTCAAAAACTGACAATTTTTCTTGGAAAAACGGATGCAAAATGCGACATTTGCATCCGTTATGCTTTATACTCAGCAAGACTTATTTTTTAGTTCTGCTCTAGCGGTTTACATTGCCGCCAGTGTCATCATCGCCGTTGTTCGATGGGGCCACCGCTGCGAGCCGTTCGCCAAGCACATGGATTATTTTCATCCGGCGTGGCGCACGGTGGTGTTTTGTTTCCTGACAAACCTTGTGATGCTTCCCATCGTCTTCATGCCCCAGGAGGCAGACTCCGTGATGGCTCTTCGCGTAATGATTATGCTGGGATCTCCCTATTTCTGCGCCATGTTCCTGTTCACGCACTTCGGCCGAATGGTGAACATGGGCAACTGGAGAGTCTCCCTATATATGCTGTCCATTCCCTTTATTGTACTGATAGTGGCTTCGCTCTGGCTTGCCATTATGCCCGGTACGCAGTTACAGGGAGTCTGGGCTCGCCAGCTGGGTGCCGTTTCCGGTACCATGGCGGTCATTTTCCTCTTCTCTTTCATTGGCGCGTTCTTCATGATCAACAAGGCCCGCCGCCTTTTCTCGGAAGAGAACTACTCCAGTAAGGAAGACTTCCCGAAGAACTTCGCCGTGCAGGCCGTGATTCTCTCGGGCCTTCATATCTCCATCAGCTGGACCATTTCTTTCCTCGGCGGAAAGTATCTGCTGGCCATCGGCTTCCTGCTGCTGTCGGTCATCATTATCGCCTTCCTGCTCATCGCCCTGAACCCGCACCGCGCGCTGGACGTGAACTTCCTGGAGGCCGAAAGCCGTGTGAAAGAGCTGGCCGAAGAAGTGGAGCACGACGTTTGGGAGCACGCCGAACCCGTTGTGGCCATCGACGAGCAGGCCCTGCCTTCTTCCCGCCGGGAAGAGATTCTGAAGATTGTGCGCCAGGCTGTGGAGCAGGACCGCGCCTACCTGGACTGCCATCTTACGCTGGTGCGCCTGTCGAAGCTCTGCGGCGTTAACCGCAGTTATCTGTCGGCCGTAATGACCGAGTCCCTGGGCGGTTTCTTCTACTACATCAACCGTTGCCGGATGGATTACGCCAACCGGTACAAGGAGGAAAACCCGGATGCCTCGGTGGAGGATCTCGCTACCGTTTCCGGTTTCGGTTCCCGCCAGAGTTTCTATAACGCCCGCAAACAACTGGAGCGTTTCGAAAAATAGTTCCGGCTTTTTTTAGTATCTTTGTATACTTATGCCGGCAGAAGGAAATATCATTGTTAAAAACGCCCGGGTGAACAACCTGAAGGAGATTACGGTGGAGATCCCCCGTAACCGTCTGGTTGTGATTACCGGTGTGAGCGGCAGCGGCAAGAGCTCGCTCGCCTTCGATACGCTTTTCGCAGAGGGCCAGCGCCGTTTTGCGGAAAGCCTGTCCTCCTATGCCCGCCAGTTCCTGGGCCGTATGTCCAAGCCGGACGTAGACCTCATCGAGGGCATTCCGCCGGCCATTGCCATCGAGCAGAAGGTGAACATCAAGAACCCCCGCTCGACGGTAGCCACCACCACGGAAATCTACGACTACCTGCGCATCCTTTTCGCCCGTGTCGGCCGCACCTATTCGCCGGTGAGCGGGGAGGAGGTAAAGGCGCAGGGCGTGGCCGATGTCCTCGCGTACATGACGGCCCCCGACGTCATGGCCGGCTCCTCTTCCGTCATGGCCGGCTCCGACCGGCCATCTCGTGCCTATTATATATTGTCCGACCTTTCCTGGGACACCCGCGAGGACAAAGTGGAGCTGATGCTCTCCCTGAAGGAAGAAGGCTATGGCCGTCTGTTCAGCCCCGCCGACGGTACCATCTACCAGATTGAGGATGTGCTCAAGTTGGACGGCCATTATCCCGCCGGCCTCTGGCTCCTTGTAGACCGCGTAAAACTCAGCGGCGCCCCGGACGACGACATGCGCACCCGTTTGCATTCCTCCATCCAGGCCGCCTTCGACAAGGGTAACGGTGACATGGCCCTCTATGTCATACCGAGCGAGCGAAGCGAGTCGAGCGTATCTCCTTTGGTCCGTTTCTGCTCCCGTTTCGAGCGGGACGGCATCGTGTTCCGTAAACCGGACGAATACCTCTTCTCGTTCAATTCGCCCCTCGGCGCGTGCCCGGTGTGCGGCGGCCTTGGCAAGATTGTGGGCGTGAGCGAGGATCTCGTGGTCCCGGACAAGACCAAGAGCATTTACGACGGTGCCATTGCCTGCTGGCGGGGAGAGAAGATGGGCTGGTTCAAGGATCAGCTCATCAAGAACTCGGAGAAACTGGGCATTCCCATCTTTGAGCCTTACGCCAAGCTCACGGAAGCGCAGAAGCGCATCATCTGGACCCACCGCGGAGACTACGAGGACCCGGACGCCTTCTGCGGCCTGGACCAGTTCTTCGAATGGGTAGAGAGCAATCGCTACAAGATACAGTACAAATACATGCTCAGCCGTTATTCCGGCCGCACCACCTGTCACGCCTGTGGCGGCAGCCGGCTCCGGAAAGAGGCCCTGTACGTGAAGGTGGCCGGCAAGACCATCCACGAGCTCATGAGCATGACGGTCGATGACCTGCTGCAATGGTTTGGAGATACACTCGGCCCTTCGGGCCTCGGTATGACAGATTCTGTCATGCCGAGCGAAGCGAGCGCATCTCCTCTCACAGATTCTGTCATGCCGAGCGAAGCGAGCGCATCTCCTCTCGCGGATTCTGTCATGCCGAGCGAAGCGAGCGCATCTCCTCTCACGGATTCTGTCATGCCGAGCGAAGCGAGCGCATCTCCTCTCGCGGATTCTGTCATGCCGAGCGAAGCGAACGCATCTCCTCTCACGGAGACAGAGCTTGCCATTGCAGGCAAGACTATCGAGGAAATCCAGTACCGGCTGCAGTGCATCCAGGACGTGGGCCTTGGGTACCTGACACTGAACCGTACCATGAACACGCTCTCCGGCGGTGAAAGCCAGCGCGTGAACCTGGTGACGGCCCTCGGCAGCTCCCTCGTCGGCTCCATGTACATCCTCGACGAACCTTCCATCGGCCTGCATCCCCGGGATACCGAACGGCTCATTGCCGTGCTCAAGCGCCTGCGGGACATCGGCAACACCGTGGTGGTTGTAGAGCACGACCCTGAAATCATCCGCAGCGCCGACCATCTCATCGACCTGGGCCCCAAGGCGGGCGTCAACGGGGGAGAGGTGGTATTTGAGGGGAAGCCCGTCATGGCCGACTCCGATCGGCCATCTCTTACCCTTCAGTATCTCAGCGGCCTCCGCAAGCCCTACCAGCGGGAAAAGAACCCCTGGCGCTATTCCATTACCGTGGAAGGTGCCATGCAGAATAACCTGAAAGACATTAACGTACAGTTCCCCTTGAACGCCTTCACGGTGGTGAGCGGCGTGTCCGGCAGCGGCAAGAGCTCGCTGGTGGGGGACATCCTGTACCCGGCTCTCCACCGCCGTATCAACGAGACCGGAGACCTGCCCGGTGTCTTCAAGGGCCTCTCCGGAGACCTGAACCGCGTCACGCGCGTGGAATACGTAGACCAGAACCCTATCGGCAAGAGCTCCCGCTCCAACGCCGTCACCTATCTGAAGGTCTACGACGACATCCGCAAGCTCCTGAGCGACCAACAGTTCGCCCGCATCAACGGCTTCACGCCCAGCTACTTCTCCTTCAACCAGGAGGGCGGCCGCTGCCCGGAATGCCAGGGCGACGGCTTCGTGAAAATCGGCATGCAGTTCATGGCCGATGTTTCCATGGTCTGCGAGAGCTGCGGCGGCAAGCGCTTCAAGCCGGAAATCCTTGAAGTGCGCTACCAGGGCCTGAACGTGGACGACATCCTGAACATGAGCGTGGAGCAGGCCATCGACTTCTTCTCTGCGCAGAAGGAAGACACCGCCAGGGCCATTGCCCAGAAGCTGCAGCCCCTGATGGATGTGGGCCTCGGTTACATCAAGCTGGGCCAGCCGTCCAGCACCCTGTCCGGCGGTGAAAGCCAGCGCATCAAGCTGGCCTACTTCCTGGCCCTGGCTTCCGGTGGCCGGGAGAAGATCATGTTCATCTTCGACGAGCCCACCACCGGCCTTCACTTCTACGATGTGGAGAAACTTCTCAAGGCCTTCGACGTGCTCATCGCCAAGGGCCACACCGTGATTGTGGTGGAGCACAACGTAGACGTCATCCGCAGCGCCGACTGGGTCATCGACCTGGGTCCCGACGCCGGTGATAAAGGCGGCCAGGTGGTCTTCGCCGGCACGCCGGAAGACCTGGTGAAACAAGGTAAAACATTTACAGCCAAATACCTATGAAAAAGATTGCCGCGATAACCATGGTCCGCAACGACGACTTCTATCTGCGCAAGTGGGTAGAGTACTATGGTCGTGAACTGGGCGGGAAAGAGCATCTGTACATCTACTTCGACGGGCTGGATCAGGAGATCGCCCCCTTCTGCGAGGGCACGCACGCCGAAAAAGTGGAAAAGATTGGCACGCAGGTGGTGTCGGCCGAAAAGGGCCGATTAAAACACCTCTCCGAAAAGGCTGCCCTCCTGCTGAAAGAAGGCTATGACCTGGTGATCGGCGTAGACGCCGACGAATTTGTCGTGGTAGATCCCAAACTGGGAAAGACGCTGGTGGAGTTCCTCGGCGAACTCAAGATTAACGGCTCGGCTTCCGGCCTGGGCCTGGACTTCGGCCAGAAACTGGGCGAAGAACCCGATATCACGGAAGACAAGCCTTTCCTGGAGCAGCGTCATTACGCCCAGATCGGCACGCGCTATACCAAGCCCTCCATCCTGGCCAAGCCCTACACCTGGGGTAGCGGCTTCCACCGCATCAAAGGCCACAATTTCCATATTGTCAAGGATTTGTACCTGTTCCACTTCGGTTACTTTGACATGAAGCGCCTGCAGGACCGTTTCCAGGACAAGGACCGTCTGGCCCAGGGCTGGGGTAAGCACATGCAGAAGCGTTCCCGCGCCATCCGGCTGGTAACGGAGCTCAAGGCCCGCAGCTTTGAAAAGTGGACGGCCTTCGCCCGTGTCTGCCAGCGCATCGCCCGTCCGCCCTATGCCTGGAATAAGCCCGGCATGTTCGGCCTCAAACTCATCGTCCGCATCCCCGACCGTTTCCAGCACATTGTCTAAATGCCTTCCGTCAGCATCATAGTCCCGGTTTACGGGGTAGAGAAGTACATCGAACGTTGTGCCCGGAGTCTCTTCGGGCAGACTTATCAGGATATTGAGTATATCTTCGTGGACGACGGCTCCCCGGACCGTTCCGTGGAGATCCTGGAGCAGGTGATGGAGGCCTTCCCTGAGCGAAAGCCCCGAACGGTCATCCTCCGCAAGTCCAATGAAGGGCAGTCTTTTGCCCGCAGGGACGGAATCGCCGCTTCGCACGGGGATTTTCTCATGTTCGTAGACTCGGACGACTATCTGGAGCTCTTTGCCGTAGAGAAACTGGTGGCCGCCGCGGCCGATGCCGATATCGTCACGTTCGGCTTCTGGAAGGAGTACGGAAAAAGGCGTAAGCTGGATCTGGAAAAGGACAGCTCGGTGGAAAACCCGCAGCTGTTTGTGCAAAGGCTCTACACTTACAAGGCATACGGCTATCTCTGCACCAAGTTCTTCCGCCGTCACACGCTGCTGGATATCTTCACGCCCCGGTATTCGATGCACGAGGACATTGTGGTTTCCACGCAGGCCCTGCAGCGAGCCGGCCGAATTGTGAATCTCAAGGAGGGACTTTACCACTACGACCGTACGGTCCCCGGTGCATCCACCAAGGCATCCCGTGTGCGCAGGCGCACTTTCAGCGCCCGTAACATGATGGATTTTTATCTGGCTTGCCGTGGCTGCAACCCTTCTCCTGTTGCGCTGGTAGAGAAAGAACTTTTACTGCGTGCCGCCTGGACGGGGATGATGGTAAACGGGGAACTGTTTCAGGAATATCCCATGCTGGCATCGCTCGCTGCCGGGGTTCCCGTGACGCCCGGCCTCTTCCTCTCCGTGCCGGAACAGCTGCTGCTTAAGCTTTATCTGAAGCTTCGCTAAGGCTCCGGAACAGTCGGACCCAAGCCTGGGTGTTCTCCTCCTCCGAAAAGAGTTTGGCTTTTTCGATACACCGCTCCCGCAGGGGACGGAGCTCTTCCGTATGGCAAAGGGTGAGCAGTTCCTGAGCGAAACGTTCTTCATCGTAGGGGGGAACCAGGACGCCGGCTCCGCCATCCAGTACTTCCTCCACACCGGCCGAGCAGTTGAAGGCGATGGGAATTACTCCGTTGGCCTGCGCCTCCGTGAGTACGAGGCCCCAGCCTTCTGTCTGGGAGGTCATGCAGAGGATGCTGGCTCTATTGTAGAAAGTGTCTACGTCGAAGCGCTTGCCCCAGAAGGTGATGCGCTTAAGGGAGAGCCGGCGGGCCATCCGCTTCAGGTTGGCTTCTTCCCGTCCGCTTCCCACGATGTCCAGGTCGTAATTCGGCAGCTGGTCCTGCACCCTGGCCCAGATTCTCAGGATGCGGTCTACCCGTTTGTCGTAGCGGGAGAGACGGCCGCAGTAGAGAATGTGCTTTTCCTTATTCAGGCAGGGGTTTTCCACGGTGGGCTGGTAGTTCCGGATTACCTGGAGGTGATTGTCGGAGGGAAGGCCCAGTTCACGCTGAATCTGGTCTTTGTAGGCCTGGCACAGACAGAGATACACGTCTGAGCTCTCATAGGCCTTGGCCGTACGGGCGACGGCCATCCGCCAGGCTCTCCCGGTTCCGTCGTACCTTCTCTTCTGGAACAGGTACCACAGGATTCTTTTGAGGGGAAACAGGCCCGTTCCGCCTCTGCGGCGGTCCAGGATGGCGAACTCTTCGCCGAAGGCTTGTCCATGGTCGGCATAGATGACCCGGGTCCCGTTCCGGCGAATCTCCTCTGTCCCTTTCAGCAGACGGGAGCACTCTACCAGGATGTCAATTCCCCACTCCTTGACAGCCTCCGGGTAGTCCCGAACAAGGACTGTCTGGAAAGGGCAGTCAATGAGCTTCTTCGAGAAGGGCTTGTCGTGGAAAATGAAGAACTCAAACTCCGGAGCCGCTTCCGAAATGCGCCGGGCGATAGAAAGATTGACGCTGGTAATGCCTCCGAGCGGAAAGCCCTGAGTGGCGAGTGCTATGCGAATCTTGGATTTCATGGGCCGCAAAGGTAGTTATTTCAAAGAAATAATCAAAAATTACCACTATATTTGTATGCTATGAAAGGAATTGTACTCGCCGGAGGCTCCGGCACAAGGCTTTATCCCATTACCAAGGGTGTGAGCAAACAGCTCCTGCCGGTCTACGACAAGCCCATGGTTTACTATCCCATCAGCGTGCTCATGCTGGCGGGTATCCGGGATATTCTCATCATTTCTACGCCGCAGGATCTGCCGGCTTTCCAGCGTCTGCTGGGGGATGGTAAGGACTTCGGCGTGCATTTCTCCTACGCCGAGCAGCCCTCTCCGGACGGCCTGGCGCAGGCCTTCCTCATCGGCAAGGACTTCATCGGGGAAGACAGCGTGTGCCTGGTGCTGGGAGACAATATCTTCCATGGCAGCGGTTTTGTGCCAATGCTGAAGGAGGCTGTGGCGGCTGCTGAGGCCCCTGGTCAGGCCGGGGGTGACGGCCCTAAAGCCACCGTCTTCGGCTACTGGGTAAGCGACCCTGAGCGCTACGGCGTGGCCGAATTCGACAAGGCGGGCAACTGCCTCTCCATTGAGGAAAAGCCCCAGCATCCCAAGAGCAATTACGCGGTCGTCGGCCTTTATTTCTACCCCAACAAGGTGGTGAAGGTGGCGTCCGAAATCAAGCCCAGCGCCCGCGGAGAGCTGGAAATCACCTCGGTGAACCAGCGCTTCCTGGAAGACGGCGAGCTCAAAGTCCAGACCCTGGGCCGCGGCTTCGCCTGGCTGGATACCGGTACACACGATTCTCTCTCCGAGGCTTCCATCTACATCGAAACCATCGAGAAGCGGCAGGGCCTGAAGGTGGCCTGCCTGGAAGACATCGGCCTGCAGATGGGCTGGCTCAGCTCGGCGCAGCTGCGGGAAATCGCTGCCCCCATGGCCAAGAACCAATACGGGCAGTACTTACTTAGACAGGCCGACGAACATGATAGACATTAAGGAAACAGCCATCCCGGGCGTAGTGATTGTGGAACCGAAGGTGTTTGGGGATGCGCGCGGGTACTTCACGGAGACCTGGAGCCAGCGTGATCTGGACGCGGCGCTGGGACGCTGCATCCACTTTGTGCAGGACAACGAGAGCAAGAGCCGTTACGGTGTGGTGCGTGGCCTGCATTACCAGAAGGGCCTTTTCTCCCAGAGCAAGCTGGTGCGCGTGGTTTCCGGCCGGGTGCTGGACGTGGTGGTGGACATCCGCCGCGGTTCCCCCTGGTTCGGCCAGCATGTGGCGTGCGAGCTAAGCGGCGAGAACCATCGGCAACTCTTTGTACCGCGCGGTTTCGCGCACGGCTTCTCCGTCCTCAGCGAGGAGGCGGTGTTCCAGTACAAGTGCGACCGTTTCTACAGTCCCGCCGCCGAGGATGCCATCGCCTGGAACGACCCTGCTCTCGGCATCGACTGGGGCATCCCGGAGGCCGATATCATCCTCTCTGAAAAGGACAGCCATCATCCGCTCCTCGCCGATGCCACCTCCCTGTTTGACTACGACTTAGACTTATACGCAGAATGAAAGTACTGGTAACAGGCGCCAATGGGCAGTTGGGGCGGTCTCTGAGGAGAGCCTTCGCGGGCGCTCAGGATGACATTGTGTTCACCGACGTTGAAGAACTGGACATCACGGACCTTGCGGCCGTGCGGGCCCTGGTGGCCGCCGAAGGGGTAGATACCATTGTGAACTGCGCCGGTTATACGAACGTAGACGGGGCAGAGGATAACCCGGACCAGGCCCGGCTCCTGAACGCCACCGCCGTGGAGAACCTCGCCGTGGCCATGAAGGAAGTGGGCGGCCTGCTCGTACACATTTCCACAGACTATGTATATGGGGGAGAGGCCCTGAATACGCCCATCCCCGAGACGCAGAAACCTGCCCCGCAGGGCGTCTACGCCGTTACAAAGCTGCAGGGCGAAGAAGCCATTGCCAGGGTGGGCTGCCGGCACATCATCATCCGCACGGCCTGGCTCTACAGCGAATACGGTAAGAACTTCGTGAAGACGATGCTCCGGCTCACCGCCGAAAAGCCGTCCCTGAAGGTGGTCTTTGACCAGGTGGGCACGCCCACCTATGCCGGGGATCTGGCAGAGGCAATTGTCAAACTGCTGGAGATTGCCGGTCAAGCCGGCAATGACGGTGTCGTCATGCCCGGCTCCGACCGGGCATCTAACATTTTCCATTATACGAACGAAGGCGTGTGCTCGTGGTACGACTTCGCGAAGGCCATCGCGGCGTATGCCGGACAATCGGCCTGCGATATCCAGCCCTGTCACAGCGACGAGTTCCCCTCGAAGGTGCATCGGCCCGCCTATTCCGTGCTGGACAAGAGCAAAATAAAATCCGTCCTCGGGATGACGATTCCCCATTGGACGGATTCCTTAAAAGTATGTCTGAAGGCGCTTAGTTAAAGCGCATTACCAGAATTCTTGCGCAGTCGGCCACGTGCTTTCCGGAGTCCGTGGCTTTTTCGTAGAGTTCCGCCAGGTTCTTGTACTTGGTCATTTCGCGCATGTCCGGCTCCTGGGCGAAGATGTAGCCCACATAGTTTTCGTAGGCTTCGTCGGCGTCGTGCTCCAGTTCGGTGACACGGTCGGCCTGGAGGGTGATGGCGGTGGCGTTCTTCTTCATGTCCGTGAGCAGGGCCACCATGTCCTGCAGGGCCTTGGCTTCCTTCTCAATGATACGGGAGAGCTCCTGCAGCTGCTGGTCAATCTTGGCGGGTTTGTAAATGTTCAGGGCGTTGGCGCAGTCCTTGAGCACGTCCAGAAAGTCGTCCATGGCCATGGAAACGGTGGTGAGTTCCCGGCGAACGCCGTGGTTCAGGGAGAGATGGGAGATTTCCTCGCGGAACTCCGTGAGCAGGGCGTCGCCCTGATGCTCCATGTTACGCATCTCTTTGAAGACGCTTTTCCAAGTGTCGGAATCCAGGGTGAGCTGCATGGTGCAGAACAGTTTGGCACTTTCTCGCAGCAGTTTGGCCTGACGCTCCAGAATGGGAATCAGGTCTCGGGTAGGATAAAACAGGCTCCTGAAATTCATAAAAAACATCTCTTTTTTTTAGCCGATTTTTCGGCTGATTCTTTAATTTTTTTGACCGGCTCGGCTAAAACCACCCTTTGTTTTAGCCGTTGCTTGCATTTCTATGGCCGCTTTTTTAGTTTTGCCCCGTTCAAAAATTGGAACACAAAATGAAACGAAGTAACCACAGAGGCCGGCCTTCTCAACTTAATCAAACCAACTCTACCATTACGCGTCTAACCGCTCGTTGCGTCTCTGCAACAACCATGGCTGTGCTCTTACAGCTTCCGGCCTTTGTGACTTCGTGTTCGCAGATGCAACTTCCTGATTCTTCGCGCAAGGGACAACAAATTTATATACAATGGAACAAAAATCCAAGACAGGCGGTGCTGGATTGTTTCTATTTTGACACAGAACCTGCACAAAACCTGGACTGCTACCAGCAAATCCCCATTTCGGGAGACGGTACTGTTACGGGTGTTTCATCGGCCGGGCCCCGCCGGCTTGTGGTTTTATGTCAAAATGAAACGACGGACTGGTATGGCGTGCGCGCTTACACCGACTTGTGTAAGCTGCTAAGATTCACCCTCGCCAGCGAAGATCCGTCCCGCCCGCAGGTGGTGGGGGAGGCTGTCCTTTCTGAGGCCCTTTCTCAAACGTGCAACCTCTCCCTCAAACCTGCGCTCACGCACATCCGCCTGCGCTCTGTGTCGGCCGATTTCCGGCGCTATCCCTCCTATGCCGGCGAACCTTTCGTCTGCACGGGCATGTATCTCGCCTATGCCGTCACGGAGTGCCTGCCGCTCTCCATCGGGAAGGCACGGCCCGCGCCGGTCTCCTGGCTGAATGCGGGGGAGCCGGACAGTGCGGCCGTTCGCGCGCTGCCGCGCCCCGACATGCTTGTGCAGGAGGGGTGCGGGGAAATCGGCCCGTCCCGCCTTACGGTGGCGCGGGACTTTTACTGCTATCCCGGGCCACAGCTGCGCCTGGTGCTGGTGGGTAAGGTAGGGGAGGATGTTTGCTATTATCCTGTGCCCCTCGGAGGGCTCTACGCCGGACAGTCCTATGAGCTGGACCTCACGCTCACGCGGAAGGGGGCTCCTTCGGCCGATATGCCTGTTCAGTCGGGAACGGTGGCGGTGGAGTCGCTGTCGCTTCCCTGGGAATGGAAAGAACCCCTTGAAATTACATTATGAAGAAAGTGCTAGTGGTTATTGTTATGGTAGTCCTGACTGCCTGCACGCGTAAATCCTTTAGAAACGAAACGGCTCTCATTGTTTTTCTCCATTCGGAAGTTTTCACGCGTGCAGGTTTTCCGGACGAAAATCTGATTTCGGACTGTAACATTCTTGTTTTTAACCCCTACGGAGACCTCGAGGAACGGGTCTATACCCCTGCCCGTTCCCTGCGGGCGCCCGACGGCAGGCTCACCTACAATGTGCGCCTGCTGCGGGATGTCCCTTACACGGTGGTGTGCGCCTTCAACCTGGGTTATGCCCTGCCTGCCATGACCCTGGAGGAGGCGCGTGCCTACCGTTATCACCTGGCCCATCCGGAGGAATACGGCCGGGGCCTGCCCATGGTCGCCGTCCGCGAGGACGTGGTGCCCGGCGACAGCATCCACCTTCGCGCCAAGCGCCTGATGGCCCGCGTCGATGTCGACCTTCGGGCCGATAATGTCCCGGAGGACGTCCTCCTGAAGTTCACCGACGTGGAGGTCGGGGGATGTCCTTCATCGGCCACCCTATTTCCCGGCAGCCACGCGGTGGACACTTTCTCGCGCGGCTTCGTCCACTCCTTCGCCGACGCTCCCATGAGCCTGTATGTGCTGGAGAACCTGGACGAAGGGATGAGCCTTGACATCCGGGCCGAATATCAGGGCCCCGACCTGCATACAGACCCCGGCTGGCGCATCCATTACCGCGCCGCCCTGCCGCCGCTGGAGCGCAACTGCGTATACCCTATAACAATAAAGGTGACCCCGTGAGGTCACCTTTATGATAAGAGGGATGGCGATTAACCGCCGAAGTTGTCGAAGAAGATGCTCTCGGGTGCAACGCCCAGGGAGTCGAGCAGGTCGCACACGCACTTGGTCATCATGGGCGGGCCGCACATGAAGTACTTGATATCCTCGGGGGCCTCGTGGTCCTTGAGGTAGGTTTCGTTCATCACATTGTGTACAAAACCGGCGGTGTACTTTACGCCAGCAGCATCGGCTGCCGGGTCCGGACGGTCCAGAGCCAGGTGGAAGTGGAAGTTCGGGAACTCCTTCTCGATCTCTGCGAAGTCCTCCAGGTAGAAGGCTTCCACGAGGGCGCGGGCGCCATAGAAGAAGTGCACGGGCTTCTTGGTCTTCAGGGTCTTGAACAGGTGCATGATGTGGCTGCGGAGGGGAGCCATACCGGCGCCACCGCCCACGAAGATGTACTCCTGGGTATCCGGATCGTCCTTCGGGAGCAGGAACTCACCGTAAGGACCGCTGATCCACACTTTGTCGCCCGGCTTACGGGAGAACACATAGGTGGAAGCGATTCCCGGAGGAACACCGGGCACGAACTTGAACACGCCCTTAGGCTGCGTGCGGTCGAACGGAGGAGTAGCGATACGAACGTTCAGTTTGATCACGTCCTTTTCGGCCGGATACGAGGCCATGGAGTAGGCACGGATGGTGGGAGTGGTGTTCTTGAACTTCAGCGGGGTAATGCCGAAGCGATCCCAGTCGCCCTTGTAGATGTCGGCCACACCCATGTCGGAGAAGTCGGCCTCGTACTCGGGGATGTCAATCTGGATATACTCACCGGACTTGAAGTCGATGTGCTCGCCTTCGGGGAGCTTCACGGTGAATTCCTTGATGAAGGTTGCCACGTTCTCGTTGGAGATAACCTCGCACTCGAGTTTCTTCACGCTCAGGGCGCTTTCGGGAACGGCAATCTGGATGTTGTCCTTGATCTTCACCTGGCAGCCCAGACGCCAGCCTTCCTTGATCTGCTTGCGGGAGAAGAAGCCCGTCTCAGTGGGGAGGATGGTGCCGCCGCCTTCCAGAACCTGCAGTTTGCACTGGCCGCAGTTGGCCTTACCGCCGCAGGCGGAGGGGAGGAAGATACCGTGGTCGGCCAGGGTGTGCATCACGTCTCCGCCGGGGGTGACCTCCAGCTCCTTGGCGCCGTTGTTGATGTTGATCTTCACGGTGCCGGAAGGAGTGAGGGCGGTCTTGATCCAGAGGAGCAGAGCCACCAGGACGAGGGTCACTGCTACGATGACTGCGATAGAAGCGATAATAGTACTTGTCATAATCTCAGTCCTCCTACAGTGAAATACCCATGAAGGTCATGAAGGCGATACCCATCAGACCCACGGTGATAAAGGTGATGCCCAGGCCCTTGAGGGCAGCCGGAACATTGGAGTAGGCCATTTTCTCACGGATGGCGGCCAGGGAAACGATGGCCAGGAACCAGCCGAGACCGCTACCCAGGGAGTAGACGGCAGCTTCGCCGATGTTCAGGAAGTCTTTCTGCTGCATGAACAGGGAACCGCCCAGAATGGCGCAGTTCACAGCGATCAGGGGCAGGAAGATACCCAGGGATGAATACAGCTCCGGGGAGAATTTCTCCACCACCATTTCCACAATCTGCACGATGGCGGCGATGACGGCGATGAAGACGATGAAGCTGAGGAAGCTCAGGTCCACGCCTTTGATCAGGGCGTCGGGTGCCAGCACATAGGTGTTGAGCAGGTAGTTGATGGGGAGGGTCACCAGGAGCACGAAGATAACTGCGACGCCAAGGCCGGCAGCCGTCTTCACATTCTTCGATACAGCCAGGAATGAGCACATTCCCAGGAAGTATGCGAAGATCATGT
>Ga0310786_10006803_pt1 | contig 15092 bp, 10 predicted proteins | sample AusTroGonzalo_MG_FD_203881 | JGI IMG/M metagenome (GOLD analysis project Ga0310786, IMG submission 203881) | Bovine rumen microbial communities from tropical cattle in Woodstock, Queensland, Australia - Gonzalo_03 (v2) (version 2) | ecosystem: Host-associated > Mammals > Digestive system >... | reverse complement strand
CCTGTCGCTTTCAAGACACTGAGCCACGACAAGCAGGTTCACCGAACTGTCTGCAAGACTTGATACACCCTTGTAGAACGGACCGTTCACTATGGTCTTGAGCTTTTTCTTTATCGCAGGGAACTCCTGCTTGAGCACTGCCTCAACACGCTCCAGGGATTCGCCGTATTCGATTCCGAGTGTGATCGGGACGGTCGAGTATTCCTTGGTCATGTTCAGGACGCCGCTGATCGAGCTGTTGTTGTAGATCTTGATGTTTCCTACGAAGTCCTCAATCTTGGTGGTACGTATACCGATTTCCAGGACGGTTCCCCTGAAGTCGCCGACCGTGACGATATCACCGGCACGGAACTCTCCTTCGAACACGATGAAGATTCCGGCAAGGATGTCGCTTATGAGGCTCTGGGCACCGAAACCTATGACAATGGAGAGGATTCCGGCGGAAGTCAGAAGCGATGTCGTTTCGAATCCCATAAGGTAAAGGGAGAAGAACAGGACTCCGATGACTCCTCCGTATTTGATGAAGGACTCAAGAAGATGTCCGACTGTCTCTGCTCTTGCACCGAGGTTCACGGTAAGCGTATTGATGAACTTCTGGGCAATCTTGGAAGCCACAAGCACCATCACGATGTAGATGACGCAACGTGTCAGGACGAACATGTTCATGCTACGCTCCAGATTTCCCTTGAGTATGTACTGGAGGATTGAATTGCTGTTATGGGAAACCGAGTTGGAAAGCATCAGCGCCACTATGACGATTGCCACGAAGACCAGACCGTAGAGCCCGACAAGGAGGGAGAATTTCTGCTCGACGCTCTTCTTGTTCCAGGCCACCATGCGCTTGCTCCATCTGGCTGAAGCGGCTTTGACACGCTTTTTCTTTCCATCCGGCATCGTGACATCGAAGTTCGCGCTTCCACCGGCAAGTGCTTCGTCATTAAGCATCTTCTCCTGCTCTTCGATTCTTTCCTTGATCAGCTCATCCTCGTCGCTGTTCGAATAGAGCATGAAGGAGAGGAGGATGAGGAAGGCCATGAGAGACAGCAGCGCGGTAGCCGTAGCGATGTTGTTTCTCAACGAGAATAGCGTCTTGGAGGGAATGGCCGTTCCCAGGAAGACATCGCCGACCTTCCTTATGCATGCGAAATACTTCTCGCCGTTGATGGTGATGTAGCCGTTGAATGCTCCGGAGAACATGGCATCCCTCTTGGGTATCTCGATTTTGCTGTCAAACGGGGAATAAAGGACGGTATGATTCTCGTCGTCGGCAAATCCGATGAAGAATCCTTCGTAGAACATGTTCATGCTGTCCAGCGTGTAATCAAGGCTGGCCATGTCGAGAACGTCCTTGAGATCCTGATGGGAAATACCCGTCTGGATGAGGCCTCTGTGTCTGGTTATCTCCGACGGCTCGACCAGAACCTTGCCGTCTTCGGAGACCACGCCGTTCTTGAACTCATACTCCGAAGCGAAACGCGTGGTTCCGTTGTCGTCGTATGTGTAGTAGTAATAGGCGCATCCGATGTACTGCTCTATCCCTCCGACTTCGTTGGCCTGAAGTTCCTGGACATAGTAGTCGGAATTCATCAGCACTTCACGGAACGGATACGACTGGGCTTCGGGATCATCGCTCAGAACGAAATTCCACCACGGCTGGTTCGTTGCAATCACCCGTCCCCTGTCGTTGAAGATGTAGATGGATGACAGTCCGAAGGAATCGCACAATGCCTGAAGATGCGGCAGATACCTTCCAGTCATGACGGGATTGCCGTAATCATCAAGGACCCGGTTGTTGTCCGTATCCTTGGCATACTCAAAGTGTTCCGTATCATTCAGGTCATAGATGAATGCTATTTCCGGAGTATTCTTGAGGATGTCGGCAAGAAGTTTTGTCTTATACAGATTCTGCTTGTCGAAGAACTCCGTGATTGTTCCGGATGTGGTCTTGTTGTTGTCTGAACTGTGTCCGATTGAATTGATTCTGGATTCCGACAGATTGATTGCAGTAGTGAGCTGCGACAATGTCTGTGAATAGAGGGAGATTCCGAGAATCAGCACCAGTCCCACTATTACGAGGGGGAACACCCTGAGTCCGAGGCCTCTGTTGTAATACACGATCCTTCCGGACTTCCTCTTGAACAGAATCTTCCTGGATGTGAAGATCGACCCTTTCTTGATCTGGTCCACCTGGATGATCAAGGCATAGGAGATGATCAGGATTCCCACGAATACGAAGGCCAGCACGGACCACAGCACGTTCGAGGTCCTTGATCCATACAGTTCCGAATCCATGATGGTGGCGACAATCACTATGCAGTCTCCGAACACCTCCGAACTGTAGGTCTTGGCAACGCAGTAGTACTTCTTGCCGCGGATTTCCTGAATTCCTGAATAACCGTCTTTCAGAATGTCATCCGTGATTCCGCTGTCTTTGTATTTCTCTCCCGTCAGAACAATTCCGTCCTTGTCCTCGAAAAACACGAAGTTTCCGGTTTCGGGATCAAGGGAGAATACGATGCCTGTCTGTCCTACTCCTATCGAGCCGAGTACGGTCTCGATATTCTCAAGGTGCGCGATTTCCTTCTCCATCTTGACGGAATCGGCCATGGCAACAAGGTAGCCGCCGGGGATGAGTTTGAACGGAGTGCTGTAGTAGTATCCGCTGTAAACTGTTCCGTCCGAACTGGTGGTGACGGAGTGGATAGGGGCGTATTCGGTTCCTTTGGCCGTTGTCCTTGAAGTGCCGACCCAACCTCCGGCGTAAGCTGTCAGATGGCTGAACTCCTCAGGAGAGAACGCTCCGGTGGGATTCGAGTCCGTCCTGATCATATTGTACGTGGCATCGGTTCCCATGATCTGATAGAAATCCACGTTGTCAATGAGCCTCAGGTTTCCCTGATTGTCCACAATCATCATCGAGTCCATTCCTGTGCTTTCGGTGAGGCTCTTGAGGGATTTTGCCGCCGAAATCATATCTGTTGCCGCGGAGAGCTCCTTGAAGGCTCCCGACTCCATGAACAGATTCACCATGTTCAAAGTGGTCTGGTTCGATGAATGGAACCTGTTGGTCAGGGTTTCCACATTCCTGCTCTTGAGGTCGAGTTCCTCGACGATCTCGTCAAGAAGCGGCACAAGGCTCATCTTCTTCTGGTATTCTTCCTGCCCGCGTGTCTGTATCTGGGCAAGGATCATGATCATCAGCAAAATGGTCATGATGATGGTTACGCTATAGGCAACAAGCTTGAAAGTCAAAGCCCTCATGCGTTTTTTCTCTGCCATTGACGGAACCTCCCTGTGTGTTGATGTAGTTTCTCAAATCAAAAAAACGGGGCTGATTGTATGGATATCATGCAACAGCCCCGAAACACGACGCCAGGGCAAGCCTGACGTCTTCCGGTTTTTTACTTACTTCTCCAGTGCCTTGTAGACGACTGCAGCCAGAGCAGCACCGATCATCGGTCCGACGATGAACACCCAGATGCATGCAATGGGATCAGTGTTGCCGTTGAAAAGAGCGACAAGAGCAGGTCCGAGGCTGCGGGCAGGGTTCACGGAAGTTCCGGTGAGACCGATTCCGAGGATGTGGACGACCACCAGTGTGAGTCCGATTACGAGTCCTGCAAATGAACCGTGCTTGGCCTTGCTGCTGGTGACACCGAGAATGGCGATCACGAAGATGAAGGTGAGGACGATCTCGACAATCAGGCCGGCAAGGGCATTTCCGCCGACTCCGCCGAGTCCGTTGGATCCGAATCCGCCTGTCATGTCCTTAACACCACCGAGACCGAAGATTGCCCACAGGACAAGAGCGCCGCAGAAGGCTCCGATGCACTGTGAAACGACGTACTTGAAGAACTCCTTCAGGTCCATTCCGCCGGTCAGATAGACACCGAGTGAAACTGCCGGGTTGATGTGGCAGCCGGAAATGTTTCCGATTGAATAGGCCATGGCGACAATCGTGAGGCCGAAGGCCAGTGCGGTAAGAAGGTAACCGCTACCTGCGGCTGCACTGCAGCCGACCAGCATTGCTGTTCCGCAACCGAGAATAACCAGTGTGGCTGTTCCGATGACTTCTGCAAAATACTTCTTCATATCAACTCTCCTTAGAAGAATATTATCTACCGAGGGGAATCATATCAGTTGCCCCCCCCTGTTCGTCAATAATTTTACAAAAAACAAAACTGGTTTAGTTATCTATAGACCGAAGGTATGCAATGGCATGCAATGACTGCTCCGTGTTCAGTCTATTATGACGGAGATTATCGTGTTCACCTTGTACTTGACCGTAACGTAGGTATCGCCTTTCTTCCAGATCTCAATATCATAACCTTCTATGTGATCGCAGTATATTGCAACCCCGAAAACTATCTCTATGGCATTTGTGAATCCGATGTAGACGGAATCGTTGATTCCACCCTTGTCCAGGTCGAAGGACATCTCTCCTCCGCCTTGTTTGATGACCTCGTCAAACTGCTCCATTTCAAGGGCATATGCTTCCTTGCTGCTGTCGAGATCAATGCCTCCAAGTACCGGCAACGTGACTCCAGAGGCGACTTTGAACGCTTCCCTTGCCTTGGAGTAGAACGCAGTCATCTCTTGGTCGTCTTTCTCTCCTGCGGCAGCATTACAGCCAACTAACACAGTCAGGGCTAGAACAACTACAGCGAATATCATGAACAGGTTTCTTTTCATCCTGATTCTCCTTTTCCGGTTTAATGTAAAAAGGGTCTTCCGTATCGAAAGACCCTCTCTGTTGGAGCCAAGCGGAATCGGACCGCCGCTTGTGCCATGCGAAAGCACCGTTCTACCACTGAACCATGGCCCCGTGCACCGCCATTATATACGTTTGGCCCCACTGATGCAACTTGTGTTTATCCGCATGGACAACGGGGCTGAGGGGCGGTATCATATAGAGACTACAGGAGAATGACATGAGTATTCATATCGGAGCAAAACCCGGAGAGATTGCGGAAAGAGTAATTCTGCCCGGAGATCCTCTCAGGGCCAAGTTCATCGCCGAAACTTATCTTGAGGACGTCAGGTGCTACAGCACCGTGCGCAATATGTTCGGTTTCACCGGAACATACAAGGGCAAGGAAGTCAGCGTACAGGGTACCGGAATGGGCGGCCCGTCCATCAGCATATACATCAACGAACTGATACGTTTCTACGGGGCAAAACGCCTGATCAGGACCGGCACATGCGGATCTGTGGATCCGGATCTCGGCCTGGGTGATGTGGTGATAGTGAAGGCCGCGGCGGCCGATATGGGAATGAACCAGATCCGTTTCGGAATCAAGGGAGTGTGTTATCCGCCGGTTGCGGACTTCTACCTGCTGCGTGATGCCGTGGATGCTGCGGAGAGGCTGAAATACCCTGCCAGGGTGGCCACCACCTATTCCGGTCAGCTCTTCTACGAGGATTTCTCGCAGGAGAAGGAGAAACTTCTCTTCAGTTACGACGTACCATGCGTCGAGATGGAGAGCGCCGAGCTGTTCACGGTTGCCGCACGCCACAAGGTACAGGCACTGAGCGTGCTCACCGTCAGCGACATGATATTCGAAGACAAGGCCGTCTCGGCAAAGGAAAGGGAACAGTCCTTCACCCGCATGATGGAAATAGCGCTTGAGGCAATCTGATGGCACAGGAGAACGTGATGAAGGTATGGGTAGTCGGTGCGTCCAACGTCGACATAATAGCCAGATCCGCTGCGCCGCTTGTGGCTGCCGACTCGAACATAGGGACAGTGGAGAAGGCATCCGGAGGAGTGGGGAGAAACATAGCCTTTGCCCTCAAGGCTCTGGGATTCGATGTTTCCATGCTCACTGCCCTGGCGGATGACGAATACGGCCGCATGATTTCCGACGGAATGGCAAAGAAAGGAATCCGTCTTGCATGCAAGCCGTTCAACGGCCCGGACGACAGGACAGGTGTCTACTGCTGCATCCTGGACGGAGACGGCAGCTTTGTCTGTGCCATCAACGACATGAAGATAAACGAGAAGCTCAGCCCGGAGCTTGTCATGCAGTTCAAGGATGACCTGGAAGCTGCAGATTACGTTGTTTTTGATGCAAATATCCCTGTTGAGACCATCAGGGCTCTGTCAGCACTTGACGTAAAGCTTGTGGCCGACTGCGTGTCCGGACTCAAGGCACCCAAGCTTGCGGAGGCCCTTGAGCACCTCTATCTGCTCAAGGCCAACTTCCTCGAGGCCTGCGCAGTTGCCGAAGTGGAAGGTCTTGAACCGGATGAAGAGGGGATCCAGACAGTCATGGAGGCCCTGGTTGCAAAAGGCCTGAGAAGGGCGATAATATCTCTCGGAAGAAAGGGGGCTTTCTGTTATGAGCTCTCCGGAACCGGCACGCGCGGAGTGGATGCTCCGGTAATGGAAGGCCTGAACGTGGTGTCCACCAACGGATGCGGAGACGTGCTGCTTTCAGGATTCCTCAGGGCGCTGTCGGAAGGCCTTCCAATAGATGATGCACTGTTCTTCGGACAGGCGGCATCGGGTATAAACTCGGAGAGCATGGAGGCCGTGAGCCCGGCACTGAGTTTCGAGAATGTAAGGAAAAAAGCAGAGGAACGCTATGAACAGATATCTTGATCTTACGGATGAAGTAAAGAAAGCACTGGAAGCCGGGAAACCGGTTGTCGCACTTGAGAGCACCATCATCAGCCATGGAATGCCTTACCCCAAGAACGTCCAGACCGCAGTGGCGGTGGAGAACGTGATCCGCGAGAACGGAGCCGTACCGGCGACAATCGCCATCATCAACGGCCGTCTCAAGGTCGGTCTCACGCCGGAGCAGCTGGAGTACTTCGGAAAGAAGGGCACAGCCATAGCCAAGGTCAGCCGCAGGGACATCCCCATGATCGTGGCCAGGGGTGAGGACGGAGCAACAACCGTTGCCGCCACAATGATGATTGCCGCAATGGCAGGCATCCAGGTGTTCGCCACGGGCGGAATCGGGGGAGTGCACCGCGGAGCGGAGACGACAATGGACATCTCTGCGGACCTTGATGAGTTCGTCAAGACTCCGGTCATGGTCATCTGCGCAGGCGCAAAGGCCATTCTGGACCTGAACCTGACCATGGAGTACCTTGAGACCAAGGGCGTGCCCGTCTACTGCTATCAGACCGACGAGCTTCCCGCCTTCTACACACGCAAGAGCGGAATCAAGGCACCGTTCAGGGCCGACAGTCCCGAGGAGCTGGCAAAGATCTGGAATACCAAGAACGAGCTCGGAATCAAGGGCGGCTTCATCGTGGCCAATCCGATTCCGGAGCAGTACAGCATGGATCCCCAGCGCATCAATGCAGCAATCGACCAGGCAATTGCAGAGATGAACAAGCTGGGAATCCGCGGCAAGGAGACAACCCCGTATCTGCTGGACAAGGTCCAGAAGCTCACCGGCGGAGACAGCCTTGAGTCGAACATCAAACTGGTTCTGAACAACGCCGCACTGGCAGCAAAGATTGCAGCCGGCATAAAGTAACATGGCCAAGATGTGCCCCAAGGCAGGTGCCTGCGGAGGGTGTGCCTACAACGGAGTAAGATACTCGAAACAGCTTGAGAGGAAGCAGGACCTGGTGGAGGGCCTGCTTCGTCCGTTCGGTCCTGTAGCTCCGATCATAGGCATGGAAAACCCATTCTGCTACCGCAACAAGGTCCAGTCCGTGTTCGGCACAGACGCAAGGGACAATCTTGTCAGCGGAATCTACCGCGAGGGTACGCACAAGCTGATTCCCGTACGCGGCTGCATGCTGGAGGACGTTGAGGCAGATGCCGTGCTTGCCACGGTCATCGATCTCCTCAAGAGCTTCAGGGTTCCTGCCTATGACGAGGACATGGGAACCGGGGTGATCCGCCATGTGCTCATCAGACGGGCAGTGGCCACGGACCAGACTCTTGTGGTGCTTGTGTCAGGCAGCCACACGTTCAGGCCCAAGGAAGCGTTCATCAGGGAGCTTGTGAAAAAGCATCCGTCCGTGAAGACCGTGCTGCTGAACATAAATGATCAGAAGACATCCATGGTTCTCTCCGACGGGCCTTGTACGGTGCTGTACGGAGAAGGGTGGATAGAGGATGTGCTGTGCAACCTGCACTTCAGGATATCGGCCAAGAGCTTCTATCAGGTCAACGCCTCCCAGGCGGCAAGACTGTACACAATAGCCATGAGGATGGCCCGGTTCAAGGGTAATGAGTCAGTAATCGATGCATACTGCGGCACCGGGACCATCGGACTTGTTGCCGCTTCATGGGGAGCAGGGCACGTGACCGGCATAGAACTCAACCCGTCGGCGGTTGATGATGCAGTGGAGAATGCCCGCATCAACGGCATAGAGAACGCAACGTTCATCTGCGCCGATGCCAGTGCGGAGCTCAAGAAGATGGCAAAGGAGGGCGCCCATGCGGATGTCGTGTTCCTGGACCCGCCCAGAAGCGGAAGCGATGAGCGCTTCCTGGCATCTCTCATCAGGCTGGCACCTGAAACAGTAATCTACATTTCCTGCAACCCGGAGACCCTTGCACGCGACCTGCGTTATCTGACCAGGATGGGTCCGTACCGCATGATCGGCGCCCAGCCCGTGGACATGTTCCCGCAGACAAGCCACGTCGAGACTTGCGTACTGCTCGGCAAGGAGGGCCGATAAATGTACATCATCAGCTATGACTTCGGAACCAGCAGCGTAAAGACCTGTCTCTTTGATATTGATAAGGAAATCCGCATGGTTGCAAATTCCACGGCAGCTTACGGCACTTATATTTCCGAAGACGGTGGCGCCGAACAGGATACGGAAGAATGGTGGGCGGCCATCTGCTCGACTACAAGAGCCTTGTTTGGTGATTCAGGGGTCAGACCTGATGAAATCGAAGGAATGGCCTTCTGCTCACAGATGGCGGCGACTGTTCTTGTAGATGAACACGGCAATGCCCTCAGGCGGCCCATGAACTATCTGGACCAGAAGGGCATCAAGGAGTACAGGAAATACATGGGCAGCGGAACAATCAAGGTTTCCGGTTGCAGCCTGTATAAACTTGCAAGGAACCTTATTGTCAATCATGCCGCTCCGACCAGTGCTGAAGATGCGCTATGGAAATACAAATGGGTGGAAAACAATGAACCTGAAGTATTCAGGAAAACATACAAATGGCTGGATGTCGGTGATTATCTTCTGGCGCGTTGCACGGGCAGGATCATAAGAACAGTTGATACAGCATTCGGCACCTTCCTCTATGATACCCGAAAGGGAAAGGAAGGATGGAACAAGGGTCTCCTCAAGATGTACAAGGTGAATCCCAAGCATATGCCGGATATCATAGACTGTACGGATCTGGTCGGCGGATTGACAGAGAAGGCGGCAGATGATCTCGGCCTGGTGAAAGGCACCCCGGTATTCGGAGGTGGCGGAGACATCACGTTCGTGAATATCGGCGCCGGCTGTACAAGACCTGGTGATACACATATGTATGTGGGAACATCGGGATGGGTGTCGACCTTCATGGACTATCAGACAGTTGACGTCAGTGCCATGATTGCCGGAGTCATATCGGCAAAACACGGGTACTACAATTATTCTGCTGAACTGAGAACGGCCGGGAAGTGCTTTGAATGGGTCATGAACCATCTGGCACTGGATGAGATAGGCGTTTATCTGGAAAAGACCGAGATTACGGATGTCGAGAGCAGATTCCTGAGTCTTTATGATTATCTGTCAGAGGAGGTCAGCAAGGTTCCGCCCGGAGCAAACGGCGTGATCTTCACCCCTTGGCTGCATGGCAACCGCAGTCCGTTTGAAGATTCCAATGCGGGAGGGATGTTCTTCAACATCAGGATCGACAACGGCAAGAGGGACATGATCCGTGCAGTGCTTGAAGGCATCTGCTATAATCTCCGTTGGATTCTGGAATGCATGGAGAAAAAGGCGAAGACCTCTGATCCGATCAGATTCATCGGCGGCGGAGCGTTGTCGCCCGTTACATGTCAGATGCTTGCGGATATCACCGGCCGGACGATAGAAACCGTGGATAATTCACAGGAGTCCGGGGCAGTCGGAACGGCGCTTGCCGTTGCGGCGGGCATCAAGGGGGTTGATGTGCTGGAGTTCGCACGTCAGCTTGTCAAAGCCAATCACTCCTATAGACCCAATCCTGAAAACAGGGAAATATATGACCGTAATTACAGGGTGTTCAAACGCCTGTATAAGAGCAATGCCCGCAACTTCAGGGACCTGAACGGCTGATGCCGGCTTCCGCCTGATTATTGTTTTCTTTTGGCCAGTTCTTCCTTTATGGCGTTGAATCTGTCCCTTCCCATGTTGGCTTTGTAGGCGCAGATTATCGAGATCACGAAAATCGCTATCGGAAGAGTACAGAAGATGATCCTGACAGCGTCCTGCGCCAGCTGAGACTGAACGTATGAGTAAACGACTTCGCCCGTAGTTTCGTTGAGAAAAGGAGTCTCCTTGTACCCGAACACCTGCAGGAGAAGGGATACGAGCGCCAGCGCGACGCCGTTCGAAAGCTTGTAGACGAAGCTCTGTACGCCGAAATACGCTCCTTCCCTGCGCACTCCGTATGTATATTCGTCAAGCTCGACAATATCCGGAATGGAAGCGTACGGAAGGATCTGGATTCCGCTCATTCCGCATCCGACTACGAATACGGCAATCAGCAGGACTATTGAAGTTCCTGAAGAAAACAGCTCTCCCATCGAAGCGGTGGCGGACTGATACATTTCACCTTTGAACGAAGGGACCATCAGGGCGATTACAAGTCCGACGGAAGTGAGAATCACCGAAAGCATGTACACTCTGTGTTTTTCTTTTCTCGCCGACAACTTGTCCCACACAACCGATGAAACCATTGCCACAATCAGGGGAATTGCCACGAAGATCATTGCAAGAATGCCGTCTGGAGCATATCCCAGACTGTCCTGGATGTAGAACATGAACAAGGTCAGAAGAACATCGAAACCCAGCATGCTGGTCAGGTAATACGCCGTCGTGTATCTGAACTCCTTCATTTTGATGAACTGTGACAGCGTCCTGAACAGCCCGTACGGGTTTTTCTCTTCGCTACCCGTATATCTTTCCTTGACCGTAAGTCCCGAAATCAGCATGGTCACGGCGGCGATAAGACCGAATATCGCGCTTGATATCAGGTACGAGTTCTTGACCGCTTCAAAACGGCCGTACCCGGCTTCGATGAACATTTCCGAGAATATGGTGTTTTCTCCGGCAAACAGGCCGAACAAAGCGGCGCCCAGGATCAGACCCACGTTGGCAAGAATTATCCTTACGGTAGTCAGGCTGCTTCTCTGGTCATAGTTGTCCGTGATATTTGCCGTCAGGGAGTTGTACGGAACGTACACTATCGTAAATGTAGTGTTGTAAAGGCAATATGCCATCAGATAATAAATGACTTTGAAGAACTGGGACGTTTCCACGGAGAAGGGGCAGAGCCACAATAGGATGAACATCATTCCGAACGGAACGGCTCCGAATATCATGTAGACACGTCTTTTCCCGAATCTGGATTTGGTATTGTCGCTTATCCGTCCCATCCACACGTCCGTTATCGCGTCCCAGAACTTCGAGACCAGAAAGACGAGCGATGCAAGAGCCGGTTTGAGTCCGCCGACGCTGACCATGAAGAACAACAGATAGAAAGATGCCGCGGCGAGCAGGATATTGGCTGACAGATCTCCTATGCCATAGAAGAATTTTTCCTTACCTTTTATCTTAACGTTGTTTTCCATACTTTCCTTCTCAGCTGTTCAATTCCCTGATGTTTTTCTAGTCTTCTTTCAGGTGGATGTTCCATCCTGTGTCGATCTTCTTCTTTACCTTTGCCATGGTCTCCTTGTCCATGTCCGGCCAGTCTGTGACGGTGCTGGCCTTGTTGGTCACCAGATGGGCCTTTTCTGCACACAGGGCAAGGGGAGTGTCTGCAAGTGAATCGGAGTAGAAGTTGTCTATCATCGGAAAACCGTGGTCGATGATGTACTTTGCCTTTTCCTTGGCATACATCAGGTTGTTCGTGAACACACCGAATTCGCGGTCGAATTCCGAGGCCATGAAGTTCACGCCAAGGCGCCTTGCTATTGGTCCTATGATGCAGTCGGGCGATGCGCTGAGGATCAGGTCATCAGGCCGCTTCTGTGCCAGGTACCATGCGGAGATCTTCTTCTGGTTCTTGTCCCAGTAGCGCTCGATCTGGACGTCGAAGTCATCGATCTGCGTCAGGAAGCTGAAGAGCTTGCGCTGCATCTGTGAATTCGTGATCTTTCCCTTCTCGCACAGGATGAAGCTCCTGATGGCCTTGGGGAAGAAGGTGAACCACATCTTGGGCCTGCGCCTCATGCACCAGAAGCAGAAGCCTATGGTGCAGTCGCCGGGAAAGATGGTGCCGTCAAAGTCATATACGTTCATCTTGATTCTCCTCTGGAAAAGCGGATCATGTTCCGGTTGTAGCCGGTGGTCACCAGGTATGCCTTCTCTTCCTCATGGGCCTTCATGAGCCCGTTGAGAACGAATCCGCTCAGACCCTTTATCTTGAGATCGGGGTCGGTGATGTCGAAGAGAAGTCCGGAATCGCGCAGTATCAGAAGAACCGAATCGGGCTTGAAGAACAGTGAAAGTTCCATAAGGACAGGCTTCTTGGACTTCCTGTTCATCTCCAGGATGGTCAGGCCTATCTCTTCAACGAAAAGCGATGCCCGGGTTGCGGTGACATCCGGATATTCATGATGCTTCAGGATGTTTCCGACACGCTCGGACAAGGCTGCGGCGTTCTGAGGTGTCAGGATGTCGTCCATGACTTCGATTTCCGTTTCCATGTCCTTGAGCAGGAACGGGAAGTTGTCCTTTCCGAACTTCAGACGGACAAAGAGCATGGCCGCAGACAGTGCAAGCATGGGAGCCGCGACGAATCCGGCCCACATTCCGTTGAAGCCGAAGAGGGTAGCCCCGAGTATCGGGAGCAGGATGTACAGAAGGCCGTTCTGGAAACATGCGATGCATGTAGCCATGCCTATGCGGTCCATCAGCATGTAGTACGAAGTCGTAAGCGAGACAAGGCTGCAGAACACGAACCCGAGGGAAACTATCCTGAGAGCCGTAACCGACGGTGCCAGGGCCTGTCCTCCCGTTATGCCGAACAGGGCGCAGAACTGTCTTGCGAATATCCAGATGAGCGCAGTGGCAACCAGGCCTTCGATTATCGCAGCCAGGATTCCGGATTTCATCACACGTCTGATCAGTCTGTGGTTTTTCTCTCCGTAGTAGGTGCCGATCAACGGCTGCATGGCCATTCCCACACCGTCCATCACCACTCCGAACTCAATCAGGCTTACCACAACGGCAAGCGTTATCTGTCCGCTCTGGCCGAAACGGCTGGAGACGAAGCCGATCATGACATAGTCCATGAGGCCCCAGCAGATGTACACGGAGGAGTCCACTATGCTGTAGCGCGATGTCAGAAGGAAATCCCTGAAGGAGAGGTGCCACACGAAGTGAAGGGTGTTTTCCTTGCGGAAATAGTGCCAGAGGCAGGTGATGATGCCCAGGCTGTTGCCTATGACGGAGCCCAGTATGATGCCCTTCATTCCCAGGAATCTTGTCAGGATTATCGAACAGATGATGTTCCCGCCTATCTGGAAGCCGTAGCAGATGTTGTTGCACAGCTCGTCGCCGTCACTGTAGACCATCTGCTCCAGGTAGAAGATGACGATCGTCAGGAATGCATTGATCGGCACAAGGCTGTAGTACTGAAGTGCCTTTTCAAGGATTTCTCCGGTGATGCCGCTCAGGTTGAAATAGGCATTGCGCAATACAAGGATCAGAAGAGCTGAAATCAGTCCCAGTCCTATGCTGACTATCAGGCCCTGGCCGTAGATCTCGTCAGCCCGCTTCTTTCTCATGGCTCCGATTTCGCGCGTGAATACTATTCCCACTCCGGTGGATACGAGGTCTCCGAAGAAGGTGACTATGGCCGTGACGGGGGTTATGGCGTTGATTCCGGCAACGCCTGCTTCACCGATGAAGTATCCGGCTATGATGCTGTCGCTGAGCAGCATGAGATACATGACTGCCTTCGTGAATGTTCCGGATATAAGCATGGATTTGAATTTCTTTTCGCAGAAACCGCTCATTGTCTTGCCTCTTTGCCTATGTTATCACACTTTTTCACGCAACTCGTTGAAAGCATATATCTGATAGTAGATTTCCCTGCGGCCCTCCGTGATCAGGTACTGCAGGCGGTCGCGCACCTGCGGTGCAGACAGCGCCGCCACGACTTCTGCGGCGTAGTGGGTACCCGCTCCGGCCTGGAACTCGGATGTCAGCTGGTCTATGTTCTTCCCGCTGTTGTAGGGCCTTCCAAGGAAGTCCGTGGCAGCATCGATCGAATCTGCTATGGAGATTATGTCCGCAAACGGGCGGTTGTTCGTGTGCTTTACGGCGGGGTAGCCGTGCTTGCCGTCGTGCCACAGATGGTGAGTCATGGCGATGTCGCGGATGCAGATGACCTTCTGGTCATTCTCTTCACTGTTGTTGTAGATGGCGTTGAAGTTGTACGGGTGCTTCTTCACCAGGTCGAACTCTTCGGCCGTCAGCCGCCTCATGGAGTTTTCCACGATGTCTATCACGAAGAATTTGCCTGCGTCATGGAACATGCAGCAGTCATCCAGAAGCGCGCGCATCTCGTCCCTGTGGGTGCTGATGTAGGTGCTGTCGAAACCAGCCACTCCGTCGAAGAATCCCGGAGTGCGTCCGATCATGTAGTCGAAGATGGCGCGGCTCATCTCGCGCACCATCAGCGTGTGGATGTAGAGTGCCTTGTCGGCACTGACCGTGATGTCCAGGATCAGCTTCTTGAATGATTCGAAGTCTCCGGACATGGACGCGGCATTGAGGAACATGGAGATGTAGCTGTTGCAGACGGGATTGTTGATGGTCTCGCTCAGGGCTATTATCCTGGGCACCGTCTCACGTACGCGCTCCCTGGCCAGTTTCATGATCTCCTCCTTGGGCTTTGAAGAGAACTTGTGGAGGAAGATCAGATAGAAACGGTTCATTGTCGCAACGGC
>Ga0310786_10006801_pt1 | contig 15094 bp, 12 predicted proteins | sample AusTroGonzalo_MG_FD_203881 | JGI IMG/M metagenome (GOLD analysis project Ga0310786, IMG submission 203881) | Bovine rumen microbial communities from tropical cattle in Woodstock, Queensland, Australia - Gonzalo_03 (v2) (version 2) | ecosystem: Host-associated > Mammals > Digestive system >... | reverse complement strand
GCAGTTTTTGGCAAGTTTGTAGTACTCGTCATAAATTTCTTTTGGCATGTTCCAATAGAGCTTGTCTGCAAATGTTTTTGCCACAATTTTCCATGATTCTAAATCAAAACTGCATTCTGTAGGGGGCAAAAAAAATTGATTTACAATAAAGCTACATACTTGGTATTTTTTATCAACGAGTTCTATCAATACTTTACAATCTGATTTTGTTATCTTGTCGAATATTCGAACTGCTTCAGGAGTCCATTTGGGAAACATGTTTTTTGATTTTATTTCAGATGAATTAGGCCTTATAGTGTCCAAGAAATTGTTTAAATCGGTGTTCTCATCTTCTAAAACAACGGCTGATAGGCAAAAAACGGGTTGATCTCCCCATGGATGGTCTTGATTAAATATTACGGCGTCACCCGTATTGCCAAATTCGTCAATATAAGCGACATACGATTTGTTCTTCATATGAATCCTTATTAGTTTGTTTACGTCATTGTGTTGGTTAATTTACATATAATTTTTTTAAATCAACAATGTTCCAAAAATATTATTCTTATTTTTTACTACCAACACTGCGTTAAGGAACGGGTTAGTACTCCAAAAGACTATTTTTTATTTATTATCACATATGAAGTCGGCAGAAACTGTGAATAAGACTTTGAAGGTTAAAAATATAAGCGAGTAAATGATTTTTTCATTGCCTTCAAGTCGCCTAAGTGTTTTTGTATGGATTGGAGACGGTTTCGGTTACAATCCGCGTTACGTAAAATCGGAAAGGTGTTCGTGAAAGGTTCCTTGTTGCTCTTGAAAACGAAAAGTGGGCTGTCAAGGAATCTGGCAAGCCCGTGATGATGCCGGAAATCGGCGAAGTCATGTATTTAGACGAACCCGCCGGTATAATTTTTAGCGATACCTAGGTATCAAAAAACTTTATTGGACATTTGTTTTTGGAACTTCTACATTTGGCCAAATGGCAAAAAGAGTAGCAGTCGGTTTATCGGGCGGTGTAGATTCAGCCCTTTCGGCGTACCTGTTGCAAAAGCAGGGGTACGATGTAGTGGGCCTCACCATGGCAACGTGGGATGGCTCGGTGAATATGCCTGCGGTAGAAGGTCGCGAAGGTTGCTACGGCCCCAGCGAAGACAAGAATATCGAAGAAGCGAAACTGGTGGCAGATCGTTTGGGAATCCCGCATTATGTGGTTCCTGTGGCCGCTGAATACAAGACGAAGGTGCTGGATTATTTCCGCAGCGAATACCGCGCCGGCCGTACGCCGAACCCGTGCGTGCGTTGCAATCAGTCCATTAAGTTTGGCGCATTGCATTTGGCCGCCCGCAAAATGGGGATCGAATTCGACTATTTTGCCACCGGGCATTACGCACGCCTCGATTTCAAAAACGAAAATGAACCCTTCCTGTATCGCGCCTTAGATACGGGCAAAGACCAGACTTATTTTCTGTCGCGCCTCTCGGCGGAGCAACTTTCCACAGTGCTGTTCCCGCTGGGGGGTATGCACAAGCAAGACGTGAAGGCGCTCGCCGCTGAAATCGGCTGGGAAGATTTTGCTACCAAGCGCGAAAGCCAGGATTTTATCGAATGTGGCGATTATTCAGTACTGTTCGAAGAATCGGACCAGGTGCCGGGCGATTTCGTGGATGTGAGCGGCAAGGTGCTTGGCCGCCATAAGGGTATTGTGAATTACACCGTGGGCCAGCGCAAGGGCTTGAATATTGGTGGGCAAAAGGAACCGCTTTTTGTGGTGGCGATTGATGCCGCCAAGAATCAGGTGGTTCTTGGGCCCCGCAGCGCGCTTTCTTGTATACAAGTTTCTGCCATTGACTTAAACTTGATGGTCAATGAAAACTCGCCACTGCTTAGGGGACCGCTAGACGCCCACATTCGCTTGGGCCACAAGGGCTCTCCCGCAAAGATTTTGGACTTGGAGCCGGGCCGCATTCGCGTGGAATTCGAAACGCCGCAATTCGCTGCCGCTCCCGGCCAAGTCCTGGTGCTTTACGCTGGCGATGGTGTGGTCGCCTCGGCGATTATCGATAAGTAATTTATTTGCAGTGTCGCAGGAGTGCGGCGATGTATGCTTTGGCGTAGCGCGATGGCGTTACGCCTTTTCGCATTACGTAACCGATGGTCATTTTGTCGTGAACGTCGAGCTGCCTTGCGATAATGTTTCGGCCGTTGAGCTTGTGGCTAATCACGCCGGAACAAATGGTGTAGCCGTCAAGACCGATGAGCAGGTTGAAAAGTGTCGCGCGGTCGCGAACCTTGATGTTGCGCGGGCAATCAAAGTCGATGGCGGTTAGCGGTTCTTCGGCAAAGTAGAACGAGTTGAAGTCGCCCTGTTCGTAGGTCAGGTACGGATACGGCTTCAAGTCTTCTAATGTGATTTTTTCTTTCTTTGCGAGCGGGTTTTTAGACGACATAAATACGTGCAAAGGGGTCGCAAAGAGCTCTTCAAAGACCAAATTGTTCTTTTGAATCAATTTTTTTATGACTTTTTCGTTCTTGTCGCTCAAATAAAGTACCCCAATTTCGCTTTTTAGCTTCGCAATATCGTCAATAATTTCATTTGTTTGGGTCTCTCGGAGCGTAAAATCGTAGCTCGGACCACCGAATTTTCGGATGACATCGACGAATGCGTTGACGGCAAAAGAGTAGTGCTGGCAGCTCACGGAGAAGATGGTGTTGCCACTTTTTCCACCCTTGTAGCGGTCTTCCATGAGGGTTGCTTGTTCCAAAACTTGTCTTGCGTAAGAGAGGAATTCATCACCCTCGTTAGTAATCGTGACGCCTTTATTGGAGCGGTTAAAGATGGTAACGCCCATTTCTTCTTCGAGGTCATGAATGGCCGCCGTAAGGCTCGGTTGCGAGATGAAAACGCGCTTGGATGCTTCGGTGATATTGCGCGTGTCGGCGATGGCGATGGCGTACTTAAGTTGTTGTAAAGTCATAGGGCTTTCTTATAGCTAGTTATTCAAATGTTTTTGTTTGCACCATAGGAAAAATCTATGGTGAATGCCTAAAAAATAGTATTTTACCGATGGTAAAAACGGAGGTATATTTGGCGGCGTAATCAAAAACAAATGAAAAAGGTAGGTAAAATACTATGAGCAACAAAAAAACATCTGTAATTGGTTTCCCGCGTATCGGTAAGGCCCGTGAACTCAAGTTTGCAAGCGAAAAGTTCTTCAAGGGTGAAATCTCCGAATCTGAACTCCAGAACGTCGCCGCCGAAATCCGTCAGTACGGTTGGCAAAAGCAGAAGGCCGCTGGCATCGACTTTATTCCTTCGAACGATTTTTCGTTCTACGATAACGTTCTCGATACCGCATTCTTGTTCGGCATTGTTCCGGAACGTTACAAGAGCCTGAACTTGAGCACGCTCGAAAAGTATTTCGCAGCCGCTCATGGTTACCAGGGCGAAAAAGGTGACGTGAAGGCCCTTCCGATGAAGAAGTGGTTCAACACGAACTACCACTACATTGTTCCGGAAATTGACGACGCTTCTGAATTCAAGGTTGACGGCTCCAAGCCGGTGCAGGAATTCAACGAAGCGAAGGCTGCCGGTATCCAGACCGTGCCGACTTTGATTGGCACATACACGTTCCTCCGCTTGGCTCGCTACAATGGTAAGAAGCAGGCGAAGGACTTTGCCGCCTCTGCTGTGGACGCTTACGCTAAGGTTGCTGAACTGCTCGCCGCCGCCGGTGCAGAATGGATTAGCTTCGCCGAACCCGCTTTGGTGTTCGACGTGACCGCCGAAGAAAAGCAACTCTTCAAGTTTATTTACGCAGAACTCCTTAAGAAGGTGCGCGCCGCAGGCCTCAAGGTTGCCTTGCAGACTTACTTTGGCGATATCCGCGATGTGTATCAGGATGTGGCTGCCCTCGGCTTCGATGCTCTCGGTCTCGATTTTGTGGAAGGTCTCAAGTCTCTGGAACTGGTCAAGTCCGGTTTCCCGAAGAACACGCTCCTGCTTGCTGGCGTCGTGAATGGCAAGAACATCTGGCGCGCCGATTACGCCCAAAAGAACGCCTTGCTCGCTGAAATCGAAAAGGCTGTCGGTGCCGAAAATGTGGTGGTTGGAACTTCTTGCTCGCTGTTGCATGTGCCGTATACGGTTGCTGCCGAACAGAAACTTCCGGCTGAAACTCTCCGTCATTTTGCCTTCGCCGAAGAAAAGCTTGTTGAATTGGCTGAACTTGCAAGCGGTGACGCAGCCGCCCTCGAAAAGAATAAGGCTCTGTTTGCAACTCCGCGTGTGCAGGCAAATGCCAAGGTGCAAGCTGAACTTGCTGCCCTCAACGCTGCTGACTTTGAACGCAAGCCGAGCCGCCTCGAACGCCGCGATGTTCAGAAGGCTGAATTCAATCTGCCCGCTTTCCCGACGACTACAATCGGTTCTTTCCCGCAGACTGCTGAAGTCCGCGCAAACCGCGCCGCATTCCGCAAGGGTGAAATTTCCAAGGAACAGTACGTAGAATTCAACAAGAAGAAAATTGCTGAATGCATCAAGCTGCAAGAAGAAATCGGCCTCGACGTAATTGTACACGGCGAATTCGAACGCAACGACATGGTGGAATATTTCGGCACGAAGATTGATGGATTTATTTTTACGCAGAACGCCTGGGTGCAGAGCTACGGTACTCGCTGCGTGAAGCCGCCTGTAGTCTGGGGCGACGTGAGCCGTAGCGCTCCGATTACCGTGGAATGGTCTGTATACGCTCAGAGCTGCACCAAGAAGCCGGTGAAGGGCATGCTCACGGGTCCGGTGACGATTCTCAACTGGTCGTTCCCGCGCGAAGACGTTTCGCTGAAGGTACAGGCTCAGGAAATCGGCTTTGCTATCCGCGACGAAGTCCTTGACCTCGAAAAGAACGGCATTCGCATTATCCAGATTGACGAAGCGGCCCTCCGTGAAAAGCTCCCGCTCCGTAAGAGTGACTGGCACAAGGAATATCTCGACTGGGCCATTCCGGCATTCCGCCTGGTGCATGCCAAGGTCAAGCCTGAAACGCAGATTCACACGCACATGTGCTATAGCGAATTCAACGACATCGTGCGCGATATCGACAACATGGACGCCGACGTGATCACTTTCGAAGCCAGCCGTTCTGACCTCAAGCTGCTTGATGCTCTGAACGAAGCCAAGTTCGAAACGCAGGTGGGCCCGGGTGTTTACGACATCCATTCTCCGCGCGTTCCCTCGCAACAGGAAATTGTGGATGCCCTCCACAAGATCATTGCGAAGGTCCCGCAGCAGAACGTGTGGGTGAACCCTGATTGCGGTCTCAAGACCCGTGGCGAAACCGAAACGACGGCAAGCCTCAAGAATCTTGTGACTGCAGCGAAGGCTCTGCGTGCCGCATAACTTTGCGCGAAATAACGCCTAAAATCGCGATAAATGCAAAGAATCCCCGCCTGTATACAGAGCGGGGTTTCCTTTTGTAAACAGAACCCCGTTGTTTTTGTGTACAACGCCAATTGCTCCCCGCCTAGTGCATTTCATTATCTGCACAGCTATATTATAGGGGGTATTTTAATTAGGGAGTATTATATGAAAAGCTATTCCAAGCTTGCTCTGGCTTCTATGGCCTTGTTGTTGGGTTCTTCGGCTGCTTTTGCCGCCGACAAAACCTACGCCGGAACATTCTTTGACGATAACGGTGCTTACTATGGCCCGGATTGCGAAAAAGATGGTTCTCAGCTGAATGGTTCTTATTACACTGGTGATTATACCAGCCCCTTCAAGACCTACTTGGGTAAGACTGACGCAGAAATCCAGGAAAAAATGGATGAAATGTGGAATCATTACTTCAAGGGTGACAACAATTCCAAGGTGTTCTACGATAACGGTAGCGAAGGTTACATCAAGGACATCAACAATAACGACGTTCGCTCCGAAGGTATGTCTTACGGTATGATGATTGCCGTGCAGACTGGTCACAAGGAAGAATTCGACAAACTTTGGAACTGGGCCAAGAACCACATGTGGCACAAGGGCGGTGACTGGGACGGTTACTTTGCCTGGCAGCGTGGTGACAACGGCATGGGCGGCGACGACAACTGCGCACCCGATGGCGAAATGTATTTCATGATGTCCCTCTTGTTCGCAGCAAACCGCTGGGATAACGATCAGTACAGAAAGGATGCTCTGTACATCATGGACAAGATGTGGAACAACCCGAGCCACAAGCTCTTTAACCAGGGCAACTACATTATCGTGTTCCAGCCGCTCGGCAACGGTAATGATTTCTCTGACCCGTCTTATGACCTGCCTGCTTACTTGGAACTCTTCTCCCGCTGGGCAGAAAAGGATACCGACAAGTGGAAAAAGGCTGTGTCTGCTGCTCGCGAACACCTCTACAAGTCTTCTAACACAAGCTCTGGCTTGTTCGCTGACTACAGCTCCTTCAATGGTCAGCCGCAGTCCTATTCCTACAACTCTAATTCGACCAAGTACATGTACGACGCCATGCGTTGCGCTATGAACTTCGGTATGGACTACTACCTGTTCGGTGCTGACTCCACCAGAGAAATTGAAATGGCAACAAGAATCATCAATTTCTTTGAAAAGGACGGCTATCAGCACGCTCGCTTTAACTGGGATGGCTCCAATCCGCAGGAACAGTACACGCAGGGTGAAGCCGGCGCAAACGCTGTTGCCGCTATCGCTTTGAGAAGCACCTCGGGCTCCGAAGACAAGATCAAGAAGAACCTTCAGAACGCTTGGGACACCAAACTGATGACTGGTCAGTACCGCTACTACGATGGCCTGGTGCATTACCTCGCTATGCTCCACTTGAGCGGCAACTTCAAGATTTGGAAGCCGAAGCCGACTGTTGAATCTGAAGAAAAGACCATTAACGAAACTGAAATCAACGGCGTGACCTATCAGGCTGGCGACAAGATTGACTACTTTGAAGGCTGCAAGCTTTACAAGGCTACCATCGCTGCAAAGACCACTCCGGATACTTCCGTTACTACTCCGGATACCTCTACCATCGCAATTGGTGCAACTGTCGCCTTGAACAACAATGTTCGCGTGTGGTCGACGAATGGTGCAATCTATATCGAAAATGCACCTGCTAACTCCAAGTATACTGTTACAGACATCAACGGCCGCGTGCTGAGCGCTGCAAGAACCAGTTCTTCCACCCAGGAAATCCGCTTGGCTAACAGGGGTGTGATGTTTGTAATCGTTGGCAACAAAACCTATAAGATTAGAAAGTAATCCTTTTTGATCTTATACCATGCAAAGAGCAGGGTGGTCCTCCGACCACCCTGTTTTTTTTGTGGGTCGTTGAAATACTTCGCTCAAATTATTATACATTAAAGGTATGGATATCGCATCGAGTACATACCGGCGGATTTTTGTGCTGGGTTCCGGGTTTAGCAAGTCGTTTTGCCCGCAAATGCCCACGCTCCGCGACCTGAATGAACTGATTCCTTTTGGGATTTCAGACGAGTTCCCGCACCTGCGCGACTACTGCAGGCGTTTTCTGGAACTTTGCAATAATCAAGCGGAATACCTGAATATCGAAACACTTTCGACTTCGATTTTGTCGGCGCAGATTTTCCCGGGCGTGCGAGAAAGCCTTTACCATTCGAGTTTGCGTTTTGAGCTGTTGCGCTTTATTGCAGGCGCAATTCGCCACGACCACGCGGTAGATTCTGAGTCGGCGACTATTCTCCGTAAGTTCTTGGCAGGCTGCGTGAATTGCCCGAGCGAGGGCGTGCGCGACACTTTGCTGCTGAGCTTCAATTACGACACACTGATTGAAAACATTATTGCCGATGACCCTAAAATGGGCCCGAACGTGGCGGTGGATTACGGTGTGCGTATTGACCCTGCTGACCGCAGTGCTGTTCGTGCGCCGCGGACACATTCGGTGGATTTAATCAAGCTGCATGGCTCGCTGAACTGGTATCCGGTTAAGGGCGCCTCTGATCCGCTCGATTTAAAGAACGTGTGCCAGGTGGAACCTTGTGACCGCAGTTTCCCGATTTATCGTGAAGACACTCCGATTTACATTCCGATGGCTCATGCCAAGGAATCGTTCTTGCGCGGGAGCTTGTTTAATTTGTTGTGGAGTAAGGCCGATTACTACCTCAAGAATGCTCAGGAGATTTTCTTCTTGGGCTATGGATTCCCGAAGTCCGATATGAACAATCTGGAATTCTTGCTTAGGCACCGTGACCGCTTTAAGAAGGTTGTGGTGTTTGAACGCGAAGGCCACCCTGACTTGGAACGCCTGCGTGCTCTCTTGGGCGAAAACTTGGTGCAGTCTATGGACGCCAAGGAATTCTTGACAAAGTTCTAGAGTGGCTTGATTCGCGCAGCCAAGGTCTTGCTATATTTTGCACAGAAGGGTGCAAAAATGAAATTCTTTGGATTGGCCATATTTATGCTTGCGGGCATCACATGTGCCCAACTTGTGCAAAAGAAGGCTCCTACAGCTGCCGATTCTATTGATCTAGGCAACAAGAAAGGCCCGATTGTCTATGCGGACCCTAAAGAAAACGAAAAGTCTGCTATGAAAGATGCGACTGTCGAAATGGACAGTCGCAAGATTTCAAACGATTCTACTGTTGGAACGTTGATTGGTGTCGGAGCTGAATTCGTGGGCGATATCATGAAAGGCATGCTTTCGCCCAATTCTGCTGAAACCGACGCTGTCGAGCTTGAACGCACGAGACGTTAATCGTTTTTGTCATCCTGAGCGGAGGGCTTTGCCCGTAGTCGAAGGATCTTAACCTAGGTATTTTTCGCCGGATTCCACGCTCTGGTAAATGAGCGTGTTGATGGTCATGGGGCCCACACCGCCCGGAACCGGAGTGTATGCACTGGCTACGTCTTCGAGACCTTTTTCGATATCGCCCACGCCACCCGGATGGTAACCGGCGTCAACCACGACGGCGCCCTGCTTGATCCATTCCTTCTTGATAAATTCCGGCTTGCCCACGGCACCGACCAAGATGTCAGCCTGCTTCACGAATTCAGGCAGGTTTTCGGTCTTGCTGTGGCAAATGGTCACGGTGCAGTTGGCGTTCAAGAGCATGAGTGCCATCGGCTTGCCGAGGATGGCGCTACGGCCAACGACTACGGCGTGCTTGCCAGCGAGAGGAATGTTGTAAGCCTTCAAGAGGCGCATAATGCCAGCGGGCGTTGCGCAACCGTAAGCGGGTTCGCCCATAGCCATGCGGCCAAAGCCGAGGCAGGTTACGCCGTCTACGTCTTTGCGGGCGTCGATTGCTTCGAATGCGGCGCGTTCGTCAATGTGGCGCGGAACCGGGTGCTGCAACAGAATGCCGTGCACGTCGCGGTTTTCGTTCAATTCCTGAATCTTGTTGAGAAGTTCTTCGGTGGTGGTGTTTTTCGGGAGCACCACGCGAATGCTTTCCATGCCCACACGGGCGCAGGCGTTGCCCTTCATCTTTACGTAAGTGGCGCTGGCCGGGTCATCGCCCACAAGAATCGTTGCAAGGATCGGGGTCTTGCCCGTCTTTTCCTTGAGCTTTGCCACGCGGGCGCTGAGTTCTTCTTCTGTGGTCTTGGCGAGTGCCTTGCCGTCTAAGATGAGTGCTGCCATAAGTGTCTCCGGTGCGCGGAATGCGCGATGTTATTGCCCAAAGATAGAATTGTTTTGGTTGTTAGTCATTAGTTTTTATTTGATGGAAAAAAATAAAGCCCCGCAAAAAGCGAGGCTGCAAAAAATGAAAAACCGTAAGATTTTCGTAAATCTTAGAACATGTCCTTGATAGACGGAACCAAGGAGCAAACGATCACCCACGGGTAGGAAAGAGAACCCTTCAACCAACCAGTCTTGGCAGGGCTCGGCACCACAGGAGCGCTGCTCGTGCTGACCATGTTTTCCAACGAGCTGCGAACACTTTCGATGGAATTGTCGAAAGCTTGCTTGTTGGCAGAGGCCGAGTTAATGAAATTTTTGAAACGGTAGTTCATACAATTTCCTTATTTTTCTCACTCTTATATGTAAATTTAGTAACAAAAAGCTGTTCGTGCAACCCCTTTGTAAACCCCTGTTTACGGCATTTGTGTAAATAAAGTTATTGCCTATTTGGATAAAAGTTTCGAAATTTTGCTAAAAACGGAAATTTTTGTTTAAAAATTGTTTTATAAAATCGAGATTTTGTACTTTATAGGCCGAAAAGATTGTTCTAAAAAGTGTTCACGCTCCGTTCCTCCCTACGTTTTCTACTTTTTAGTGTGTCGTAAATCACTGATTTTCAAAAGGTTAAAATGAAATTCAAGCCAAATTTTTATGCTGTTCTGCCTATTTTGGGTATTTTCGTTGCTTGTGGTGGTGGTCAAAAGCCTGTTGTGGATCCTGATGCCCAGGCTGATACTACGGCCGTGTCTAAGTCTGCTTTGCCTGACATGAACAACCCGACAGACCGTTACAGCTACGCGCTGGGTATGGATTTGGGCAAGGCCATTGCCAATGTGAATGTGCCGCTGAATATGGATGTGCTCATGGGCGCAATCAAGGACCAGGTGGATGCAGACCGCCCGGTGCAAATGACCGATTCTACCGCTGAATCTGCCTTGCAGGATCTGTTGCTGCAGATGCAGAAGAAGAAGGAATCCGACGAAAAGGCTCAGGCTCAGAAGGCGCTTGATGAACAGAAGGAATTCCTTGCCAAGAACGCGAAGGATTCTACCATCAAGCTGACTCCGAAGGGTGTGCAGTACAAGATTCTTAAGGAAGGTACGGGCCTTGTTCCCAAGGTGAGCGACAAGGTTCAGGTGCACTATATTGGTGCCCTGCTTGATGGCACGGAATTCGACAATAGCGTGAAGCGCGGTGAACCGCTGGAATTCCCGGTGAGTGCCGTGATTGAAGGCTGGCAGGATTTGCTCCAGATGATGAAGGAAGGTATGAAGGTGAAGGCCTGGATTCCCAGTGGCCTTGCCTACGGTGAAGCAGGCGTGCCGCCGATGATTCCGGCGAATGCAATGCTCGTGTTCGAAGTGGAGCTCTTGAAGGTTTATGCCGAGGTGCCTGCAGTTGACAGCACCGCCGTGCCCGCAGCCCCTGCTGCCGCTCCTGCTGCTGAACCGGCCAAGGCCGAAGCTAAGCCGGCAGAGAAAAAGCCGGAAGCCAAGCCTGCCGAAGCCGCAAAGCCTGCTCCCAAGAAGTAAAAACTGGCGTTTGCTAAATATTTATACGGATATTGCCCCGCGTAAGCGGGGCTCATTTTTTTTTATCATTCGGCTAATCTCTAACCACTTCCTACTGCCTACTGTCTACTTCTTACTATTTTTTTAAATTTGCGGTGACACTTTTAACTTCCTCTAGTGTTACAATGGTATGAACGGGAAAAATCTCCTTGATCGCATGGCATTTTCGAAACTGTACGAGGCGTACGCCCCGATGGTGTACAGGCGTTGTGTCTTTTTGCTCAAGGATGATGCCGAAGCCAAGGACATGGTACAGAACGTGTTCTTGCGCGTGTATGAACGCGTGGATTCCCTGGATTTGTCACAGCCGTCGAGCTTGCTGTGGAATACGGCGACCAGGCTCTGCCTGAACCGCATTCGCGACAAGAAACGCCGCGGATTGGACTGCGATTCGAGCGAACTTTTGCTCACCATCGCCTGCGCCGAAGAAGATGACAGCCACGAAGCCAGCGGAATTTTGGCAAAGATTTTCTCGAAGGAACAGGAATCGACCCGAACGATTGCGACGCTGCATTATGTAGACGGCATGACTTTGGAAGAGACTGCTGAAACTGTTGGACTTTCGGTGAGCGGAGTGCGCAAGCGTTTACGTACCCTGCAGGCCAAAATCAAGAATCTGGAGGTTGAAAGATGACTACCGTCAATAAAATTTCCGATTTCAAACTGGAACGTTACCTACTCGGGGAACTTCCGGAAAGTGAAATGAAGGCTTTGCAACAGCGCGAAGCCGAAGATCAAATTTTTGCTGCCCGCGTGGCCGAAATGCGTGAACAGGGCAAGCGCTTTGTGGCGGAAAATCCGTTTGAAGCACTTGCAGACCGTATGGACGCCGTAGATGGTCGTATCGCTGACGTTTCTCGCAATCAGGTGAGTGGCTTGTGGCTGAAGGTTGCGGCGGCGCTTGTGATTGCTCTTGGCATATTCTCGGTGGTTGTGTTGAACCGCGACGTTGCTACTTATGACCGCGATTCCGCTTCGATGGAAGTGGCCATGGCTAACACCGATGACGGCACGCGCATCAAGGGTATGCAGGCTTCGCTTGAAGTTTGGAAAAAGATGGGCGACAGCGCCGTGCAAATGGTGAACTTGGGCAACGCCTACGAAGGCGACGAAATCCAGCTGCGCTATCGCGTTCCGCAAAAATGCTTTGGCATGCTCTTGAGTATGGACGGCAACGGAACCATCACCATGCACATGGGCGAAGGCAATAGTGCCATTGAACTGGAACCCGGCAAAATGACGACGCTTCCGTTTGCCTACAAGCTCGACAATGCGCCGAAATTCGAAAAGTTCTTCTTGCTTACGTCCGAAAAATCCTTTACGGTTGACGGAAACGATATCGACAAGAGTTTGAAGCAGAACGGAGTGGAAACGGTTTCGTTCACGCTTCGCAAGGTGGGAAAATAAGGGGGATGTCATGAAGAAGATTTTGGGAAAAATTTTATTCTGCGATTTTCTGTCGGGCTCGGCTATTTTTTGCCTGGTGTGCCTGGTAGCGATTTTGGCCGCTGCAACTAATGCTCGTGCTGCTACTAATTCCGGCGAAATTGCAATCAATCGTTACGTGTTTGCCGTGAGCGCCAATAACGGCGGTAAGGAACGCCCGCGTTTGCGTTATGCTGAAAGCGATGCCCGCGCCTTTGCGAACGTGCTTTCGCAAATGGGTGGTGTGCCCAAGCAGAATGTTTACCGCGTGACTGAACCGAGTGTGTCTAGTTTGCAGGCTCAGCTTGATGAACTCGACAAGAAACTTTCTGCAGCAAAGGGTTCTAAGAATAACGAAACCCGCGAAGAAGTGTTGGTTTACTATAGCGGTCACGCCGACGAAAAGGGTCTCCGTCTCGGTGAAGAAATTTACAGCTGGAAGGAATTCCGCAAACGCGTGGATGCTTTGCATGCCGACGTGAAGATTGCTGTGATTGATGCCTGCGGTTCGGGCGCTATTACCCGCGTGAAGGGCGGTGTCGCAGTGCCTGCATTCATGGTCGACAAGAGCAGCGATATGAAGGGCTATGCCTTCATTACCAGCAGCACGCAAGATGAATCTAGCCAAGAAAGCGATAAGCTCAGAGGTTCTTTCTTTACGCATTCGCTGGTGAGCGGCCTTCGTGGCGCCGGCGATGTGAGCGGTGACGGCAAGGTGACTCTTTCTGAAGCTTACCAGTTCGCCTTCAATGAAACTTTGCAGAAGACTGAAGCTACGATGGGTGGCGCCCAGCATCCGAGCCGCGACATGAACTTGGCCGGTACGGGTGATGTGGTCATGACCGATTTGCGCAGCACAAGCGCAGGCCTTGAACTCGATGAAGATCTTGACGGTCACTTGTTCATTCGCGATGACAAGGGTGAACTTGTTGCCGAACTTTTCAAGAAGCCGGGTCGCGCAATGAGCCTTGGTTTCCCTGCCGGTAAGTATAACGTTCGCCTAGAACGCCCTGCTGAATTCAAGGAAGCTTCGGTGACCTTGTATGACAACAACCACGCACGCCTTTCTCAAAAGCAGTTCACCAAGGTGGCTGCCGAAAAGACGGCTCTCCGTGGCGAAATCAAGAACGACTCCCGCCCCGATTCAGTGGAATACTCTCTGGATTCTCTGGATAAAAATGGAAAACACCGTGTGACGTTTAACCTGGTCGACAGGGAAAGGGAACCTCGCAAGGGCTTGCAAATGGGCGTGTTCGTAGCAAAGAGCGATAGCTATATGCTTGGTTCTCAGGTGAGCTTGTTTGCAAACATTGCTCGCAAAGAAATGCACGGCATGCAGTTGACGACAGGTTTCAACGGCGCTCGTGAACATTTTGAAGGTGCGCAGATTTCGGCCACGATGAACTATGCCAAATCTTTTGACGGCATCCAGATCTCTCCGGTTGTAAATGCTACCAAGGAAAAGTCTTCGGGTGTGCAGGTTTCGGCAACGGCTAACTATGCAGGCGATTCCTTGTCTGGTATGCAGATTTCTGCTGCAGGCAACTTGGCTCGTCAAACAAAGGTGCAGGCAACTGCTGCGCTGAACATTGCCGGCAAATCTGATGTGCAGGCTAGCGGCGCGATAAACTTTGCTGGCGAATCTAGTCTGCAGGCATCGGGTGCCATCAATATTGCAAGAAAGTCCGACGTTCAGGCAACTGCCGCGCTGAACATTGCCGGAGAATCTGATGTGCAGGCCTCTGTCATGAATGTCGCTGGCAAGGTTGATGAAGCTCAGGTGGGTGTTCTGAACATTAGCGGTAAAGCGAAGGGACGTCAGGTTGGTGTGGTGAACTTTTGCGGTTATTGCGAAAAATCTCCAATCGGTTTGATCAACATTGTCGGTAACGGCGTGTGGAGCGTGACTGCCTCTATGAATGAAATGGGCGCATTCGGTCTTTCGTTCCACATGGGTACACCTTACCTGTTCACGGCAATCGAAGGTGCACGCTTGATTGAAAAAGATTCGGACTTCAAGGAATTTAGCGATATATATGAATCGGGTATAGGTATTGGAACCCAGTTCGGTAAATACGGAAGCCACTTTGAATTGGAATACATGTTCTTGACGGCACAGACTTCGAAAGTGAAGTACGATGGGGACTGTGATGAATGGAATGTTGAATTCACAGATGAGGGTGAATCAAACTTCCACCATCGTCTGCGCTTGGGCTACACGAGCCAGATAGTTCCCTTCCTTGGCCTTTCGGTTGGCGGAACTTTCAACTGGGCAACCATCGGCTATGCTGACAAACTGTGGCTGCAGCCGCTGGCTGAATACCACGACGATTTCGGCAGTAAAAAGCACAGGGGTCGTTGGTGGCCTGGATTCTATGCCGCCATTACCGTCGGAAAATTCTAAAAAACAAGTGACACTTTTTGCTCCTTATAGTGTTACAATAGCAAATAGGGATT
>Ga0310786_10006800_pt1 | contig 15094 bp, 17 predicted proteins | sample AusTroGonzalo_MG_FD_203881 | JGI IMG/M metagenome (GOLD analysis project Ga0310786, IMG submission 203881) | Bovine rumen microbial communities from tropical cattle in Woodstock, Queensland, Australia - Gonzalo_03 (v2) (version 2) | ecosystem: Host-associated > Mammals > Digestive system >... | reverse complement strand
CTCGCGTACATCGCAGGGATCTTCTGGATCCCTCTTGAGCAGGATGATCTTGTGCATGGCGGTCTTGGTGATAACAGAACCTTCGCCCCTAACCCATCTAACGTTTCCGATCCCCCTGCCTTTGTTATCGAATTTGACGCCGGTGACCAGCGGCCTGTACTCCTCCCAGACGTCAGCTATGTCTGCATCGATGTAACAATTCTTCTCGGAACCGGTGATCCGCGGACGGCCTACTCCGAACTGCACGAAATACCAATCGTCGGAGATCAGATGGGCATTTTCCAGAGATAGAAGGCCCCAGGATTGGGTCGTCTTGCCTGTCTTGGATGGAGCGATCAAAGTTACACCTATCCCATCCACATCGATGGCAGCCCCGTGAACAGAATAAATCGAATGCGCCCTCTCCAGGATGTTCCCGGCTATTCCAAGGGCAACGCTCTTGATCCAACCGTAGTAATCGAAGTTGAAGAGGAACATGGTGAATGTGGAGATATCGTATTCTGCGTGAAGATCGACCGAAGAGTCGTTCAGACAGTATATCTTGGCATGCGATCTGATGTGGTCCGTCATGTGATAGAAGTTATCGGCCCACATGTCGATGTAATCCTTGTTCTCTGTGTACAGTTCGATGCAGATTCCGTTTATGTCGGCCTTCATGCGGTAAAGGTTCAGCCTGCGGGCCCTGTCGAGAAGCTCTGCCGTCCTGTCACAATCTATCAGATTGACTTCGTATGCCATCGTCCATAGTATCGGCGGAATCGTATAAAGTCCTCCCGAAAAGGGAGATAAAGGGTTTAACGGGATATCATATGGTTATGGTGTCCGCATTGGAGCCCAGATGACCACTAACGCATTGCTGGTGCCCGTAGGCATAGTCACAGAGAGAGCCACGGAACCTTCCATTGGAATCGTTCGTAATGCACCGTCGGCGCAAAAGTGCTTTCCCGCCGCGTGCTGTATAAATATTTAATACACGTTAAGAGGAGCATATTGTTCCTCTGGAACAATGGGATGTGATGGGATGGCAAAGGCACTGATATTCGCTACGGGATTGCTCAGCAAGAGCAACATACCGATTGCAAAGTACATTTCAAACAAGGCAAAGACCGATATCTTCAACCTTAAGGACCTCATGAGGCTGAACCTCGATCCTTACGATACTATCATTTTCGGTACCGCGAACAACAACGGGTCTCCCGACAAATTGGTGGCTGAGTTCATACAGACCAACAAGGATGCCCTGTCCAAGAAGAAGCAGTACCTCTACATTTTGGTATCCAAAGAGGATGAGAGGACCGAAGAGCAGGTCAAATCGATAGCTGAACAGCTCGGTGTCGCCGATGTCGTCTGCTTCAACAAGAAATCAGAGGACCTCAACGGATCCGGATTCCCTGCAGCGGTCGACGAATTCATTTCAAAATTGGACTGATAGAATGAGTTATCTGTACATCGGACTCGCGATATACGCGATCCTGAACATCATCGCTTTCGTATCATATGTTTGGGATAAGCACAAGGCAAAGAACGACCAGTGGAGGACCAGGGAGTCCACGCTCATAGCGCTTGCATTCTTCGGTCCCTTCGGAGCTACGGCAGGGATGCTGGCCGTCAGGCACAAGACTCAGAAGATCAAGTTCAAGCTCGTCTACATATTCCTGGTATTGCACATCATCGCGATTGCATACCTGATCTACGCTGGATACATCTCGTTCTGAAATCAGATCTGGTTTATCCTGCGGACATCCAATTCCTGGCCCGGGTGGCCGAGGAGGACGACACGGCTGTCCTCCCTCTGACGGATGATCTCCATCCCCACCTTGGGCCCTAACTCGTTAGCGAAATCGGTTATCTCTTTGAAGGACGGCATACAGTCCATCGACAGACGTTTCCTGGAACCACCGACGAAGACGTATCCCTTGGGCTCAATGAGTTCCGGTTCCGCCATGTTGTCGAGCTTCGCATATTCATCGGTCCAACCGAGGTTGTGCCCTTTCACAAGCGTATGACGTATAACTGTGCCAGTATCCAAAGATGGCATCAGTTCCAATGTCCTCATGAGCCTCTGCCATCCGTCCTTGATCTTGGGTCTGCAGACCTTCTTGTAAATCTCTTCGTTTGGTGCGGCCACGGTCACATAGGTCTTGCACGGAAGCTCGTCCAATGCCTCGAGCCTTTCGGGGTAGGTTCCGTTGGTGACAAGGAAAGTGGTCATGCCCCTGGAATGGCACTCTTTGAGAAAATCGGACAGATAGGGATACGTTATAGGCTCGCCAGCGAGCGATATCGCCACCTGGTTGGGGTTCATCGCTTCCTGGAACCTCTGGGGGTCGCATCTCGGATCGCCCTTGAATCCCTGGATTAGCTTGCGCTGCTCATTGATAAGGGCGTCGAGCATCTCCTTGGGCTCGGCCCAATCGGTAACCTCGAAATCGCTTCCCTGTACCCTCCAGCAGAACGTGCAGAGATGGCTGCATTCGTTGATGGCAGGGGTCATCTGGAGACATCTGTGGCTCTGGATGCCGTAGAAATCCTGCTTGTAGCAATGCCTCTCGTGGAGCATGCTCTCCTTCATCCAATGGCAGAGTTTCACTGCCGCATGGTCGTTATAGATACGGTATTGCTGTTTAATCAGCAGGTTCCTGTAATCCTCGTCCATTTGAGCACCTCAGAAGTCGAAAAGGCTGGCCTGATTGTTGTTCTTCTTGACAGTCTGTTTCTCAGGCTGGGGGGCAGGTTTGCTCTGCTCCTTTGGCGGCTGCTTCGGTACTTCATCGACCTGAGGTTCGCTTCTGCGAACAGGAAGTGACTCCAATTCCATGAAGACTGCCTTGACATCCTTGGAATCGGGCTTCTTGTCCATCAGGAAGCCCAATTCCTCGGGCTCCAGTTCGAGTTCTCTGGTGATCGAGAGCCTTAGCGCCGGATCGTTGGATACGATCTGTTTGACATATGGCAGTATATCCAGATCCACACGTCTCGTGGAAGTGTGAAGATATATGGCCAGCTTGAGGTCTATGCTCTTGCGGAGTGCTCTGACATTCTTGCTCCTGGACATCTTGCTCAGATACGAAGGGAAATGCAGCCTGTCGCGGGAGTAACGGTTGGTCATCCTTGCGGTGTTTATGCCGGCGGACATGGTGTCACCTGCATAAGACCAGAATCCGTAATACTGGCGTCTGTTGACCCTACCCAGAAAGATGTCGGCGCGGGAGAGCTTCTCGTACCCTCTTACCAGATCACCATTGTCCAGGAACTCGTAGGGCAGATTCTCGTCGACCCATAGCTCCAGTTCAGGAGGGTCTGTATCCGTGTCCATCAGCATCCTGCGGGCCTTCATGGCATCGGAGGATCTGAATATCGCGGACATCAGCGAATACATGTCGTTGCGCTTGTCGCGGGAGGATACCGTATCGGCCATCTCTATGGTTACATGCGACTGTCCCAGACACAGAGATTCGAGATTGCGTACGGCCGCACGCATATCGCCCGATGCCTTCTCTGCGATGATCTCCATGACGCCCGGATCCACAGTCACCCCTTCGTTCTCGGCTATCTTGTTCAGGGCCTTGACCATTGAAGGGACCTTGGGTTTCTGGAATGTTATCTGTATCGTATCCGTCTTGGCCGCTGAGCACTTGCGGGTAAGCTCGTAGTAATCATTGACGATGAGAATTACAGGTTGAAGGGTCTCCTTGATCAGACGGGTGATGACTGGTATGGCGCCCCTGTCGGTATTGCCGAAGAAGTTATCAGCCTCATCCAGGATGATGAGCTTGCGCTCCCCCTTGCCGGAATCCATGTATAGTCCGTCATCGGAAAACGTGTTGAATTTCGATCCGCGGACAGCGATATTCTCAATAGCGTCCCCGGTACGCTGGTCTGAAGCGTTCATCTCTATGACCGACCATCCCATATCCCTGGCCAAAGCCTCTGCTGAGGTGGTCTTGCCGATTCCGGGAGTTCCGATGAGGACAACGGCACGCTTCTCCGGGATGCCTTTCCTCCATGCCTCGGCCCATGAACGGAGCGCGTTGACTGCAGCGGGATTGCCGATGACATCGTCAAGCGATTGGGGGCGGTACTTCTCGGTCCAATCCATCTCAGTGCCCCCTTCCCCTGAGAGACCTGAAGACGTCAGACAGGGAGAACAAGAACAGACCCAGCTGCATGAAAATCAGCAGGTAGTAAGTATTGGTGGAACCTATGAAACTCGGCGAAAGGTACAGCAGGATAATCGTCAGCGTGATGAAGATGAATGCCTTGGACCATCTCTTTTGGACAATCTGCCCCAGCCCGAATATGTTGAAGAAACCGGGTACGACTGCCAACAGTATAGCGAGAACATCCGTTTTGGATAATCCGGGGGATCTCGTACGCAGACGTATCTGGGATTCGTCGGCCTTCGCCCCGCAATAAGGGCAGAATTCGGCCTCCCTGGGAAGATCGCCGCCGCAGTTGAGACATCTGTTGCTGTACAGGACCGTGCCCTCGTCGTTCAAAACGAAGGCGTTCTTGGCCCAGGCGCCGCATGTGTAGCAGAAATCGGCCCCGTCCTCTATCTCGTTCCCGCATCCGTTACATATACGTCTCATCCGCAGTGCCTCCCTTCACGTGCATCTGATAGAACCCGTTGTCTTCAATGACCTTAATACTTTCCCCGAATGTTTCGGACATGACGTCATCCACAAGGACCTCTTCCTTGGGAGCATCCTTACGTATCTTTCCGTTACCTATGGCGACTACGCGCTTCATCCCCAACGGGATATCGGAAAGGTCATGGGTGACCAGGATGATGCTAATCCCGCCCTTGATCAGCAGATCGAACATGGTTCTGAACCTCGATCTCATAGAGGGATCCAAACCGGTCATGGGCTCGTCCAGAATCAGGACGGAGGGGTCGTTGACCAGCGCCCTTGCGATCAGAGCGCGGCGCATCTCCCCCAATGACACGTTGGATACCTGGCTTTCCAGAATATCCTCGATGCCCATGATCCTGGCTGCAGATACGACCTTCTCAAGCATCTCTTCGGTGACGGTACGGTCCCTGAAAACGTCCATGCTCGAGAACAGACCCGAACAAATGACCTCCGAAATCGACATAGACGGCCCGAACCTGTTCTGGAGATCCATCGACACAAGGCCTACGCGGTTGCGGAGATCGAATAAGTTCCAGCGATCCTCTCCGAATATCCTCATTATTGATGACGAGTCCTCACTGTAGTACGGTCTGATATCGCCTGTCATGAGCTTGAGCAGCGTGGTCTTACCGGAACCGTTGGGGCCCAGTATGGCCAGGCTCTCTCCTTCGGGTATGTTCAGATCTATACGGTCCAGGATGACCTTTCCGCCCCTTACGACGGATACGTCCCTCATCTCAACGAACATCTGGACCATGTTTACTGAATGATGATCTAAATAGAAAAAGATTGAAGGGGGGATCGCCCCCGTCAAGATTACGAATCGAGTTTCATCGTCTTGTCCATCTGCAGGAGCAGATCGGCAACTGCCCTTCCTTTGGGGGTCAGGGAGACGATGACGGATCTTGAGGCGGAGTCGTTCACCTGGGATATCAGACCGAGACGCTCCATCCTGTCAAGCTTCTCAGGGATGCGAGGGTTGGAAGAGACCTGCCTGTAGATCTCGATTTTCCTGCATTGCCCGTTGATCGATAGGAACAGCATTATTGCTATCAGATGTTTTTCCTCGAAAGCTTCGACGCCCTTACAATTCTCATCGATCATACGATGTCCTCGCTCGTGTTAACAGATGGTAGTATTTGGTTCTTTTTTCTGAACTAATATTACGATGGCCATGCTGATTATCGAAAGCGGCAGCGAGATCACCAGCGGATCTACGAAAGCGATAGTGGTGTTGGGGAACAGCACAGCGTTTCCAGTGATCATCTGGCAGACTGGCAGGAATATGCACATGCCTGCGTTCAGGAACAGTGCGGAGAACATGTAGGTGAACGAACCTACGGCTATGCTGACCACTGCCGCCTGGCGGTTGGGTCTCTTCGAATAGAGCACATGGAAGTACGCAGGCAGGAGAGCTGCCGCGGTTATTCCCATGAAGATCGAAGTCGCCTTCGCGATGATGTCCTTGGGCATGTAGTAGCAGTACACGACGACAAGGATCATGAAAATCACGATGAAGGCCCTGTTGAGGTTGATGGACTGTGCATCGGACTGGGTTCCGGTCTTCCTGCTCTTGAACACCGAGTAAAGATCGTATCCTCCGGCAACACCGATTGTGTGCATCAGAGCGCTGATGGTGGATATGCATGCGCATATCAGGGACAGGAGGAACAGAGATACGAATGCTTCTCCGAAGGTTATTCCGTTGAATATCTCCAGGATGAACTGGGGGATGATGAAATCAGTTCCGAGTCCGATTGATGACAGGTACTCGAAGGAGGTCATTCCGTAGTTATCGTTGAAGTATACGTTGGTCAGAGGACCGACGGTGTATGCTGAACCGACGACGATCAGGATGAATATGGATCCGATGATGATGGATTTGTTGAGATCGGAATCGGACTTGGCGGACATGTACCTGACGACGAGCTGCGGCTGGGTGAGCGCTCCGATACCCACACCCATGATGAATGTGGTGACGACGGTGAGCCATTCCCTGGTACCGAACGACGACGTTTCCGTCCAACCGTTGAACCCGTCCGCCACCCCTAAGCCGGAAATATCTCCCATGCGGGCATTCCACAGGTCGACGAGCTGCTCGTTACCGGCGGTGATCCCTCCGGTGTAAGACCACGTCACAAGGAGTATGACAAGCATTCCTATGAACATGATGAACGCCTGGAAAGCATCGTTGTACATGACGGCGATGATTCCTCCGTAGACGACATAGACGGCAACGATGAGCGAAAGACCCAGAAGTATGTAATTGTAGTAATCCGTAAGACCGGTGATCACGGCAAGCGAATTGACTCCTCCCTTGAGGACGGCAGCTGTATAGATGGGCATCATGACCAGGATCAGAATGGCTGTGAAGACCCTGATTCCATTGGAGTGGTATGCCTTTCCCATAAGGTCTGCGAAGGTGGCGGCCCCGACCTTCCTTCCCAATCTTCTCGTTCTCTTTCCGAATACAAGGAAGGCGACAACAAGACCTGCGAACAGGTTGAGGAAGCACAGCCACATAAGTGACATTCCGTGTACAGCTGTCTGTCCGCCGAATCCGATGACGGCGGAAGCGCTCAGGAACGTTGCGCCGTATGACAGCGCTATGATGAGTGGACTGGTCTTGTTACGTCCGAGCAGGAATTCCTCGTTGTTCTTGGTATTCCTGTACCCGTACCAGCCCAGCAGGAGCGTTATAGCGATGAAGACCACCGTCATTCCGCCGAAGAGGACTAGATCCACACCTTCACTCATCGGTGTCGTCCTCCTCTTCTGGTTCGTTGCGCTTCTTCAGGCTGTAAACAACGCAGAACAGAACACTCAGGATGCATCCGGCGTATGCCCCAATGACCCAGATGTCTGTCAGGCCAAATATGCTCATCTTTGATCACCTATGTCGCGTGCTAACATATAGCACGGTAATCGGGGTTATGTCTGATCCATATATAATGATATCTGAATGGTACAGATTACAAGATGAACTGGTACCTCCAGAATGCCGGACATAATGTCTGAAACTCAGGTAAAAAGGTATATCTATAATGTTTCAGAATAACCTCATGTTTGGCTTGACCGGGGTGCTTGGCGTGCCCTATACCCGAAATCGTCAATACGCGGGGGTGACAGCAGCGGGCGGTCCCGCTGAGATCCACAAGCCCACAGAGCAACTATGAGATCTTGTCCTGTAGAGTCGGAGTTTGTAGTAAGCACGGCCGGAGGGTCGTCACTTCTACATTAATCGGGGAAACCGGGTCAGGTCCTGACGGGAGCAGCCTCACTTCGAGCTACTGACGTTTACGGGATCGCAGGGTTGAGGAGCGACGTGGCCTACTTGGGGATGGAGGCGAGAACAACCGTTGTGGCCAGACACTTATTTTCTGACCTTCACGCCGGTTATTATATCCTTGCTGAAATCGAAAAGCACCTTGGTGTCCGCTCCGTCGGTGATCTTGAAGACTCCTGTATCGTCAACCTTCCCGACGACCGCGCCGGCACACGAAACCTTCGAGAAGATGTCTATTACCTGCTGCGAGCAGGATGGATCGCAGGAGAACACGAAGGCACAGCCCATGTAGGCGGTAGCCCACTTCATCTCATCCACGCCTTGGGGAATAGGTATCTTTGTGACGTCGACGATAGCGCCTGCTCCGGAGGACTCGAGCATCATGCCTAATGTACCCAGATGACCTGGGTTGCTCATATCCTTGCAGGCATGTGCCAGATGTTTCTCTGCCACCTCTTGTACGGCGACCAGCTGGGCCTGCACAAGCTCATCGGATTTGAAGGATGTCGTATCGAAAGTATAGGGTACGGACTCGGGGAACCTGCCGTCGAGATCGATGACGAATACCACATCGTCCCCGGGCCTTGCGGTGGAGCTCAGAAGCGCATCCCCCTTCTTCACCGATCCGACGATGGAAATGTCGATCGCGTTGTAGTTGCAGTCGGGATGGGTGTGGCCTCCGACGAGAGGTACGTTGAACTTCCTCACGCCTTCCTGGATTCCGCGAATGAGATCGGATCCCAGCCCGCCGTCCCTCATAGACATGACGTCGACCATTCCCAACGGACGTCCGCCCATTGCGGCGATATCGTTGACGTTGACCAGCACTGCGTAATATCCTGCCAGATACGGGTCCGAAGCCAGAAGCGATTCCATTATGCCGTCCGCGGCGAACAGGATGCTGTGGTCCCCGCAGTCCAGAACAGCCGCGTCCTCTCCCTCGGCGGCGATGACGGAAGGGAATCCGGCGGTGGGGAACATGTCCACCACCTTATGGATGGAATTCTTCCTGGTCACTCCGGGGAAGTTGCGGATGGTATCTACATAGGTCTGAAGATCTGTCATATCTATCAGCGCCACAAACCTCTCTTGCGCAGTATCAGGACTGATATCACGCAGAGGATGAACATCAGCACCAGCAGGATAGCGAACGTGTACTCGTAGCCCTCTCCAGGGAGACTCACGTTCATTCCGTAGAAGCTCGCTATCATGGTAGGTATGGATATGATCAGAGTGATCGAAGTCAGGAACTTCATGACGTTCGCCAGGGAATTGTTGAGGTCGGCCTCCACCAGCTGTCTCGTACCTTTGATTATCTGAGAGTAGGTGGTGGTCATCTCCAGTGCCTGGTTGGTCTCGACTATGACATCATCTATGAGCTCCCTGTCCTCGGGGGTCGTAATGAGCCTGGACTGCCTGCTGATCCTCTCTATGATCGACGCATTTACCGACAGACTGGTCTTGAAGTAGACCAGGTTGGATTCCAGCTCGTGGAGCTCGAACAGATCCTCTCTCTTGGTGGTCTTGCGGATCGATTCCTCGATGGCGTTGCGCTTGACCTCGATGTACTTGAGGTCGGCCTGATAGTTGATGGCTATCCTGAACAGGATCTGCAGAAGGAACCTGGACCTGTTGGCCACGTTGACCGTATTGATGTTCTTGTTCATCGATGACAGGATGTTCGAGATAGCGAACAGCGGCTGCAGACAAACTGTGACGATGGCCGTATCGGTCATGGTGATGGATATGGGGTAGGTGGTGAACTCCTCGTGTCCGTTCCTCCACTCCCTGGTAGGCGCGTCGACCAGCACGATGGTGTACTTGCTGGAGACCTCGGTCCTTGAGCCTTCCTCGTCATCCAGAGCGGCGGTCAGGGCCTCCCTGTCGATACCCAGCGAGCGTTGGACGAGATCTATTTCCTCAACGGTCGGATTGATCATGTTGATCCATACGTCGTCCTTGATTTCGTCGGTCTTTGCGACCTTGCCGTTAACCATCTCGTAGATATCGATCATTTTGTTCACCTCTTTTTACTTATATCACGAAGGCCAGGAGCACCAGGAAGAACATCACCAGCACCACTGTGGAAACGCTGTTGGATGCGCTCCCTGAAAGCTTTTTGCGCTCTTCCTCATCCTTCTTGCCCAACTTCTCCAACAACCAATTGATACCTCCCTCAAATAAAAAGCCTCCATCGAACGGGTAGGCTGGAAGGGCGTTGGAAATCGCCAGGAGAATATCCAACCAGAACAGCCAATAGAGCGTCTTGATCAGTATCCAAGTGGTATCGCCAGCAGGGGTGTCGTACCACCACGTGATCGAATTGGGTATCGGGTCCAGGCCGTTGAAGGGTCCGGAGAGGTACCTGAGGAAATTCTCCACGTAGCTGAACGGGGTTGTGCAGTTGTAGAACGGGTTTGTGGCCGACTCCATCATCAGGGACGGGGTCGTGAATGTGAATCCCGAATCGGAGACAGAGATGCCGAGATATCCCTGGGATCCGGACGATGTGAGAGTTACCGGGTCATGGGTGACCGTCTCGATCACCCCTCCGTCGGATATGGATGCGGTGGTCACCTGGGCTATGTCTCCCGGGTGAGTCGTTGCCATGAGCGCCTTGAACGAAAGGATGCTGTCAACGTAATTCACAACGGTCTCGGAACCGGCGCTCGTGATGCTGATCGTGTAAAGATACGTCAGCGGCTGGAGCCCGGCCTTGCTGGCGGGACTGTTGTTTGTCACGGCCTTGATGAGAGCACCCATCTGCATCGGTCCGGATTCATGGTCAGCACCGTCCTCGAGCGTGTATTTCAACACGTAGGTATTGAGCGGAGAGATGTCTATATCCGAATCCAAACGGACCATAGTGCCAGACGTCTCTGCGGTGACAGTATGGAATGACTCCTCCCCAGTCTCCTTTATTCCGAGGATCAGGGCGGATGTCGGGACCCCCGACTCATAAGCGGGGGACTTGGCATCTATGTAGTAGACGCCGGGAAGATCGGAATCATCGACGGACTGGCCGAAACTGGCCGGAGTCACCGCCGAACAGAGAAGGAGCATCAGAGCGATCGAGATTATCGCCACGAATGTATTCACCGATATGCCGGCGGAATAGATGTCCATCTGAGGTCTGCGCGGAAGCTTCTTCAGCTCCTCTTCGTTGGGTTCGCAGAACGCTCCCAGAGGGACAACTCCGTAAAGTAGTCCGGTGGAATCGACGGTACAGTTGTTGGCACGGGACTGGATACCGTGGCCCATCTCGTGCACTATCATTGCCACGAACAGTGCGAATACACCGTAAGTTAGCGGCAGCATGGGATTGAATCCGGGAATCGCCAGGGCGTACTGGATGCCTATCCCTCCCTGGCCTATCCTTGAGGGCAGGTTGATGATGGACAGCAGGAGCATGTACATCATCGTGAAGAACAGCAAGGCGGAGATGAACTTGGATACGAAACCGAATACCAGCCAGAATCTCCTGTACTTCCCGATCTTTTCCATCGCATTGATACCGAGCCTGGTCTTGATCATGACCGTGGGGCCGTACTTCACAAGGTGCAAGCGGGCGGCCTGCTCGGGGCGTCTCCATACCCAGACCCATATGGGAACGTAGATTATGCATAGGATTATCATAACGATGGTAGCCGTATCCATGACGTTCCCTCCTGACGCGGGTAGGCTTTTCCCCTATATATAGGGGAATCAGCTGTGTTTCAGGACTTTCAGGATGATCTTCTCGGCCCAGGAGAGCTTCTTCAGTTTGACGGCAGGGTCGGAACCGGCCTTCTCCATAGGATGCTGATAGTCGAAACCGACCAGCCTAATTTCCTTCACTCCGAAGTGAGCGGCGAAGCATACGGCACGGTCGCCGTCCGTGAATCCGCCGTAGTTGAATACCGTGTATTCCGGAGTCGACTGGGTTGTGAGGACGACGGGTCCTTCGAATTGTCCCGCACAGGAAGTGATCAGATCCGTGTTGTCTCCGTGCGCATGTATGAACGTGAATGCCCCGCGAGAACTCAACTCGAGCTGGGGCTGCAGATCGCCGTCGAGATCCGTGAAGACCATATCCGGCACCACTCCTGCGGCCAAAGCTCTGCCCACTGCGGAACCCGCGCATATGATAGTGCCAGCAACACCTTTCTTCTGCAGATCGTCCTCGAGACAGGGAGCATTTCCAATTACCGTAACGGTATCCTCTAGTAGTTCGGAAGCGTCATCTCCAGAGTGCAGATCAGAATTGAGCGTCACAGCCTTCAGGACACGTACCGCGTTCTCGTCGGAAGCACGGTCATAGCCCATATCTGCCAATATCTGCTCGTAGATAGGTTCCCACTCGCTGAAATCCACTGGATCACCCTGCGATCGGTTCCGGACGGTATTTCCTCTTGATGTAGTTGGAGATCAGGGTTATGAAGACTCCCAGAACTACCTCTCCCACTCCGATGAGGATGTCAACGTCGGGTGCGATGTAATAGAGCACGATGTCGAGCAGACCGGTAAGAACGATTCCCAAACTGGACAGGCTGAAGCATTCGAAGAGATAGCTCAGACGTATGGCGGACTCCTCCTGGACCTCATCCAGAATGGATCCGAACAGATAGACCATGATACCTATGATGCAAGGCCAGACCATCATCGAAGCGTACCTGAGTCCGGCGATGAGCCATGTAGCGTTGTACGAGTCCTCGAGCTGATAGTAGCAGACCAGAGCGCTGATCGCTATGATACCGATGGCCAGAGACGTCATGACCAGGCGGGTTCCCCTTGCCAGGATCTTCTCCTTGACGAAAGAGTTGAACGAATCCCATCTATCCGAGAAGCTGTATGCGTACATCAGCAGCAATATGCCCAGGAACATCAGGATGATGTCACGAGAGATCGAGGGCAGGTTGGAGATGTCACCGGTCATCAGCATGATGGTGATGTCCGGAATAAGGATGAGTAGGGATATCAGCAGGATAAGTCCGCCGATAGGTGCGATGAATCTCTTCCTCTTGTTGGGCTCGGACAGCATCTTGGAGAACACGTAGAACGTACTCTCGATGTTGGGCGCCTGCTTCACATACACCTTACGGACGGAATCCACATGCGCCCTCGAAGATATGATGGGGTAGATGTACTCGTCCTCCGCTCCGTCTCCGATTAGGACGACATTGTCGGGCTTTATGGTGTCCAGGACCTGTTCCAATTGTGCGACGACAGCCAGATCGGACTTGTGTCCCACCTTCTCGTCGCCGCAGATGAGCGCGACCTCCGCATCGGTCCCCTCCTCCTGGAGGTCCAGACACGTGCTGATGGCCGCGTAGAGGGCATTCAGATCGGAGTCCTCCGGATCGGCTATGCCCAAAGAATTGGCGGCGGCGATACAGCCGTCTATACCGATGACAGGAGTGGCTACGCTGCCCTTGACGCCGAAATCGTCGTCCCTGTCTACGGCTAGGACCAAAGTCCGCTTCATAAACACCTAATCGCGTACTGACTATAAATGCGATATACTTTCGTGAGGTCAATTATTATCTACGCTCGGACCAATTCATCGCTCATGCTCATAAGATGGCACGGACACTCATGCTTTGAATTCTCGAACGGGGACACGACCATTGTTGTCGATCCTCACGATGGCCGCTCGATAGGACTCAAGCCTCCTTCCGCATCGGCCAACGTTGTGCTCATGAGCCATGATCATTACGACCATAACGCTTGCCGTGTCATCAAGGGAGAGCATCAGGACCTCAAGTCCTTCGTCGGAGAGACTGTCGTCAACGGCGGAATAACGGTCTACGGGTATCCGTCCTGGCATGATCATTCCAACGGTAGCGAGCGCGGACCCAACACCATCTACAAATTCACGATGGACAACATATCCGTCTGCCACTGCGGCGATCTCGGATGCATCCCTTCCGATGATGTGATATCGCAAATCAAGGGCGTCGATTTCCTTTTCGTCCCGGTGGGAGAGGTTTACACGATGGAGCATCCGGAACTCAAGAAGTTCCTGGAGCTGGTCAACCCTCGTATCATAGTCCCGATGCACTACATGGTCGGAGGGCTTTCATTCAGGCTGTCCGCCCTTGACAAGTTCCTCGACATGATCCCCGACAACGCTGTTGATTTCGTCGGGAACGAATTGGATATCTCGCAGAGCGACCTGCCCATGGTAAAAGAATGCTGGGTCTTCGACCACTGATCAGTACAGTGCCAGACCTTCCTCGATCTTGCCCATCTCTATGGGTGTGGTCTCATCTCCGATGAGGGCGCCCTTGGAGTTGGAGAGGATGCCTGCACCGACCATGCGGGCACCGTGGTTGACGGTCGTCCTGATCGGCTCGACCTTTAGAACGTCCTTGATGAGCTGAAGATCGTCGTCGGTTGCATCCATATGGCAGACGCATCCCTTGTTGGTCGCCCTGCATATGGAACCTACGGTGTTGATTCCGGCTATCGAGGATCTCACGCATTCAACTCCGAGCGCGTCCGATATCACCTTGACCAGTTTCTCGGAATACTCGGGATTGACTATAGCACCGCTGTCGTTGGCCAGAATGTTGTTGCCAGCGGCGTTAAGGGGGTCGTCTATGGGGGTGCAGGGGATGAACTCCTCGATCGTGGATGCCTCTCTGGGGTCCACGAGCCCCGATACGACCGCTCCGTTTGAATTCATGACGACGAGTGACCCGATCACGAATGATCCGGCCACCGTCATCAGTTTGGTTTTTACCTGCAGCGCCTCCTCCACGTCCTTCACGAACTCGGGGGCGGCGTCGGCTGCTATGAAGGCGACACTCTCGTTGACCGCTGTGTAGACTCCGATGTTGGATGTACCTGCGTAACGTGAGTATCTCATCATGGGATCCACCTCACTCTGCGAGTGAGACTTCCACAAGACCGTCGTCGAACTTGACTGCCTTGACGGTGATCTTGCTGGGAGGGTTGCGGATTCCGTTCGCCCAGAGCTTCTCGTTGACACTGGCGTCGATCCAGACCTTGTCTTCCTCGGCCTTCATGTGCCTGGCGATGTTCTCCCTGAGCTCCTTGACTGCACGGTTGGTCCTGCGTGTGCGGGGTGCCTGCTTTGTCTTCCTGAGGGGAACGACGATTGTTCTCTCGATTTCGTCTGCCATCCGAATCACTCCTTAATCTTGCTCATGCGCCATGACCTTCTCTT
>Ga0310786_10006799_pt1 | contig 15097 bp, 25 predicted proteins | sample AusTroGonzalo_MG_FD_203881 | JGI IMG/M metagenome (GOLD analysis project Ga0310786, IMG submission 203881) | Bovine rumen microbial communities from tropical cattle in Woodstock, Queensland, Australia - Gonzalo_03 (v2) (version 2) | ecosystem: Host-associated > Mammals > Digestive system >... | reverse complement strand
AATACTTGTTTGCCTGTTATTCTACTGGAACATTTATCATGTACAGCATATCCAATTTCACAACACAAGTGATTAATTAATTCACTATAACTATGCTCTTCACGATAGGTACAAAAGACAGGTTTATCTTTTGCATTAAAATCTAATTGTGTAACAGTTGGGTAAAGTCCATTATAATATTTGCTAGTATTTTTCACAATTTGTGGATAATACCCATGCATTACAACTGTTTCAGATAATGATTGATATGTCCAACCGGGCTGCCATTTTGTAGTTTTCTTCCCATTTTTAACATTATCTCGCAACGTCTGATCTTTAATGAATTGTTGATATTCTTGCATATCTTCATGTAATACTCCAAGATTGCCATCTAATTTAGCAAAAAATACTTTATTTTGCATTTTGCCATTAACTAAAGTAGATTCTCTTATTGTGTCAACAAGTAAGTTTACATTGATACCAACATCAAAAGTTTTTATGCCATCCTTTTTAATTCGACACATCCAAAAAGAAAGCTTGCCGCCATTATAAGAATTACCTGCTGAACTAATAATTTCGAAAGAAAAGTCTTTGTTTTCTATTGTTACCATTTCAGGAGTTATATCATGATCCCAACCTCTCGCCCAGTTAATTGCTGTTTTTAATTGAGCATCATTTCCGGTTTCAACTACAAAAGCTGTAGGGATCTTATTGTTTTGATGGCGATAGCATTCATATACTATAGTAATTTTATCTAATTTCTTCCATATGCTCATCGTTTAATTTCCTTTCTTCCTTATAATCTTTATACATAACAATCCAACCGATCAACAATGCAACCCATACAATTAATAATACAATATTTACTACTGTAAGTACCACATATCCCGTCCTGCCTGTTTCGTTAAGTGACAAAAGACTCATTACTGTAGAAAAAATTGTAAACAGAATCATCAGAATTGATTCAATTATTTTATATTTAATTATTTTCATGTTGCTGCTCCTTTTTATATACTGTAATATTTACATCAATATCCGTAAAAGTGTCAAAAATACGGAGACTTACATCACTCCAATTCAATTTATCAAGTCCACACCCAATCTTTGGCATTACAATTTCTGTAACATAATTTTGCATCACATATATCTTCAAGCTATCTAAAGCATCTTGTAATGTAGCTAATGTAGGTTTATCATAGCACTTTGCTTTTGTAACAAGGTTATAAACTCTACACCCACCCATCATAGATGCCGGCAAGCCATAACCAACTCCTTCCCAAACATTCATCGGATATATTGAACGAAGTTCTGCCTTGACACCTCTTCGAGCGAACTCTGCAGCAATGCCAGCTCCTAATTCAAAATCAGCACTAATACAGTGAACATAGAGTGGTTTTGATCCGGCAGTAAATAAGTCTCCGTTTATCTCTTTATATGTCATTTCTTAATCTCCTGCTTTAAAATTGTATAAAGGTTTAATAATCTTCTCAATGGTAACTGTATCACCAATATTATCTATAATTTCTTGCATTGGCTTATATACCATTGGAGCTTCATCAATCGTTGCATAACTAATAGAAGTTGTATAAATACCATTCATAGAAGCTTCAAAGTCCTCAAGTAAAATTTGTTCTTTAGCTTTCGACCTTGATAACAATCTGCCTGCACCATGAGGAGCTGAATAATTCCACTCAGGATTCCCCTTGCCAATACAGATAAGTGATCCATCTCTCATATTCATAGGTATAATAAGACGTTCATTCTTCTGTGCAGATACAGCACCTTTTCTTAATATCATAGCATCCATATCGATATAATTATGCAAAGTACAAAACTTATTAACTATCGTTAATCCCATATTTGAGCAAATAGTATCAAGAATTGCCTCACGATTATATACCGCAAACTCTTGCATAATTTTCATATCGTGAATATAATTATCAAATAAAACCCCTTCACAATAAGCAAAATCCGGATTAAAATTCTCAGGTCTTATCTTTGCAAGTTCTTTAAGTTCAGTTTCAATATCCCTTTTTCTATTCTCGGCCTTACATTTTTCAATTATTGCATCACGTTTATTTTTACCAAACTTATTTGAAAGATCCTTAAATGCTGTTTTTTGATAATATTTAGCAACCTCTTGCCCAAGTCGTCTTGAACCTGAATGTATGACAAGATATTTATTACCATCCTCATCAGTATCTAATTCGATAAAATGATTACCACCACCAAGCGTTCCGATAGATTTATATGCTCTATCCGAATCTATCTCATTACATAATAATTCATTAATATGTATCTTCTCGATAAATTTATGCTCCGTTTCTCTAATTTCAAATCCTGCAGGAACATATTTATGTATCGTTTCGTCGAGCATAATAGGATCAATATCAATCTTGCCAAACTCTGCCACTAACATTCCACATCCGATATCAACACCTACTATATTGGGTACCACTTTGTCTTTTATAGTCATAGTAGTACCTACTGTACAACCAGCTCCGGCATGAACATCAGGCATAATCCTGATTTTAGATTCAGCGAAAGTAGGCTGATTACAAAACTGTATTATTTGTGAAATAGCTTCTGGCTCAATATCATCAGTATATATCGTAGCACTATTATATTGTCCATCAACCGTGAACATTTAATCTTTCCTCTCTTTCTCGTAATATTTTGTCTATCCCATCCCGAACAGCCCGCAGATGAAAGTCACAAATCATATATGAATCGTACTTATCGCCCTGCACTATATTAGTGCGAGGACAATTTACACATTGTTGCTTATATTGTTTACAGTAATCCCACTTTTTCATTCGTCATTCTCCTTAAGTATTTCCATAATTCTTCTTGCTTGGTCAGCCGTGAGCTTGTCGTTATCGTACACCCAATTAAACACATTTTTACATTTTCTAATATCACTTTGGTCATGTATAATCTGTGTTATTTCAGGTGTTAATAATTCAATATATTTTCGTCCATATACCCAAACACCACTCGTTTTTTCATATCCATTCGAATCAAATGTCATTTTGCATTGCTCAAAATTTACAGTAATATCCCCACGTTTAGGAGATATTTTTTCAATTATCCCGACATTTGAATATAAATTATTACAGCTACTTAATGCAACCTTATCGCCTACTTGAAACATTCCTTTTATATCCTCCTGTAATTAATTTTATTAACACAGCAAACAGATGGATAATACCACCTGCCATAAACACAAGTGCGCCATATATACAAAAGAATATATATAATGGCCAAAAGAATATTATACTGCTACCCCATATATATTGTTCTTCCTGTTCAACAACTTTAATTTTTCTGTTAATTAAAACAAAAATGACTGCAATTACAAAACCAATTAAAAGATATAGTAAAGATTTTTCCCAATTCATTTGTTACACTCCTTTATATCACCTTCCTTATATTTCTCACAATTTTTTACCGTGCCTAACACTGTATCACATTTAAGCCCAACGGCACATTCACATTCCTCGCCTAATACAAAGCCCGGATAACTTATAACATGAACACAATTAGCACAGGTAGTACAACCTCGTTTCTTTTTAGCTCGGTTAAATATTTTCTTAAACAGAGCTTCGTCTTGTTTCTTTTCCTCTTCTGTTGGCGCAAATGTTCTTCTGAAATCACATAACATTCTTATTCTCCCACTAACTCTTTATAAATCTCATCTATGCGTTCAAAATGCTTTCCGGTTTTAACGGGTTTATGTCGATCGTTTTCTGTACATATTCCCAAAAGTTTATTAAAACACTTGTAATATGTATAACCATCCTCACCATGTTCTATATAAATAACAATGCTTTTTGAATCAGCTCCGTAACATATCACTTCATCACCAACAATAATCTCATCGTCCTTTATCTCATTTTGTTGAGCTTCTTCCCAAGCCTTAATTTTTTCAATGGCTTCAGAAGCTGAATACTTTTCAGCAAGATTATAAAAAGTCCCATAATAAGCTTCATCACCGAACACATTAAGTGCTAAAGATTGGTCAGGAGAACTTAACTTTTTAGCACACTCCCAAGCCTCCTGCATAGCTTTTTCACATTGTTCCGATACATAGTTATCAAACGCTTTTGACTCAGCTATTTCCTGATTCCTAACACCTTGATCATATCCTTTATCATAAACTTTACTTAAAATCTCCGACATTTGCGGAATCTGTGAATAATTTTTAGTCATTATCTTGCCTCCCTCTTATGCTCCTGAATTAGCTATTAAAACAACTTGTTCTTTATTTAGATCAACCTCTGTAATCTTAATGTTACTTTTTGCAAAATCATCCGAATTACATCTTGCAACTTTTTCAGCGTGAAATGTATCAGATGCAACAACTACCATACTATAATCTTCGCACCAAGAAATATGATCATTACGTGTTACTAAATATATATTCATCTTTCTGCCTCCTTATCCAAAATGTTTAGCTGCGTCAGCTTCGTTATCATAACATTTACAACCCCAAAATGTTTGATTTTCCGAATCATAGTACTTTTCAAAGCTTTCTTTACTACACCAATTCTTAACCGCAATTTCACAAGCCTGTTCAAAACTTTCAGCCTTAACCCTGCCTATAAACTCATGTGTTTTGGATGCTCCGGTGCAGTTATAACCTTCCATCCATATATCATAATTTTTAGTCATCTTTTTCTTCAACTTTCTGTTCTTCCACTGTTATGTCATAAAATCCTAATTGGGCCAATTCATCGAAAAGGCGTATCATCTCATCCTCTGACAACCTTGCACCATTCTTCGCTTTAATTATCACTTTCATCACTTTCATTTTCTACCTCCCTCTTGTTTTGTACCTATGACACGGCTCATTCTCAAGTATTCTTTCACAATCATAGGTACATATAGGAGTACCACCTTCACCTATCTCGTAATTATGACAATCGAAATCACAATAATTATCAAAACAGGAAGGTTCAAACTCTTCCCGTGGCTCCTGCATATTTAGTTTAACTTCACCCTTATCCGCTTCGATTACTTTTAAAGTAGCATTAGATATACCGACTTCACTTATCCATTTTTGACAGCTAAAACTGAAAGAAGCGAAAAATTTTTTTGCCAATTCTTCATCAAGAATAAACAACCGTCCATGCCCTTTCGGGAGGACAGTGCCGTTCCTAACTGCATCGGCTACTAATTGACTTCCAGCCCAAACATCATTTATCATATTTTTATACATTTTTGCCGAAATCCTAATCACAACCTCAACTGTTTCCATCTGTATCACCTGCCTTATATTCAGCATTCCACCACATTGTATGTTCCATTCTGTCTTTTAGCGCTAAATATCCACGATCATTAAACAACGCTCTTATTACTTCTCTATTAGTAGGATTGTCGGGAATATTTATTATTGGGCATTTCTTTGGACGCTTATTCCAATTAATATCGCCTACCCCTAAATTACACACCGTCTCACCAGTAACATTAATTTCATGAGTAAACGAACAATATTCACAACTATATGGCACATCTTCATCTTTAATTATTATCATCTGATACCTCCTCATCTTCTCTTTTATTCCACTTCTCAATTAATTGCTTAAATATCCTTATAAAATTTTCCGGTTTTGTTTGATTTGAAAGCTTAAGTGAAAACCTGCAAAAACATTTATTATTTATACAGCCAATTATAATTGATCTGCTTCTCTTATATATCTTTTCACCAAAATCAGCTTCCGAACCACAAAACGGACAAGATTTAAGTTCTACTTTTTCGTCTTTCAAAATATCTTTTATCATTTAAACCCTCCAAAAATCTTATCAAAAGCTTCGCCAAAACCACTTTCAACCTTGTGTTTACCTTTACTATTTCTCAGCACATTATACCCGGCAGCTTTAACTCGGCTTAAATAATCTGAATAACCTTGGATATCTGTCCAATATAATTTATTTAATCGTTCCGTTATTTCTCGTATATTTGGCATATCATTTTACCTCAATTCCTAAATCTTCAGCTAACATTGGAGTACCATTTGCTTTAAACATAACAGTTATACCTGAATGATGACCGTTGTCATACTTTAAATATATAACACGAGTCTTTTTGTCAACAACATAGTAATAATTACCATCATCTTCACTTAATGATATTAAATCGGGCATAATTTCTTGAACACTTGTTGTTGACCTTACACTATTATCTTTGCAGCCTGTCAGCAGTAATACACATATCAATATCAATATTATTTTCTTCATACCCATACAATCCTCCTGTTCAACTCAATAAATTGATCCATTCCCATATCTGTTGGGGAGCTTTTCTTTGGCATTCCTGTCATATCTATGTACCCAACTCGATTTTGCCAAAATGGATTTCGGATTTGAACTTGTTTGCACTGGTTGGACAAACAAGTTTTATCAATACCTTCATCGAAGGCAATTACTACATCCACACCAAGTGATTTAATTATTCTTGCTTGCGCTTCGCTAATATCATGCCCGCCAATTGCAAGTATCAAATTGAAATCCCATGAAGCAGCTTGACATACAGATTTTTCAGCTTCTACTATATATGCTCGCTGTTTTTTTACTATTTTTTCACTATTTTCTCTTAGGCCATAAACCACTAATGACTTTGGGTAAGGAATATACATAGACCATCGTTCATCCATAGGACAATCGCCATTATACCTGCCCTTTGCCCCAACTAAATTTCCATTGAAATCTCGTATTGGAATTATAATCCTATTACTTTCAAAGTCTAATCGGATTCCAAACTTCTCTTGCGTTAAATAATCAACCCCATCTTTAAACCACATCTGCGATAAAGCATCAGGTGGTGGTAACGCTTCTTCAGGATAAGTTTGTAACGTGTAATCTTTTTTCTTACTATACAACGAATGGTAAAAACCTTGGAACGGATAAGTAATCGGAACTTCCTTATAACGAACAACCTTTGCCAGCCACTCAAGAGCTTCAGGATAGTTGAAATCTTTTTCATCCATAACAAGTGTTACAATATTACCTTTGCGCCCTCTTGTAAAATTCTGATATAACAGCCCTTCTTTTAGGATTGATATCGCTGACCGATTATCGCCATCAAGATTACTACATTGTATATACTTACCACGATCTCTCGTCTCTTCATGGCCTAAAGCAGAAAGGATAGCAAGAATATTTTCTTCAGCGTTTTCTTCTATCTTATCTAATAGTTTAGCTGCATCCATATTTTCACTATCCTTTCATTTCCTTATATTCCTTTGTGATCATTAACAATTGTACAGTATCCAATTTCTAACCACTTGTTCCAAACGCTATCCCATTTGTATAAAATGCATTTGGCGTTATCATCGTTTCGTGTCTTATCAATAAATGCCACAACATATAACTTATCTTTGTCGAGCGTCAAATATACCGGCTTGTTATTCTCAAGCTTGTATGGCTTACAATCATATTTTTCACCTGAGTACTCATCCCACCAAAGCTTACGAAGCATAATATGTTCACTTACAATCTCTTTGATCTGCTTCGAATTACTTAAACATCCTGCATCTAACCACCTCTGATTGGTAGTATATAAAGCCAACTGGAATGTTAGAACAAGGCTCCAATTCTCTTTAGCTACAAGATTGAATATCTTACGGCTATTCATTAATAGTTCTAACCATATCTCGTTTGATGTTGTATCATCACCCTTGTAAGTATCCCAACAGAATACATTCGTACCGTATTTTCTATTGAGCCTCTTCATCTCACGCATTACAATACTTGAGTTATTACCAAAAAGTTTAACAAAGAAAATTCTTTTGGCATATTTCTCATTAATAATCTGCTGTGCCTTTCTTATCATCTGATCTTCATCATCAGACCACTTACCCTGCTTCAACTTCTTACGTGTTACCTTATAATAATCAAGCTCTTCTGTAAGCACATGAGCTATTAACATATGTTTATATGCCGTAATCTGCATCTCATTCGATAAGATTCCAACAGTTTCAATCTCATCCTTAACTATTCCGAGGAACATATTGAATACAAATGAACTCTTACCTGTTCCGGAATGCCCGGATACGAGGACTACATCACCTCTCGGTAAACCCAGCGTTGTGTAATTTAGTAACGGATATGCTTTGTTATAATTAACGCCAACCGCCTCACCTCGCTTGTATGACTCGACATCATCATCTGTTATGGTCATATCGCTTACCTGAATTTCTTGATTATTAACCAATGATGATGAAGTATTAATGTTGTCAAATAACATATATATGTCTTCGCAAGAGAGCTTCTTCAACGCAGGTATCTTTTCATATGCCGTTGTATACTTCTCAAACACGTTTACAAGATAATTACACTTGTTAATCTGATCGAAGTATGATGTTACATTCTCTTCACTTGTCAGATCCTTTAATTGTTCAATCTCTTTCCAACCACCGTATGACTCATATTTTTTCTTTGTTTCAGGTCTTGTAGATAAGAATGTATCTACGGATAGGTTATCAAAGGTGTTCAATCCGCTCTCTCTTAAGCCCTTGCCTAAATAGTAGTAAAACTGAGCGTCCTTTGTAATCAATGTATCTTTGTTAATGTCTTTATAATCATCATATAGAGAAGGATTCTTCCACAAGCAGAATACAAAACTTGCTTCCAATCTTTCTCTGTCTTCATTTACTTTCGATTTTACTTCTTCTATAGTCATCAGAATAAATCTCCCATAATATCTACCATAGCATTTGTAAGCTCGCTTCTGCTTTGAATAGGCTTCTGCACAGAAAAGTTATTTATATCTTCTTCTGTCGGTAAAGTCTCCTGCTTACGAGCTTCGTTAATAGCTTTTTGTTTACGATGCCAACTATCAGCACCATCGTTTAAATAACTTGAAATCACCGCACAAATATAAGCAACCTTAGAGTTGCTATCTTTAAAGTTTTTTGTTTTAATCATCCATTTAACTCGATCATCAAGCAAAACCATTGTTTCAAGGATGATTTGATATGAATAGTTGTTGCAATCTTTCCATTGCTTAACCTTTTTAAAAAACAATGCCGGAATTATTTTCCCCTGCTGATAATCTAGCCAATCAGCCATCTTATCAGTAATCTGCTTGTAATACTCTTTTTCTTCATCGTTAAGTCTATGTTTCAAGGCTTTTGTCTTAAGCCGCTTTTCCCTTTCAACCTGAGCCTCTGCTTTTTGTTTCTGTATCTGCAGATAAGCAGCTTCAGATGTATAGTAACGATGATTAGGAGCGAGCCAAGCTTGTTCTTTTTCGATACATTCATGTGTATCTAATGCCATCACTAACACGTTCATTCCCCCTTTTGAGCAAAAAGGAGGCGATATTCTACGGAATGAACACCGCCTCTGCACCAGAATTGATTTAACAGAATAACTTATTAATTTCGGTTAACACACCGATTGGCATTTCAGGATCTGAAAGCTTCATCTTACTTACATTTGCCTTTGCCATTATTTCTTTAACTTTTGCTTTGGTATCCGCTGTTGCTGAAGGATACTTTTCTTGAATATGAGCTAAGATATCCTCACGGGAATCTTCAGCTTCATCATTAGCCTTCTGCTCCTTGATCTGTTCAGAAGCAACCTTAGCCTTTTCTACTTTTATCTTTTCCTTTTCTTCCTGAGCTTTCTTTGCATCTTCAAGCTTTACACCATCTTTTGCCTGTTCCTTAAGGATTGCATCATTGACCGCCTGAATAAATGCATCAGCATTGAATGGTATCTGATCAACTATGTCCGCAAATCTTGATTTTGAATCAACTGAATAAGTGTCATCACGGAAGTTGATTACACGGTTTTCACCGGATACAACATTCTTAGATATTGCATTACCGTTGATGTCTTTCTTACCTGTCTCACGCTTAACGATATTTCTATCGATATAAGCCATACCGATGATATCCATCTTCTGCTTAACCGCATTGAAGTAACGCTGTGTAGTTGACGCTGTAAGCATTGTGTAAGACTCTTCGGTCATAACGTCAGTAATATCTGTTCTCTTGATATGAGCAATGATAAATACCGATACACCGACCTCTTTCAGTTTCCAAAAGCTATCAAGCATTAGATCGATTGTCTTATCAAGTCCCTTTCCAAATCCACCGAAAGCTGAATTGATGGTGTCAATCTGCGGTTTACCCTGCTCTCTCAGCTTCTTGTTCCATATCTTCACGGTTTCTTTTTCTGCAATATCACAAAGCTGATCAAATGTATCGATGACTACAACTTTTAAATCAGGATAATCGGTAAATTTGTTTTCCGAAATATCATCAACGACTTCCATATACTTAGCCCAACTATCACATTTTTCAGATACGATACCGGAGATTGCCTTGTGGCCATCCTCTTTACCAATATCAAGAGCAAGATATCCGTCATCACCAACCAACTTCTGACAGATTTCCTTTGTAATAGTAGACTTACCAATACCTGCTTCACCAAGCAAACAGATATTATAACTTAACGGATTCAGATCTATCTGAACCTTATGTCCAAACTTTCCCATGTCTTATACCCCTTTCTCAAGTTCCGAACAACGCATCAATATCTTCGTTGTCCTTAATCTCGTCAATATTAGCTTCGGAAGCTGCCGGGGCAAAGATTTCTGTTTCAAATTCGCCTGCCGTAATCTGTTCAACCTTGTAACCATCTGCATAGTCATCACGAGCATCAACATCTGTAGCGTAGAACCTTGCTACTTTCTGCCCATAAATACTGCCGGACGGCTTAAAATCATCAAGAGTCTTAAGCCCAAGTTCGATCATTTCTTTCTGATTATCTGTCAACTGACTCTCATCAAACGGGACTTCCTCGTTTCCATTGATATAATCACACTTAACAGGTAACGAAGCTACTTCCTTATCTTTAATTTTTATCTTGGCGTTACCATCTTCAATGATAATACCGAACTGCTTAAGGAAGAATGCTGCTCTCTTATCATTATCTTCGTTTGCAAGGTTGATATGTAAGGTTGTCGGAATATACTTATTTCCGTTTACATCCTTAACATAGTTGTGTGAGAAAGCATTGATCGTAATTGCTTTATTTGACTTCCATTCGTCAAGATCAATATCTTCTTTGCGGAAGAATGTTGTAAACTTGACTGTCAGCTTCTGATCAAAGTTTTCATCTTCTGCAACTTCTCTGATACTCTGCACCTGATAACGGAAAGAAATCTTGCCGTTATAAACATTGGTATTAATACCGCCAGTTACAACAAAGACCTTTTCCTTGAGCTTCTCTAAGTTTTCGTTACAGAACTTAATGAAATCATATGCTGTAATAAACTCATGATAAGTTCCGTCAAGCTTAACACTCCATCTTCTGTAACGAGCAACATCCTTAATGATTTCCTCGCTAAGTCTGTCTTCCCAAGCAACGATCTTTTCGGCTCCGTTGCTATCTTTTGTCTTGATCTTATCAGTAACCATACCGAAACATTCAACATATGCTCGGTTATTCTTTGCCGGTACAACCGAAAAACTTATGGTAAAATAGTCATTACCTTTTCCAGTCTTACCGATTCTTAAGTAGGGGTTCTTAGAATCCATTGCATTGAACTCCAACTTACCAATGAATCTGAAACTGTCCATTTTTTTTATTTCCTTTCTAAAATTTTACATACTATATATAGTGGTGGGGTGGATGTGTAAACACTACATATTGTATGTTTCACTAACATAAAAACACATTTTTATTGCTACGATAATAATATAGCACAGATTTTTTTGCTTGTCAATAGGTATTTTAATTTTTCTTTTGGTTATTCTATCCTTTTATTGCGGATAGAAAGTTAAAGTATAATTTGTCAGACAAACCACATCGTCATTTACAGATACAATATCGTTCTCTCTAACGTAAATCTGACTATCATCTTCGCTTCCTATCGTTATGTAGTCCTCATACTGACCTATGGTGTAAACATCTTTCGTCACCATAAATAATACTTCATCCTTGCTGCTGATCGTTACCGTACCTAACTGTCCTGCTAACTGGGTTACTCTTTCTAAGTTCGTCATGCTTCTACTCTCCTTTTCGTATTATTCTGTTTTGTTACCAATCTGTTTACACCTTTGTTACTTTTCGATATACATTCTACCTTCTCCTTTCGTGTTTGTCAACAGAAATTTTTTAAAATTTTTCAAAAAAATGCTTGACAACTCATATGTCAAGCAATATAATGAAATAAAACTGATTTATATAATGTTATATAACAGTTAACATATTTAAGGGGTGACAACAAAATGAGAACAATGGGCCAACGTATAGCGGAACAACGTCAGGCACACAACCTTACTCAAGCAGAACTTGGAGATATTCTTGGTGTTAAACGCCAAACCATCTGCAAGTGGGAGAAAGGAAAGGCTAAACTGATTGACCGCTTCAAAGTTGACAAGATGGCTGAGATATTCAACTGCGATCCCGGTTGGCTTATGGATATGCAACATGGTCAAGTGACCGTTACTTATGCTTCGGCAGGTAAGGAACCTATTAAAATGAAAGTTTCCGGAAAGCCTATTATAGGTGATACTGCTATGAAGATTAAGTATTATGATGTTGTAGCCAAAGTAAAACCTGAATACTACGCTACTGCCATCAGCCTCTTGAAAACTTTAACTAAGTAAGAAATGCTTTAAACTTTGTAATATATGCCGAGATAGACGCTACTGAGCCATATGTATCATATGTGGCTTTGATAGCGTCTGTTATTTTTTGACCACTCGCTACCAATTCCCTTATCATATGAACTCTGCCTGACTCTTTTAAAGCATTAGAAGTAAATGCCGGAACATCATATTCCACTTGTATCTTCTTCAACTTCGTATACAAAGCTTGAGGTTTAACTCCTGTACCACAATCTCCCCTTGATACTACCTGTTTAACAACCTGATCAAGACCACCTGTCATCTCATAATACAAGTCATTTCCGTCATCATCAGTTCGAAATAGATATTTGTAAGTTTCCGCAGCTTCTTTTGCATACTCATATAGTTTGGATGAATATTTAATCTCACGTTTACCTAACCTTACCTTTCCATTTTTAAAATCAGACAACTTTACATTGATTATTTCTGACAGTTTGTCTCCGCCAAATCCTTCAAAACAAGCAAGACATAAGAACTTATCTCTTGGATTATCAAGACTTTCCGTTACTTTAAGTAACTCTTCCCTTGATATAATACGTCTGTCTGCCATTTCTTTATTTATACATAATAGTAAAGTGTCCAGTGAAAGTTCGTCATAATGATTTATTCTGTCTGATACCATATCTTCCGACACACACCATGCCGTATATTTTCTGTATACACTATGAATATTATATAAAAAGTCAACAGATGGTGTACAAAATGATTTATAGAAATCTATAATTTCCTTTGTAATCCATTCCGATAGATCTTTGCCTAATATATTTTCATTTTGTTCTGCCTTTTTAAAGCAGGCTTCAGCGTTTGCGTTAGTTCCACCGTATTCTTTGTTTAAGTATGCTTCCTTGCGTTCGTTCATAAGAACACCTCCTCTCTTACAGCAAACTGTTTAATCGTCTTGCGGTTAACAGCTCGAACTTTTCTTCTTTTTCCATTTTGAAACTCTTTTCTTTAGCTTCAGTATAAAGCTTTAAGCCTCTCAGCCTCTTTCTTTGTGCTAATCCTAAGAATTGGATTGTAAAGTTTGTACTCCATTTTTCTCCGAGAAGCGACTCAACTTCATCTTCAACTCCTCGAATTATTCCTAATATTTCCTTTGCAATAGCAACTATCTTAGGGCGATTATATGTAACATGATTGTTAACATATAATAAATCTATTAGTCTAATAAATAGAGGTTCGTTAATAATTCCGTTTGTACCTATTATATTATCTTTCAGTTCATCCTTTATAAATCGACATATCTTAACACCTATATCGTTCTTGTTCATTGCACTTACATCAATCTTGGATAGTGGTGTACGCTGATCCTCTTGATAGATAAACTGTCTTGCATCCTCTTCGTCTTTAAACATGATGCGAATTTCCATTGGATAATCAAAATTTATATCGTTATTGGAGCAGTTTGATAAGGTAATATATCTATGATAACCATCAAGCAAGTCAAATTTTGTCATCTCGTTTATGGTTAACCGCTCATCATGATAAGTAAAATCCGTATCCGGTGGAAGATTTAGCGTTAATGTATTCGGTACAAAATCTCCGTTAATAAACAATTCCGACATTCTAACGATTGCCTTACGATTCAAGTCTATACGGTAATAACCAAAGTTATTACCTTGTTTTAATACCAAACTTCTCTGAGTCTTTTCATTATAGTCTATTAACTGAGCGTCCCGAAGCTTCATCAATTCCCTTGCCGTTGTCTTTCCAATATACTGTTTGTCTGGAACAATCTCGATCATATGACTTTCAAAAGTAAATGGGAACTTGATATTCTGAACTACGTATTTATACTTGGAATATTTCTTAACTTCGCTTTCAGTAAAGAAATTTGTGATTTTCATTTCAAGTGTTTTGGCTATTGCAAACAAAAGTTCCTTTGGAGCATCTTCCATATCGGTTCGCTGTGTTACAACATCGCTTACCATACCAAGCGGGAACCCATATTTTTCATTTACTATTTGGCATACTTCTTGTAATCCATTACGTTTCAAAGTTAAATCTCTAAGAGTTACCCTTATTTCAGAATAAAAGTCTTTCTCTCTAACCATAGGTACACCTCCTCTCTTTTATAGTACAATTTTCATTTTGGTTTGTCAAGCCTAAAAAATTAAATTTTTCATAATTTCTGACGCCTCCTTTTTCTCTTTATTGTCTGTTACTATATAACGCTGAGTTGTTCGGGTTTGAGAATGTCCAACAGATCTCCTGACAAACTCAATATCATGTTTTTCTTCATATAAAATAGAGCAGAACCCAGCTCTTAATTTATGTGGAGATATTGAATACCCTAAAGCTCCGTCAGAATACTTTTGCACAATTTTAACAATTGCATTCCCTGTCAACCTTTTTCCACTATCAGAGATAAACAAAGCTGAAGATTCGTTTCCATTTGGAATTTTATCCCGATCTTCCATCCATTTGTTAATATAAGCAGCTACATCATCTGACAAATAATAAATATGATA
>Ga0310786_10006798_pt1 | contig 15098 bp, 11 predicted proteins | sample AusTroGonzalo_MG_FD_203881 | JGI IMG/M metagenome (GOLD analysis project Ga0310786, IMG submission 203881) | Bovine rumen microbial communities from tropical cattle in Woodstock, Queensland, Australia - Gonzalo_03 (v2) (version 2) | ecosystem: Host-associated > Mammals > Digestive system >... | reverse complement strand
TCATAGGCACGGCGCTGGACCTCGACGGGCGCGTGAAGCGGCTTGTCGCGAAGCGCACCGGGGAGGGTCTCGCCAAGGGCCTCATTTCCGCCTGTCTCCTCTACTGCATCGGCACTTTCTCCATCGTGGGGCCGGTGATGAGCGCCCTCAACGGAGACAACACTTTCCTTTACACCAATTCCACCCTCGACCTGGTCACCTCGACGGTCTTCGCCACGACTTTCGGGATAGGGATGATACTCGCCGCGCCGGTGCTGTTCTGCTGGCAGGGGATGTTCTACCTGATAGCCAGACTGGCCTCCAATTCACCGCTGCTGCAGGGCACTCTCGTGAACGAACTGGCCATAGTCGGAGGCGTGCTGATCGTCTCCTCGGGCCTTTCCATACTTGACATAAAGGACTGCAAGACACTCAATTTCCTGCCGGCGCTGCTGGTGCCGGTGGCCTGGTTCCTCATCAAATCCCTGATATGGTAGGCAATATACTGATGGTCATATTTTTCCTCCTTGCCCCGGCAGGAGTGCTCCGGCTATGCCGGCTCTTCCCTGTTTTGGGCAAGGTGGGTCCCGTTCTCATACTTTACCTCCTGGGCATCCTCGTCGGAAACCTCTTCCATCCTTCAGGAATGGCGCAGATACAAGACATTTTGACAAGCGCTACCGTCCCCCTGGCCATCCCGCTGATGCTATTCTCCTGCACTTTCCGGCGGAGCGGCACGCGCAGCCAGGTGCTGGCGCTGCTGTCCGGCCTCCTGTCCGTCGCGGTGATGGTCGTCGCCGGTTACCTGCTCATCGGAAAGGGCCTCGACGACGGCGCCAAGATAGGCGGAATGCTAGTCGGAGTCTATACGGGAGGCACGATCAACATGGCATCATTGCAGGTAATGCTGGACGTGCCGGGAGAGACCTTCGTGCTGCTCAACTCCTTCGACATGGCGGTCAGTTTCCTGTACCTGACCTTCCTGCTTTCCATAGGGATACGCCTTTTCCGCCGCTGGCTCCCCTGGGAGCCCTCAGCGGCGGACGACGGCGCCCATGAACTCACCGGAGAGGCTCCGGAGAAGCCTTTCCAGGGGCTGTTCTCCAGGCAGGGACTCAAGGACGCAGGCTTCCTGCTGGCCGTCGACGCCGTCATAATCGGCATCTCGGCCGGCCTCGGCCTGCTCGCCGGCGACGGCGCCTTCATGACAGTGCTGATACTCTCGCTGACCACCCTGGGCATCGCCGCCTCCTTCTGGAAACCCCTGAAGAAGCGCAAACACGGCTATGACATGGGGATGTACCTGATCTACATCTTCTCGGTGGTCGTGGCCTCGATGGCGGACCTGCGCAATCTCAGCATAGGCGGAAGCCTCGGGATGCTCGGATACCTGACCCTGGTGGTCTTCGGCTCGCTGCTCCTTTCGGTGCTGCTCGCCAAACTGTTGAAGATTGATGCAGACATAATGACTGTCAGTTCAGTCGCTTACATCTGCTCTCCTCCCTTCGTGCCGATGATCTCGGCGGCGATGAAGAACCGCAGCGTGCTCGCCGGCGGCCTCGCCGTGGGCGTCTTCGGCTACGCCGCCGGCAACTACATCGGCTTCCTGATGGCCCGCCTCCTCGGACTCCTGTAATTTCCTCTTCCCTCACGGCGGATAAGAAAAGTAACTTTCTATTTTGGAAAGGAATCACTACATTTGTACATACACTGAAACCAATGCAATAATGAAAAGGATCCTCATCATCGCGGCGTGCCTGCTGGCAGGCGCAGCCGCTCACGCCCAGCAGGCCCTCGGGCCGGGCACGGGCATCGTTTCCCCCGAAATCAACCCGGACAACAGCGTCACCTTCCGCTTCAGGGCACCGAAGGCGGTGACGGTCCAGCTGACCGGAGACTGCTTCACCGAGGGCCGCGTGAACATGCAGGAAGGCCCCGACGGCATCTGGACCTACACCACTCCCCCTCTCGAGGGCGAACTCTATTCTTACAGCATCATAATGGACGGCACCAAAGTGATGGACCCGTCCAACGTCTATCAGAACCGCGACGTCGCCACCTGGACCAACATCTTCACTCTCAGCGCTAAAGAAGGTGACAAGGGCTGGTACTACGAGGTCCACGACGTCCCCCACGGAACTGTATCTCACGTCTGGTACGACAGTCCCGTCCTGGGCGCAAAGCGCCGCCTGTCGGTGTACACCCCGGCTGAATATGAGGACAATCCCAAGGCCAAATACCCTGTATTCTACCTGCTGCACGGCTCCGGCGGCGACGAGGACGCCTGGCTCGACCTCGGCCGCACCGCCCAGATCATGGACAACCTCATCGCCGAAGGCAAGGCCAAGCCGATGATCGTCGTGATGCCCAACGGCGTCTACTTCAACCAGGCCGGGCCCGGCGCCGCCGTCAACATGTTCCAGCCGACGATGGCCAACAGCCGTTCCCAGTCCACCGAAGAGTTCGAACTGGCATTCCCCGACATCATGAAGTTCGTCGAGACCCACTATAGGACCGCCAAGGGCCAGTACAACACCGCCGTGGCCGGCCTCTCGATGGGCGGCCGCCAGTCCTCCGCCCTCATCCGCCGCTATCCTACCAAGATAGGATATGTCGGCCAGTTCTCGGGCGTCGTGGTCCCGGAGGGTGACGACGACCCGGTGCTCAAGGCAGTGTTTGACGCCAAGCCGAAACTCTTCTACATCGCCGTGGGCAGCGCCGACGGAGTCAAGGCCAATTCCATGGTCCTGAAGGAGTACTGCGACAAGAAGGGCTACCCCGTCGACTACTACGAGTCCGACGGCGGCCACATCTGGCGCAACTGGCGCGTCTACCTGACCCAGTTCGCCCAGAAGATCTTCAAATAGCGCTTTACGGCGTATGGCGGACCAGAAGTTCCGCCATACGCCTTTCCGCCTTTCCGGTAAAGTCAGGAAAATAATGCAGGAAAGCGAGTTTTTATTCCGAAGTCAGCAAAAGATTGGTTATTTTTGTCTGACAAAACCGTATCGGAATGAAAAGACTCTTCATCATCGTTCTTGCCCTGACATTATCACTCTCCGGCTTCGCCCAGAACAGTTTCTACGCCCCGAGCACCGATCCCGCGGGAGACTCGCTTGCCATAGTACGCGTGCGGGCCAGGATGGACTCAATACGCCAGCACCGCCCTACCGTCGCGGTAGTGCTGGGCGGAGGAGGTGCGCGCGGCATGGCCCATCTCGGCGTGCTCCGCTACATGGAGGAGATGGGCATCCCCGTAGACATGATAGGCGGCACCAGCATGGGCGGCCTGGTCGCGGGCCTGTATTCCCTCGGCTACGGAGCGACGTACCTCGACTCGCTGGTCCGTGGCTTCGACTGGGCGGTGATGATGTCCGACAAGGTCCCGGACAGTTTCCAGACCTACAAGGTCCGGCGCAATAAGGAGCGCTTTGCGATCAACATACCGTTCCACTACGACGACGAGGACATCCAGGCGCGAGTCGAGAAGCAGACTCGCTATGACAAGAACTACGAGCAGAGCGACACCCGCACGGGCGACATGGGCCAGGAGATGATGGCCAAGATAGGAATGGGCCTCCCCGACGGCTTCCTCTTCGGTTTCAACGTCCGAAACACCCTGAGTTCAGTATCGGTCGGATACCAGGATTCCCTGTCTTTCAACGAACTCCCCGTCCCCTTCTTCTGCGTCGCCACTGACATGCTCAGCCTCAAGGAGAAGAACTGGACTGCAGGCCAGCTGGTCGACGCCATGCGCTCGACGATGGCCATTCCGGGATATTTCCGTCCGGTCCGCCTGGAAGGAATGGTGCTCGTCGACGGAGGCACGCGCAACAATTTCCCCGTCGACCTGGCCAAGACGATGGGAGCGGACATAGTCATAGGCTCCGAGATGCCCTCCGTCCGCGAACTCTCCGACCTGGGCAGTCTCGCCAACATCGCGATGCAGCACATCACCCTGCTGTCCGCCGACATCTGCGAGATCAACCGCGAGTACACCGACATCCTGCTCCAGCACGAACTGGAGGGATACACGATGCTGTCCTTCGACTCCGAGAGCATCGCGGACATCATCGCCCAGGGATATGCTCTGGCGCAGGAGAAAAAGGAAGAGTTCGAGGAGATAGCACGCAGGGTGGGAAGCGGTGCCGTCACGCAGAAGAAGCACCCCGCGACTGATATCAACAGGCAGAAAGTCCTTGTCGATGAGGTCCGCTTCGAGGGCATCACCCCCAAGGAGTCGCAGTTCCTGGCCAGCCCTGCACTCCTGCCGCGTGACGGGATGTATGGATCCAAGGAACTGGAGGGCCTGCTCTCAGCCATCTACGGCACCAAGGCCTTCGAGTCGGTCACATACCGCCTGAGCGGCCATGAAGAGCCCTACACCCTCATTTTCGACTGCCAGAAAGGCCAGACCAACGAATTCGGGGCCGGCCTCCATCTCGACAATGACGAAGTCGTCTACATCTCCGCCAACATCGGCCTAGGCACCCGGAAACTTTCCGGACTCCGCTTTACGACGGAATTGAAGGTCGGACAGGCCTCGGAACTCAATCTCGACCTCTCCTACAAGCCGCTCGCACAGCTTCCGGTCTTCGGCATCGCTTCCAAGAGTTCCTACAAGAACTTCAGTTACTGGAAAGCGGACTCCAAAGTGCGTTACAACGGCGTAAATACACGTGCGGAGGTCTACGCCGAGGATTCCCGCCTGATCTATGGCAACATCCGTATGGGATTCGCCTACGACGCCGAACCGTACGAGAGTTATCTCGACAACAAGATGGAATGGATGGGATGGGATTTCAAGAGCAGGTGGTTCTCGACATTCGCGAACGTGCGCTACGACACCCTGAACGAGAGTTACTTCCCCACAAAGGGATTCCGCCTGTCGCTCGACACCCATTATGTGTTCGACGGATACTCCACCTATCTGGAGAACAAAGGCACGGCGCCCGGCGAACACTATGAGGGCGAGGTGTCTCCATACAGCGTCGGAACCGCCAGCGCCACGGCGGTACTGCCCGTCGCTGGGCGCCTGTTCTTCCAGCCCACGGTCTATTTCGGTTGGCAGACGGAAGAGCCCGGACACATGAATTTCGTCCATACGCTGGTGGCAGGAGGCACCAAGGCCGGGCGCTATGTCGAAAACCAGCTGCCCTTCTTCGGATATAACGTGGGCTTCCACACCTGCGGCAATTTCGCGGCCATGGCCCAGATGGACATCCGTTACCGGATCAACCACAAGAACTTCTTCACCGTCAGGGGAGGAATCTTCCAGGACAAGGACGTGCTGAAGGAACTGGTCACGACGGCGCCCACCTCATACGCTTTCGGCGCTGAGATCGGGCACAAGAGCATCATCGGACCCTTGAAACTTGGGGGTCAGTGGTGCAACCTGACGAAATTCTCGGTCGCCCTTTCCGTAGGATTCGACTTCTAGAAACGCCTGCAAAGCCGCAGTGCCACGGGTACATCCGTGAAAGTGATGCGGTTACAAGGCATTGAGACTGTTTTGCATTGCAAAGTTCGATTTTTTAAAGAAAGATTATTATCTTTGAGAGAGCAATGCAAGACTGATATGAGCGTTAAGGAGTTTTTCGTCAATTTCAACATAAGTTTCTGGTCCATTTTCATGGGTATGATCTGCACCTTCGTGGGGCAGGGCATGATCGACCGCGCCGCGGACCGCAACGAGGTCCGCACGGCGCTCGAACTGGTGAGGTCCGAACTTGCATCGAACGTCGAGGACATCAATACGATGGCCGAGTACCTGGAGCAGGAGCAAAAATCCGCGAACTGGTTCCTGGAGAACAGGGCAGTACTTGACAGGTGCCCCGTTGACTCGTTCAACTTTCACTCCTCGATGCTGTACGCCGATGCGATCATAACCTTGCCGAGCAATGCATTGGAATTGCTGAAGATGTCATCCGTTTTCCAGAAGCTGGGTGACGACGAGTTGTCGATGGACATCATCCGCGCATACGACAGTTGTGATTACAGCGCAAACAGGTTCAGTGAATACATCAGCGCCCGTGACGAAAAGTTCAGCCAGACGATCAACGAAAAGACCATACCCCTGTTCGCTTCTTCTGGGAATATAGACCTCAAGAAATTCATCAAGACCACATACGGTTTATACACCATCAGATGGATGGCCAGCCGGGTCCCGCCGGATAAGGAACTGTTCGTAGGCGACATCAATAAAGCCATCGCTTCCATCGACGGGTACCTTTACCCGACACAACATTTACGCGACAATAAACTCAGGACCAAATTACTCCGAAGGAAAGACGCACGCCGTTCAGAGTCGTCATAATCCCCGGGAGGACATAAATGGGATCAGCCAGTGCAGAAGTTCGGTTTAAAGTGTTTGGTGAAGTTCCTCGCTGTGATCGTCTCGTTTCTCATACATGGCGCGGCGAACAAGGAGGCGGACCGCAAGGACATACGCTATGCCCTTGAGACGGTCCGTACGGAACTCGTCAGCAACGCCGAAGACGTCAGGCAGATATACGACCATCTGGTCCAGGAGCGCAAATCCGCGGAATATCTGCTCGAGCACCGCACCGGACTGGACAAATGCCCTGCCGATTCGGTCACTTTCCACGGCAGGATGATCCGTTCTGACGTGGAGGTCAAGATGAGCGACAACGCCTCCACTCTGTTGAGGACATCCCCGGTGTCCCAGATGATCGACGGCAACGGCCTCCTGATGAAGATCATCCGCGCCTATGACACCTGTGCATTGATCGCCTCGAACCAGAGCCGGCGGACGGAAGCACGCGACGCCCGTTTCGGCCTTTTCATCAACGGACAAACCGCTTTCTCCCCCGGAAACGCAACGGACATCCACAGGCTCATAAAGTCAGAAGCCGGATTGTATGCAGTCAGCTGGATTACCAGTCAGCCCGACCCGTCGGTCGTCGCAGATGTCACGGATATCCGGGACGCCATCGACGGCATCGACAAAGTCCTCGCCTCCAAACGTCTCCCTGTCCGCAAAGTCAAGATACTCTAACTAACCAATCTCACATAAGTCATGAAAAAAGAAACTCCCTCCAAGGTCGTCATCATCCCGAGACCCCCGGCAGCGACCGAAAGCGAAGAATCCGCTTCCCAGGAACCCATCATCTGCACCAGGTCGGCCAAACCGGCAAGCATGCCGCCTCCGCCTCCTGCACCCGCACCTGCTGCTGAGGAAGAAGCCCCCAAGGCAGAAGAAGCGAAACCCGTCAAGCGCAGGGTATGCAAGACCAGGCTTCCCAAGAAACCCATTCCAAAGAAGTAGATCACGGTAACTAAAAACCATTCAATCGCCATGAAGAGATTTTACAGCGTAATGATCATGCTTGCGCTGGGCTTGACGCTTGCCGTCCCGGCCCTGGCCAAGCACAAGAATTTCAAGGTATCGGTGTATGTCCGCGCCTATGAGGTGGACAAGATGAAGGACACCGAGTGGCTCGAGTCCACCTGGAAGACCATCTCCGACCAGCTCGACGTGGACAAAATCTACCTCGAGACCCACCGCGACCTGCTCATCGTCGACGACGCCACCCTCGAGAAGGCCAAGAAATTCTTCGAGAAACAGGGCATCGAGGTGGCCGGTGGCATCACCTACACCATCAACGAGGCCAACAACTTCGAGACCTTCAGTTACTCCGATCCGGAGGACAGGGCGATGGTCAAGAAGATCGCCGAGCATACGGCGAAGCATTTCGACGAGTTCCTGCTCGACGACTTCTTCTTCACCAGCAGCAAGAAGGACGTCGAGATCAAGGCCAAGGGCAACAGGACCTGGACCCAGTACAGGCTCGAACTGATGAACGAAGCCGGCCGCAACCTCGTGGTGGGACCGGCCAAGGCCGTCAATCCCAAGGTCAAGGTCATCATCAAATACCCCAACTGGTACGACGATTTCCAGGGCCTGGGCTTCAACCTCGAGTATGGTCCGCAGATCTTCGACGGTGTCTGGACTGGCACCGAGACTCGCGACCCTTCGGGTGCGCAGCACCTTCAGAACTACCTCAGTTACAATATCATGAGGTACTTCGAGAACATCTCCGGCGGCCGTAACGGCGGCGGCTGGGTGGACTCCGGCGGCATCTCGATGAGCATGGACCGCTACGCGGAGCAGCTTTTCCTCACGGCCATCGCCAAGGGCCGCGACGTGATGCTCTTCGACTACAGCCAGCTATCGAGCATCAGGCTCAACCCCATGTACCGCGGTGCCTGGCAGGGTACCGGCACCAGCTGGAATTACGACGAGATGACCGCTCCTTTCAAGAAAGGCAAGGAGGAAATCACCCCCACCACGATGGCCCGCATCGCCGACATCGTCCTGCGTGACGCGGACGAACTCGTCGGCAAACTCGGCGAGCCCGTCGGCATCCAGTCCTACAAGGTTTTCCACGCCACCGGCGAGGAGTTCCTGCAGAACTATCTCGGTATGATCGGCCTGCCCATGGACATGTACTCGAAGTTCCCCGAGGGAAGGAAGGTGGTCCTGCTGACCCGTCAGGCCGCGACCGACCCTGACCTGGTGGCCAAGATGCAGAAGCAGCTCATGGGCGGCGGTGACGTGTTCATCACCACCGGCCTGCTCGAGGCGGCTCCTGAAAAGGTCGCCGAGATCTGCGAGCTCCGCACCGACTACCACAAGGCCATAGTCAACGATTTCGGCCGTTACGGCAAGAGCGAGAAGGACATCATCATTCCCGAGATCAACTACCTGACCAACGACAGCTGGGAGATCATCAGCGCCGGCCGTCCCCTTACGAACGGTGTTTCCGGCTATCCTTTCCTCCACAGGGCGCTGTACTCGCAGGGCAATCTCTACGTCATCGCCATCCCCGAGGACTTCGGCAACCTCTACGACCTTCCCGAAGGAGTGCTGAACGAGCTGCGCCGCTATATGAGCAAGGACCTCGACCTCTATATGGAGGGTCCCTCCAAGGTCAGCGTGTTCCTGTATGACAACAAGACCGTCATCGTCGAGAACTTCAACGACGAGCCTGTGGACATCAAGCTCGTCGGCGGCGAGGGGATGAAGAAACTCACCGACCTCAAGACCGGGGAAGTGATCGAGTTCGCTGCCCAGGCCAATCCTTTCGGAGCCTTCTTCGCCCGCATGGGCACCCCTTCCGTAAAGGCTCCCGTCACCATCAAACCCCACTCCTACGTGGCGTTCAGTTACGAATAAACGCTTGATATGAAAAGGATTGCATCAGTTTTCCTTTCGGTCCTCCTGCTGGCCGGCTGTGCCGGGAACAAGCCGACGGAGTTCGACTTCCACCAGGGCGTGAATATAGGCAAATGGCTCTCGCAGAACTGGGTGATGGGAGAGCAGCGCGAGAAAATCTTCACCGACGAGGACATCGAACTGCTCGCTGAGAACGGTTTCGACCACATCCGCCTCCCCGTCGACGAGGCCCAGCTCTTCAACAGGGACATGACCCTGAACGAGAGCACCGTGGCGCTCATCCACAGGGCCATCGACAGCTGCCTCGAGCACGGGCTGAAGGTCATCTTCGACCTCCACATCCTGCGTTCCTTCAACTTCCTTGACAACGACGCGCCGCTCTGGAAGAGCGTGGAGGAGCAGGACAAGCTCGTCAACATGTGGAGGGACATCCAGGGCATCCTGTGCCAGTATCCCGTCACCGACGTCGCTTATGAGTTCCTGAACGAGGCCGTTGCCCCGACCGACGAGCAGTGGGCCGACCTCATGCTGCGCCTCCTGGCGATGGTGCGCGAGACCGAGAAGGACCGCGTGGTCGTCTTCGGAGCCAATATGCAGAACCAGGTGGGGCACGTCAAGAACATCAAGGTTCCCGATGACGACAAGAACATCATCCTGGCCTTCCATTTCTATGAGCCGCTGCTCATCACGCACTACCAGGCTTCATGGACCCCGCTCCGCATCCTCAACTTCAACGGACCTATGCAGTATCCGGGACAGCTGATCCCCGACTCGGTGTATGAAGCGTTAAGCGACGAGGAGAAGGCCGTCGTGGAGCCGTACAACCACTCCTATGACAAGGACTGGATCCGCGGCCAGTGGAAAGAGGCCATCGATTATGCGAAGGAGAATGGCCTGAAACTCTATCTGGGCGAGTTCGGCTGCATGGTCAATTGCGGCGAGGAAGTCCGCCTGGCGTGGCTCAAGGATGTCGTCGACGTCGCACGCGAGAACGGAATCCCCTACTCGATGTGGGAGTACAGTGCAGAGTTCGGTTTTGCCGACCGCAACAACAAGGGCGTCATCCACAACCGTCCCTTGATGGAGGTATTCGTCAAATAATCAAGTATTACTTTGTAGTGGGCAGCCGTAGGACAGCGTTCCTGCGGCTGCCTGTGCATATGACCTGGTGCGCCAAGGCGGCGTCGGCCTGCTCGGCCCAGACGCCGGCCTTGTTGGGATGGACGGCGTACTCGGGGAAGTTGGACGACTTGATGTCCAGGCGCAGGGAATTGCCGGCGCGGACGGTCCAGACGACGGGAAGGGCGACAATCTCGATGCGGACTTTCTTCCCTTTTTTATAGGTCTGCCGCTTGCCCAGGAGATCCTTGCGGTAGCCGAGGGTGGTGATGGAGGTGCGCATGTTATAGGCCGCTCCGTCGGGCGTGACCTCGCTCAGGGTGAAGGCGAAGGCCGTGTCGTCCACGTCAGTGCTGACCTTCAGCCTGACCTTCACCGCCCCTGCTATGGTCACATCCTCCTTCAGCGGTTCGCTCACGAAACTCAGCACGTCGTCGCGCCAGCCGGCCTCGGGCTGGACCCGGCTGCCGCGCCTCTGCTGCGAGGTGAAGAGGGTCTCGCCGCCGACGGCATAGACCGGGTCGTCAGGGTCGTAGGTGTAGCCGACCCTGCCGCGCCGGTCCTTCCGCTCGGAGAGCGTCAGGACATTCCACTTATCCCCTTTCCGCTTCGCCGAAAGGTAGAAATCCTTGTGCCCGGAGGTCTTCAGGGGCCATCCGTCGAGCCTGAGCCACTCGTCGCGCTCGATGGCATAGGCCAGGATCTCCTGCTGCGGGACCTGCTTGCGCACGAGTATGTCGTAAAACCACTCGAACTGGTCGGAGGTGGTGTTGAAATCGCGGGCGTGCTCGTGCGGGACGTGCGTCGGCGTGGGCTGGAAACTGTGGTTCCACGCGCCGAGGATGAGCCTGCTGTGCGCGCGGACTTCCTCAGGAAGCCGCTCGAAGCCCAGCAGGGTCCCCTCCTCGTGGTGGTCGAACTGGCCTGCGACGATGGTGACGGGGACGCTGACAGCCCGGCTTGCACGCTTCAGGTCGGCCCAGACTCCGGTGTTCCAGTAGGGGTCGGTGTAGTCGGTATGGGTGATCCAGTCGCGGTAATACTGGAGTTTCTGGCCGAGGACGGCCTCGTCCGCCTCCACCTGGGGACGGTACAGATAGAAATCGTAGTAGTTCTCACCGACTGGCTGGCCGGGCTGGCGCGGCGGACGGACGATGTCCTCCTCGGCGTTGTCTATGGCCCAGCCGCTCATAATGTCCTCGCGGAAAAGACCCGCCCGGAAGCAGGAAATGTGCCTGTCCACGCCGTAGTGGCTCAGATAAATCGCCTTGACCTTGTCCGGGAGAGAGTCCGCTACTATCCATCCCGTGAGAGCGGTATACGAACTTCCGAAAATGCCTATGTCACCGCACCAGGGCTGATCCGCGAGCCATTTGTACAGGGCTATGCCGTCCGCGCGCTCGTCAACGTTGGGCCGGTAGAAGCCCTCGGAGCCGCCCTTGCCGCGACAGTCCTGCTGGATGTAGCCTATGCCCCTGCGGGCGTACTCGCGCGCCAGGCTGTTGTTGTCGCCGCGGCCGCCGTACACATATGGGGTACGCGTCACTACTACCGGATGCGGACCATCCCCTTCAGGGAGGTAGATCCGCGTCAGGAGTCGGACGGTATCTCCGCCCGGCACCATCTCCTCATGGTATGTGTAGTCGCCTATGACGGGAGCGTCGTTGAAGGAAGTGCGGGCAGGCGCCCTCCCGGTCTGTGCGGGGGCGGAACAGGACACCAGGACGGCGGCCGAGAGCAGGAATGAAAGGGTTTTCAGGGACAAGTTCATGACTTATGGGCATTTTTCCAAAGATAATGTTTTATATTTGCATTCTGAAACCAATTTTAGTACAAGACAATGAAAAGAATCGTCATGATCCTTAGCGTCATAGCGACGCTGTCCTTTATCGGAACCAAGGCCTCCGCCCAGATGACCTCGATGGAAGTTCTCTCGCATATGGGCTTCGGTTACAACATCGTCAAGACCACCGACTTCGAGCCTTCCGCCAGCGAGGAGTTCTTCATCAACATCCTCAACCTGGACCTGAGACCCACCGACTTCCTCGGCTTCGAGATCGGAGTCGACTACAAGACCGTCGACTTCCGCTCCAAGGAGGACGCCTTCTATCTAGACAACAACAATGTCATCCACGCCATGCCGTTCAAGGCGAAATACGACGTCAACTACACCAAGAATTTCAGCCGTTTCAGGACCAACACCTTCAGCGCTCCCGTCACCCTCAACCTCTACGCAGGACCCGTCACGATCGGCGGCGGAGCCGAGGCCAACTTCAATCTCCCCGGCCGCGTCAAGGACAAATTCTTCGTCGACGGCAAGAAGAACAAGAACATCGAGAAGGGTGCCCAGTTCAACAAGTTCAACTACAACTTCCTGGGTTACATCAGTTTTGAGGACACCGGCATCTACGTCAGGTATTATCCCAAGAACAGCCGTCTCATGCCCGAAGGCGGTGTGGACGTCAGCTTCCTGACCATCGGCGTCATCTACAGGATGTAGTTTCGCCCCCTTGAATATAACAATAAACGTCGAACGACAGCCCGAGTGGCTGTCGTTCATCGTTTAATCGGAAAGTTGGCCGGAGGCTTACTTCTTGAACAGTTTCCTGAGGAGGTTCCAGATGCAGAGGAGGACGACGGCGCCTATGACGGCGCAGACGATCTGGCCATACCAATGTGTCCAGAAGGATCCGGTCGCGCCGATGAGACGGAGCAGCCAGCCGCCTACGAAACCGCCGACGAGACCGATGAGGATGTTCCAGATGAGACCTGTCTTGGCCTTGACCACGAAGAAACCGGCGAGCCAGCCGGCGATGGCTCCGAAGAGCAAAGTAAGAATGATGTTCATTGTTTAATGGGTTAGTGTTCAGAGCAAAGATAATAATCATTTGGAAATAAACCGATAGCAGCATCCCATAAACGACGGTCAATTGTGCGGTGCGGCGTGCGACTCCTTGCTCTCCTTGTGCAGGTCGGAAGGTGTGGCGTTGAATTCCTTGGTGAAGCATCTGGTGAAATACTTAGGGTCGTTGAAGCCGACCTCGTAGGCTATTTCGGAGATGTTCATGTCCTTGTTGGTGCCGTTGCAGATCATTTCCTTCGCGACGTTCAGGCGGTATGTCCTGATGAACTGCGCGATGGACTGGCCTAATGTCCTCTGTATCTTTTCGTTCAGCATGCTGCGGCTCATTCCCATCGCGTCGGCGAGGGCATAGACGTCAAGCTCCGGATCCTTGTACATCTTCTGGATGGTCTTCAGCAATTCGGATGAGAAGTCGGACCCCTTGTTCGACGAAGCGCCGGGGAACAGGGTGTTGTGGCTCGCGATCATCTCATTCTGCTTCTGCAGGAGGGCGTTCTGCTCGGAGAGTTCCTCCGCCCTTCTCTCGAGTTCCTTCTTCTGGTCGTTCAGTATCTTCGTCTGCCTCTCCACCTCCTGCTGCAGGAGATTCTTCGTCTTTTCGGCGGATTTGGTATACCATATCCAGATCAGGTGCACGAGCAGTCCCAGGAACATCAGGCAAATGAGACGGAACCACCATCTCTTGAACAGGACAGGTCTGACATCAAGGGCCTTCTCGTCCTGGGACAAGACAATTCCCTTCTTGTCGACCGCGCGTATCTGGATACGGTATTTTCCGCCGGGAATGTGCCCGAACTTGACGTGCTTGTCGTTTCCGAAGACCGGGGACCAGTCCTTGTCGATGGGGAATACCCTGCTTTCGTAGATTATACCGGAACTCTTTCCGTAGGACAGGTCAGAGAATTTCAGAGTGAAATCGGAGTCCTTTTCGTCCTTGCTGATGGTGTCGGAAAACGAAAGGCTGTGGAACTGTCCCTTGTTGTAGTAACCGGATATGGCGACATCGGACTTGAGTCCCGATTCGCCCACGACGTAACTGGAACGGAGGATGCTGAGGCCGCCTCCCTTCAGTCCCATATATATCGTCCCGTTGTTTCCTTTCACTATGCTGTTCTCGCAGAACGCCATCGACTTGAGTCCGTCGTCCATTCCGTAACTCTCCATCTCTCCGGTCTGCGTGTCGAGGCGGGAGAGGCCGTTCTCCGTCGTGATCCACAGGTAGATACCGTCCAGAAGGAGGCCGTTGATCTGATTGTCCGCCAGACCGTCCTCTTCCGTATATACAGTAATCTCAGGACTGTCCGACAGCCAGTTGTCCACCCTGAACAGACCGTTGCCGAAAGTACCGCCCCAGATGGTATCTCCGTCAGGAACGATCGACATGCAGACGGGATAATCCGCCATCGTCCTGGACTCCAGGGTCTCCAAGTCTATGATGCTCACGCCTTCCAGGCTGCTCACCCACAGTTTGCCCGATACATTGCATAATCCAAGACAGGCGGACTTCCTCACGGGAGGTTCGATGAATGAGTCTTGGGCTATGTCATAGACGAACAATCCGCTGCGGGCCGCAATCCAGATATAGTCGTTTATGCTGTCGTAAGCCAGCCCGAGGACGACGTCGATGTTCTTGGCCAAGTCCGACTTGGACCCGCCGGGAACGTGGATGACATCGGAGCCGGACTTATTGATGTAATTCAGGTGCCCGTCCACGGTGCCCATCCATATCCTGCCCTTCCCGTCCTCGCAGAACGCCGTAATGGAATTGCCCTGGAGGGAGGAGTTGTCCATATTGTAATTGCGGAACACCAGGTCCCCGACCTGCCTGCACAGGCCGAATCCCGTGGTCGCGAGCCACATCGTCTCGTTGCTGTCGATGAAGGCCGCCCTTACAGGCGTGGAAGGGATGGGTGATGACGTAGTCTCTATTCGTGAAAG
>Ga0310786_10006797_pt1 | contig 15101 bp, 16 predicted proteins | sample AusTroGonzalo_MG_FD_203881 | JGI IMG/M metagenome (GOLD analysis project Ga0310786, IMG submission 203881) | Bovine rumen microbial communities from tropical cattle in Woodstock, Queensland, Australia - Gonzalo_03 (v2) (version 2) | ecosystem: Host-associated > Mammals > Digestive system >... | reverse complement strand
CACGGCGGCTGCCTCGGTGTCGGCGGCAAGTTTCGCCTTGGCCACTGCCAGCAGCTTCGTCACCAACGTGTAGGCCTTGCCTGCCACGGTGTTGGCCAGCGTAAGGGATTGCTCTTCCTTCTGTGCGGCAATCACCATCTTTTGTGCCAAGCTCAACGCTCCGTAGGCACCGGCAAGCGAAAGAAGCAGTGCTTTGTGCTGCGTCCAGAACTTCACTACGGTGGTCAGCACCTTCAGCCCGGATGCAGAGGATCTTATGAGGTCTGTGATGACGGGAATCAGTTCCTCGCCCAAGGCGGCTTTGGCTTCCTGCACCATGTTTTTGGCCTTTTCCAAATTGGCGGCAGCGTTGTTGTTCACCGTGCTGAATTCCTCCATCATGGATGTGCCGTTGGCAAATTCGGTGGCCGACACTTCCAGTATGCGCCGGAACTCATCGGTCTGGCTGCTCATGGCACCGATAGCCTCCTGCACGCCCACGGCATTCAATTTCAGGTTTTTGAGTTGCGCACCCAATTCATCGGCGGGCATTCCTTGCATCGATTCCGAGAACCGAAGCATAAACTCTACTGGGTTTGTATTGAGCAACTCGCGCATCTCTTCCACGGGCTCGCCCATGGCGTCGGCAAACTTGCCGATGTTGGCGGCAGCCTTGGTCATAAGTTGGCCGTAAGCGGTGGCGGCAATCTCAGCATTGATGGATGCGTTCTCGAAAGCAGCGCCCAACCCGATGGCCTCCTGCACAGATGGTTTCATCGCGTCAGGCAGTGCACCGAGACGCTGGGCAAACTGGGCCACGTTGCCCTCGGTGGCAGCGCAGGTGGCACCCACGCTGTTGAGGGCGGAACCGATAGCATTGAAAGCGTCTTCGATGCCCATCTCTTTGGTGTCCTGGAACGCTCCGCGAATCTTACCCAACACAGTGGCTATTTCCTCGGCTCCACCCTGGAAGGAGTCGCCAAGGGCCACGTTGGCCACGTCCACCGAACGGGCAAACGCCTCTATTTCCTCCTTGGCCAGTCCTATACGACCGCCAATTTCGGCAATCTTCAGCAGCTCTTCTGTGGAAGTGCGGGTGTCGATTCCCTTCAGCGACTCATGTAGCTGATCCACCTCCTCGCGGGTCATGCCGGTGGTCTTCTGCACGGCGCTCATCGCGTCATCCAGCGTGGCGTAGGCATCTACGTATTCCTGGGTGGCGGAGATGAAACGGCGGAGAGCAGAAGAGGAAGTTTGTAGGACAGCTGCCACGCCTCCTGCCGCCATCATAAAGTTTCTCGATTTCTCTGAAGCAGACTCCAACTCTTTCGAGGTTGCCCCGATTTCTTTCTTGGCATCGGCAAAAATAGACTTAAGCCGTGCAAGTTTTTCAGATTTTTTATACCATTCTTCAGAGCCAATCGGGAGTTTGTTGAGTTCGTTGGCTGTTTGAGTTATGGCAGATCGTATAGATTTCAGGTTGTTTTCTACTCCTTGCTGATTGAGCCAGATGTTTACACGCTTATTTGCCTCTTTAGCCATAATAATACTGTTGTATATTTAAACTATTTTTGTATTTTTGCATCGTTAAAAAGAAACGGTCATGTTTTTAGCAGAAGTCATAGGAACTGTTTTACTTTCATACCTTTTCATAAAGGTTGTTGGCAAAATAATGGGTGATTGTCACGAGCCTTTTCGCTGGTAATCTTTTACAAAAAGACTCGTACAGAGTCTTGGGACTGCAGTATCTTCCAACACGTGCCGATAGCGCTGAACGAATATATCCACAGCCGGACGAGAAATCGTCCGGCTGTGCTGTTCATATATGGTTCTGTATTTTATCATACTGCAAAGATACAGTGGTGTTTTGTAACAGAATGGGACACAAAAAAATCACTTTTTTGAGAAATGTCCCACTTCGGAGTTGCCGTAGTTCTCAGACAGCCGCCGGAACTCCGCCATCACTTTGTCGCCGTAGTAGTCGGCCACAATGTCGGCCAACTCAGGCATGTTGTTGTCAATGGGCGGGTTGAGCCAGTCGGCAGGGGTGCGCTTGCGGTAGATGCGTTTGGATGCCGCCTTGCCGCTTCGGGTGGCGGTGCCGTTGCGCGGCTGCCCGTTGCCCACTCCATAAAGACGGAATATGCCATGCACGGGGAGCTTGAATCCCACACCGTCCACTTCGCCGTCCACTTTGTGGGTGGTGTTCTTGATGCTGTATTTCAATTTGCCTTCGGTGATTCCGGCCCATCTGCCTTTGGTGTAGGTATGCGGTGCACGCTTGCCGTCTTGAAATGTTGCAGCATTGGCGGCCAACTGCTTCCTCACGCGGCTGTTCCAACCGCGAACCTCGCGGTTGAATTCTTCGGCGGTTTTGATGTGTTCGTCCATGGCGTTACTTTTTCAGCTTGCGTTCTGTTTCTCGGTTCTCTTTGATGCGGCGGTTCAGCCAGTTGAGCATGGTGGTGGCTTTGCTGTGGAGGAACTGTGGTTCCAGATAGGCTTTGTCGCCCATCAGGGTGTGATGGATGTCGGGCCACGACGGAGTGTTCTTTCGATCATCCTCTTCATCGAGTTCAATCTTCTTTCCGTCCATGGTGCTCTCATCGGCTGATGGAAACAGATATCCATATTTCCGTTCCAATGCCGCAGAGCGAACCGCCTGATAATTCGTCACCAAGGCAAACAGAGTCTCTTCATCCACCTTGGCCAGCCGCTCGGTGTTGCGGTCCAAACCAAACATCGAGAAGGGGATGCGCACGACGGGGTTATGGGATAAACCCATACGCGGTCTGTAGAGCACCGAAATGGATTCGCGGTGTTTTTTGCGCATCATCAGCGTGTCGGCATACATAAACTCCTCCCACGTCACGTCGGCCAACATGTTCTCGAAGCCATAGAGCCGCCGCCATCCGGCACGGATCACCGGCATTTTGTTGTCTCGGAACACGGGCTGGGTGTCCAGGATGAAAGCGAGTCGGTCGATGGCAATCCACCGGCGTTGCGTCTGTGGTATTTTTCGCCACATCCTTTTCGGTATGCCAAGCACTTGGCGCACCATCGCATCTGGATAGTCCAGCTTCAGCAGCCCGCGCATCCGGCAACCGCAAGCAGCGCGGAACTGCTCTGGAGTGAGGTCAGCCCAACTGTCAGGTACTGGAAACAGATGTTCCGATTTTCCTATGATGCAGAGGTCAATCATTCCCGCCACCACGATTTGATGATCACGGTGTAGCGCAAACCCGCCCACCGTTCCTGCATATTCTCCACCTGCTCGGCTTCCACGTCTTCAGCCAGAATGGTGCAGCCTTTTTCGCGGTATGCGTCCATCAGTTTTTTCAAGATGCTGTCGCCGATGGTTTCGCAGCGGGCGAACACGGTGTCAATCTGATCCCAGTCGTTCACGTCCGGGTAGCCGTCCACCACAGCAAAGGAGGTTTCTCGCTCTTTCCAGATGCCGCTGCTCTGTTTGGAATAGGCATTCCTGAAGCCCTCGCCAACCACGCATGGATAGTCGCACACGTTGCGCAGCCCTTGGTAGAACTCGTGGGCTTCTCCTCTGAAGAAGTGCTTTTCGCCCTCCTTTGCACCGATGAGTGGATTGTTGGCCGCCTCTTCGCGCAGCACATCGTAGAAATCAATGATAGTGTCGTTTTTCATACCACAAAAATCTTCTTCTTGTTGTTGTCGCGTTTCAGCAGATTGCGTCCCGGATTGGTCTCGCCGCAATACTCCTTATATTTCGGATAGTCGTTCACATGAGCGTTCATATACTCGATAGCACGCTGTATATAGCTTTCGGCATAGCCGTTATAGCGTTCCTTCAGCCGAATGATCTCTTCCCCAGGGAGCTGCTTCACGTTTTTTCCGTCACCCGACATCTCTTCCACCATTATGCCTCGGTCGGTAGGCACAGTCATCAGCTCATCAATGCCAACAGCCACCGACTTGTACACCACGTATTTCATCAGGTGGCTCAAAAACGGAGCGTAAATAATGCTCTCTCGGTCGGCGATGATGTCTTCGAGAAAATCCGCGCCGATGCGGTGGCTAAGGTGAATTTCCTCCACCAAGCGAATGAAATAAGTCATTCGCATAAACACCAGGCGTGAACCTTCAATGTCGAAAACCTCTCCAAACTCCTGCGTGTTTCTCACCAGCGACTTCATCGCCTTCTTCCGCCACGGACTTTCTTCGTATTTCGAGAGCACATCTATGTGGTCCTCGCACAGACGCATGGCGTTGTCCAAGGCCTCGAATCCGGTCAACCGCATATCCCGTTTCAGGTTCTCTTCCTGATAGCGATACGGTCTGTTTTCTTTGTCGTGCGGTACGGTGGCACCGCTGTCATCAAGTTTCATCGATATCTCGCTGTAAGCGTCCGCGTATGACAGTCTGGCCACAGCGCATTGCAGACACTCCAGCAACTCGGCATAGAGCGCGGCATGTTCGGTCTGGGTGGCCGGATCCGCATAGTAAGCAGCCACGTCATCAAACAGCGGCTGACCTATGGCAGGGATGATGGTCCGTTTCTCCACCATGGCCATGGCGGGAAAGATGGTTTTGATATTGAAATTCACCGACACGGAGACGTATTTCTTCAACTCCTCCGCTTTGGTGTTTTTGGCTATTGTGAATAGTTTCGGGTCCATATTGCTCTATCGTTTATGATACGGTTTCCTCGGTTGAGTGACCTGTGTCCAATGTGGTGAGGGTGATGTTGCGATAACGTACATCAATATGCTCGTGTCCGTTGAACTGCAGCATCAATTCCACAGGATCCAGAATCTGCTGACGCTCGCAATGGTTGAGGATCATCGACACCATGAAAGCCTCCCTGATGTCGGATCCGGAACCTGCACCGCCTGTATATCCGCTTCCTCCTGGCATACCAGCGCCAAACACGGCAGGGTTGATCATCAGCGAGAACAGAATCTCGCTGTTGGCAGCCACCGACGTGGAGAGCTTTTCGAGTGCGTTGGTTCCGTTGTCCAGTTTCTTGATTTCCCATTTGCCTGAATCGCCAGCGCCTTCGTCGTTGTATGGCGTGATGAAGGCCTTGTTGGCATTTTTGCTGTCGCAAAGGTTGCGTTCCATCTCTTCCAGCCAATTATTGTAGTCTTCTTCTTTGTTGCGCTCCGGATGTTCGGTATAAAACTGATCTCCGAAATGCTCCTCAATGTAGCTGTAAGGCACATTGATATGCCACAACAGACTCATGGCGTTTTTGTAGGAAGCCTCCAAAAAGCGCGGAACCTCCCTGTAAACATCAATCCACCCCGCCTTCCACACGGCATCCCAAGCAGGAAGGGCGTAGTAGTCGTTGTTGCTGAAATAGTTTTTGATTCTCGGGAAGGCAATGGCAGACATTCCTTTCAGTTTTTTGTTGTCTTTTCTCCACTGCAGGTCGTAAAACGGGTCTGTTTCGTCAAGCATGGGATAAACCACGGCGGTTTTGTCGGGGTTGCTGTTTTCGAAATCGTTATACACCAGCAGTTTGGTTTTGTCAACGCTAATACGGCAATGGCGTGCGTTCACCGTCACGATGCGCACAATTTTGTCGCCTGCCTTGTTGAACACCAGCAATGGGAAACAGTTTCCGAATTTGAAGAGGTCGCGCAGCGCACCGAAATGATGTTTCCGGAATCCGTATGAGTTGAGGAATTCCAGCACTTCCAGATTGTTGTATGGTTCATACGTCTCTTTCAGCTGTTCATTGATGCCAGTGAGCTTCACAGGCACCACGCCGCTTCCGGCGCAGGTGCGGCATCGGTAGTCAATGCCGGTGTTCAACACCCCCACACCTCCGATGGTGCGCATCATGTTACCTGGAGCGTTGTTGTCTTGGCCCCAGTTCACATATTTCACGCCATCATGCTCAAAATATTCCTCCACCTTTTCATTGGTTTCGGTTTTCGGCTTCCCGTAGGTGGTCACCAGGGCTTTTTCGCCGATCATCATCAGCGGCACGCCTTTTGCGTTTTTCAGTATTTTTCCCATAGCTATAAGGTCACTCGTTGTTCGTTAAAGGTTCTGATTAGGTCGATATTCACCGCCACGGCGTGCCCGACGGGTAATCCGTGGATGTTGAATTCCTGAATGTTGCGCACTCGGTTGGCACCCATGTCGTTTTTCCATCCACAGAGCTGCGCCCGCTGGATGAACTTCACTTCGCCCGACTTGGTATAGAACGAGATGGAGAAAAACACCGGTTTGCCGCCGGCCTCTTTCACTTCCATCTCCTTCAGTGCCATATTTCTGCTAATTGTCTGCATATTTTCACTATTTGGCCGCAAAACTACAATACAAATTCGGACTATATTGGGACACAACAATGACCGTTTTCCGCAGTGCTATTTTTCATCATGGCTTTCAGGGTGGATTTCAGGGCATTGAGCTCCGTTCCTGCCGCTATTTTTGAATGCAATCAGCTAAACGGGCCTGCCTGTGCCCTACTCTTCGCGGCGCGCACCCTACAATTTTCATCGAAATATGAAACGGGGGTGCGCGCTATTGGCGCGATGGCTTGGGAAAAATCATCATCGTTCTTGGCTATGTATCGAAACAATTTTACTCACATTCAAATAATTTTGTATTTTTGCTGCGTCGTTCTCGGACGAGGGAAGTTACGGGCTTAAGGTCGCCAAGTTGTCATGACTTACAGACTGTTCGAACTTTTCAGGAGGATTCGCAGAAAGCGGGTATCTGAGCCCAACGTTTCGGTCTCCTCCTTTTTTTTATCTCATATTTTTGGTAATAGCATGTAATCTATATTGGTAGTATATCTGCCCGTTTTTTCTCGTATATTTATACCTTGCTATGTTGAAATACAATTTTCGGCCTTTCACTTTCATGTAATAGAATTTGTCTATTTTATCTTTCCGAGTTTTATAAGGGACTGAACTTTTTCTACAATACGAATTATTCAACTGCCCGCTCAATTTATTTATCTTTGATGGCGAAATAACTTTTTTGTCCAAGGCGTCATTGACAATGTGTCTGTAATCTTTACTCTCAACAGATACCGACACTGTCTTTCCTCTGGAACCTGGATCTTTAATTTTTGCTTGAAAATGTTTTGGAAGACTACTCTTTAATTCACGAACCAATCTGTCTCGTTGCTTCCCTACCGCTGATTTGCTGTAATTGGATAGACCTCTTCCTACTCCTGTTGAACTTGCACCTCCTCCGTTCATGGTCTTAATCTTTTAATAATATTATTCTCATAAAATATAACCGTTGTATCTCCAAAATCAAAATCAAGACGTTGCCCGTAGTGGAGGATCGTTGATGGATGGAGACGTCTCATCGCTTCTTTCATGCCTTTGCACCAGTACTCCCGACCACGTTTGCTCATAGCCGGTCCTTGCGTGCTTACGGCAATAGTTCCTCCTGGCTCAATACCGTCAAAACAAAATTGGAATGTTCGTTCCTCCGCCCACATTACGGTTGGTACCACATTTAGCCCGTTGCGTTGCCAATATTCGGCCACAAACTGCCGTCGCCAGTTGTTCCATATCTTCATTGCCAAGGGCATATCTAAATACAAGCTGAAACCAGGAGATAGCACAAAGGGAAATTCTTTCAATATATCCACATATTTCAACGGTCTGCGCCACACTCGCTCAAACTGGTAGTCGTCCAAAAAGAAGTGTACGCCAACATCCTTTCGTTTATGGCTCGTAGCCAAATGAAACGATAGCAATTCCTTTGTTGGCTGTATATCCTGCCTGCGAATAACAGGTATGTCATATTTTCCAGCACAGTTATCACTAATAAGATCCAGATGATAATATTTGTTTGTTCTTTCTGCCATTGTTTTTGAGTAGCTTTTCGCGGCAAAAATAGAATGAGCTCACAGAATCCGTTGGAAACTCTGTAGGAAACGCTGTGCCATAGCACTTTACAAAAAAAACAACCGAAAAACCTATCAACCTAAGTTCGTGCGGATGAACGCACGTTTTTTGCGGGCGGCGGTGTCGCCATATTTGGTCCACACCATCTTATCAATAGCATCCGAGAAGTGGGTGGCTTCCTCCGGCAACACGCCAGAAGAAGGACGCTCCGATGATTTGTCCTTTTTGAAACGGTCGTCTCCGTAAATCATCCTGGCATTGTTCATGGATATGAGTGTAAAACGGCATCGGTTGCCGTTGATTCTGAAGCGAACCGGGCAAGACGCTTTTTCGCTCAGAATGTCGGACCACAACAGGTATTTGTCGCTCTGCGGCGGCTCCATGCCTTTGTGAACCTTGGTGATAACATTCCAACAGGCTCGACGAAAATAATCGATTGCCTGGTCGTTGTAGCTTTTGGCATTGAGCACATTTGGATTACGATGGTCTCCGTATCTGTCACGATAGAAGACGATAGTCTTGTTGTGATGACCGGCATAATAGGATATCAGCCTCGTGCAGATCTGGTCAATAATACCGTCTGCACCTCTGTCAGGCTTGGCAAAAAACTCATTGATTTGATAAAGGAAGTCGCCGCTGAAGTTCGGTTCAGGTTCGTAGAACTGGCTTTCGGTCATCACCGACTGTTCATGGTTGAAGGTCTGGCACACCACAAAAAGAGATATCTGGCTCCCCCAGTCGGGAGCCACCTCCAACGGGCGGTCGGGGTCGCAATCTCGGTCATATATCGATGACGCGGTGCGCTTTGCCACCTCAGGCTTACCCAACAGTATGATTCCGTCTTTGGTCATCTTCTCGGCGTCCAATCCCGTGAAATAGACTTGACGTTGCTGGTCGATATTGTAGAAGCAATCCTCCACGCGGTCGGTGTAGAGGTTCAGCACTTCGGTGTAGAACTCCAGCTTGGTTAGCGTGGCCTGCATGTCTTTGATATACTTCAGCCCCACATTCTTGAGGTTGTCGAAAGCGTTGGCCAGGTAGAAGAGAGTTCCATCGGGCGAGATCTTTGGCGGCATCAGCTGGCGCACCCGCTCGATGTCGTTCCAGCATTCGGCAAACTGCGCAGGAGTGTCCGTATCAAGCAGCTGCATCTGAAGGTTCACGATTCGGTTCCAGACGGAGAGGATATCGCAGTTAAAGAGTTCGCGGTAATAGTCGGCATACTTCAGCACCCATCGCGCTTCACGGGTGTAGGGCATGGAGGTGGTCATGTCGAAACCATGGTGCAGGTGGCAGGCGTGGTGTGCTCCTTTGCCAAAGTGTTCCAGGTTGCCACGATTGGTTGGAAAGGCCTCCTTCATCAGCTTCTCTTCTGAGAGGGTGAGCACTTCATCCGCCATGATCTTATCCACATTGGCACCGCGCATGGTTCCGGTTTCGGTTTGCGAAAACATCACCAGCTTGCACCCGTTGGCTGTGCTGATGGTGTTCTCGCATTTTTCCACCTTGTTGTATGGATCCAACCAGCTTTCGGGCGTACGGCGGTTCACCACATAGTTTCCGTCGCGCAGATACCCGAACTTCTCCAATGAGGAAAGCATGGTCTGGAAAGTGCCGGTGTAACCCATGCCGAATGTTTTCACCGGCATTCCTATCACACAGCGCGGCATTCGCCTGATGGCTTCGTCGCACCGCTGGCCAAGGATCCAGCTCTTACCCGTAGCACGACCGCAAACGAGCACAAGGTTCTTGGGGGAAAGAACCTTGCACATCATTTGAATACGGTTTACCGGGATGTTGAGTTGCATAACAAGCAATCAAGATTAGCCAACATCGCCATCTTCCGGATCAGATCCGCCGCCATTATTGCCGCCGCCTTCACCGCCGGTGGTTCCTCCATTGGTTCCTCCGTTGCCGTTACCGCTATCACCACCGGTATTGTTCTGTGTGCCTGCGTTTTCGGGCGCATTCAGCACTCCAAGATATACTGTCGGTGATGCCTGGCCTTCATTGCCTGACGCCGCTCCGATGAGGAAGGCGTATAGATGGACGGTCTTCCCGGCAAACTCTTCAGGGACTTCAATCTGAACAGATACGTCTCCGCGTTCACCCACACACTTGCTCACTGCGAAGTCTTCTTCAGGACAGAAGGCGCAAAGATACACTCGGTCTTTGTGAGACACGCGGCGGCTTTCGTATGAGGTGCATTGAACCGTCACTTCTATGGTGTTTCCGGTTGCCGTTGGAGTTCCAAACGTTGCAGGCAACACTCTTCCCTTTGAAACGGCAATCTTTGAAAAATCCAACTCCAGCACTTCTATGCTGTTTCCAATGACTGCCTGAAGGTTTTCGCGCACAAACTCAGAATACCGGGTGCTGCGCCGTGCGGATGATTCATGCTTGAAACCTTCAAACACAGCGTCATACAACGCGCTTCCTGCTTTGCCAACAAGCGCGAACTTCGCTCGGTGAAGCTGCTGTGCTGCAGTTCTGGGATTTTCTCCGTCTTGCAATTTGCGCAAAACATTCATCCCTTTCCAATTGTAACCCACAACATTTCCTAATTTTCCTTTGAATCCTGAGGTTATACCCCAATTACTTTTTGCCATAGTGAATGATTTTTAATGAATACTGATTGTTTATGTGTAGTAGTTACGATTTGAAAGCCGTAGCTACTCGTTTTACTTTCAATAAGAGGTGGTAAGGAGGTGGTTAAGGGGAGGTAAGGAGGAATCAAGACTCCAGGATCTCCGCCGCCTGCGCTTCGTCGATGCTGGACGGAATCGATGAAAGCAGCCTTTCGCGGTCTGGCAGCTTCAGCCGGAGCAATTCTGCCTCTGTGAAATTCACCTCTCGATTGTCCACATTGAACACGATATTCACCTGATTGCGCTCAGCCAAGCGAGGATCAATCACCACAGGAGGCAAATTCTTCAGCCACGATCCGAGGGTTTGCAGGTTTTTAGCCTTCACCGCCTCCGATGCTCCTGGATTGCTGATTTCTTTGAGCAGCGCATCCACAAACCAGTTTTCAATGAATTCGCGGTCGGCTTTCTCTGTCACGTTCCATAGGCGGGCGGCATACTGAACATCCAGCCGCGCTTGTTGAATAGACAGATCGGGATATCGCGAGCGCATCATCTTGGCGGCAATATACGGACGCGGGTACTTGCGCAGCAAAGAGTGCGCCGTGCGCCAACGTTCCAGAATTTCCTTCTGTTTGTCAGACAGGCTCACATCCTCCACGCCCGAATAGTAGAGTGTGATGGCTTGGTAAGCCTCTTCATTGATAGCTGCTAACGCTTTTCCCATAGACTAATCCTCCCAAACTTCCAGGTTTTCATTCTCGCTCTGGCGGAAGAAGGTCATCATCTTCTCAATGGAGGTGTTATCTCTCATTTCGGCATCCTTCATGATGGCACGCCTGACGGCAATCATGCCCTCGAGTCTGCCGCGCTGATAGGCTTCAAAAATCTGACCCTCCTTGTTTCTGAATTGCGGAGACAATTCACACGGGCGGCAACACAACCATTCGGCCACGCGCTGCATAGAGAAGCCGAGTTTGCCCATTTCGGCAACCTCTTTGAGGACATCTTCGGTGAGTTCCTTCATTCTATTTCTTTTTCGGCACTGGCTGTTTCTTTATTCCAGCGTTTTTCAGGATATCAAGCTCGCTCTTCAGCTGCTTGTTTTCGGCAATCAATTCCTGTTGCCGTGTTTTGAGTTGAAGATTTTCCTCTTCCAGTTTTGTGATTTTGTTCTCCTGCTCTCTTAAGGCAATGCGCAAGTCAGTCTGCTCGATGCGAAGGTCTGTCACCTGCTTCATCATGTCATCGTTCCGCTTGTTGAGCAGGTCGATAATCTCTACACGGCCGCGAACATCGTCGAATTTGCGTTTCTTGCGTTCGCGAAGCCAGGCAATGCCGCCCGCGATGGTGGTGGCCACCAACACTAAAGTGGAGGCAACTGAACTGAAGGAGTCGGCAGTGATTGCCAACAGTGCCAGAAGCATAACAATCAATGATTTCATAATGATATAGGGTTTTAATGGGTTTGATTTCTTTTTTGAAGTTCATTCTGAACAGCGGTCAACTCTCTGCGAAGCTCTTCCAGCTTGCGCTCCGTCTTCACCCGTTCCGGACCTTCCGGCATAGGATTCTCGGTGGCTTGGCGGGTGTTGGTTTGGTATTTGAGTTTGTTGCTGTATTTGGCTATGGTTTTCCGTAGGTTCTCTTTTCGGCGGAACAGTTCCGCGCCGTCAACCTTCGTGAAGTCTTCTTTTTTCCCCGACTTGGTGACGGGAACAGGATTCAGCAGATCTTCGGCTTCCTTGATGAGCGTCCGCAGTTCAGGATCAACTTTGCCCGTTTCAAAATACCGCTCTTTCAAGTCGTAGATACGCTCTTTGAGGTCAGACATGGTGCGTATTTCCTCCACCATGGTCTTTCTTAGAGATTTGTTTTTCGCGGTGTTGGCTTCACCCATGTCGAACATCTCGCGATGAGTGCGAGACACCTTCACCGTCAGTGCCGATATCATCTCCTTGGCCTGAAGAATCACGGTGTCAACGGCCACGGTTTTGGCTTTGAGCATAAGCCCTTCTGGCGAGTCTGGTTTGGAAGTTGTTGGATTCAGTTGCGGTGAAGGAGAGTGCTCTTTCTCTGTTGAGGGAGATTCTGGTTCTGCCACATGGCAGAACTCCGTCACGAGCTCAACATCCGATTTCTTTTTTGCGAAAATTTCCGATTGCGGGATGCCCAACAGCAGCTTCAGCTCGTATGTAACCATCCCGATGGTCATTCCTTTCGCCATTCTCGCCTGGCGTGGATTGGAGGCATACTTCTCAAGCAAGCGCCGACCGGTGTCTGGGTCGGCACCGTTGAGAAACCAATTCGTTATTTCTTGCTTTTTCATAACATTTTCAACATATTGCACAATTCCTCCTGCGGATGGCAGTCGGATTTGTCGGAACGGTATGATGCGTGTGTCCATATTCCGGGAGTGCCTTTCAGAGCATTGGAAGAAACTCCCCACATATCGATGTTGTATCTCTTCGGAATGGCGAATTCATTACACAATTCGCGCAACAAATCGCGAAGCGCGTTGATCTGCTCGTTGGTGTATTTCTCATACAGGGTGTGCCCGCGCCATGGGTTTCCGCTGCAATACTCCTTCACAGCGGTCACAGGTTTTGTTTTGTTCACCTTGCCCCAAGGGTAGTAAACTCCGCCTGCGCTCTTTTCGAGAAAGCCCCAACTGTCGATCTCAATGCCGATGGTATTGCGATCCAACGGACGATAAGGCACATTCACCTTTTGGAAATCCTTGTTGGAGAGTCCGAGATGGTAAGCCCAATAGTCAAGATCGAAGAGTTGGTAAATCTGCCCGGTGCGGTCGATGATGAAGTGGGTGGCCACACGTTCAGGAGTTTTGCGCCACCAGGCCACATCGCCGTCAACACTTGGACCAGAAGCCGTGTGATGAAGTACGATCTGCGTTTTGGCCGTTTTTTCCCTTACATATTGGTTTTGCGGGAAGTCTATTCTGATGATGTTCGCCATTGTTTTTTTTCTATTTACGAAACGGGAGCGGGTTTTGGATACCGCTCCCGCATCTAACATAAATTACAAATTGAACAAGTACCATGAAGGTTGAGAGAGTTATGCAGTGGTGAAGGCGAAGGTGTCGCTGTAGCGTTCCTGGCCGTCCACAACCATGAAGGCGTAATAGAGGTAATCCGTTCCCGTGGTGAGGCCCGTGATAGCCTTGGTGTACGCGCTTCCGGAAGTGAAGTTCGTGGTGGAGACCGTCTCCCATGCGTTGGTGCCTTCCTGTTTGTAGCGGAAACCTACCTTGGTGATGGTTTCGTCGTTGTTGGTGAACGTTGCACCAAGGGTTGCGCCAGTAGCCGTTACGCTGCTCTCGTTCACATCGCTGATGGCTGCTGCAGAAACGCTTCCGTTAATGGAGCACAGAGCCTCCACCTGTACATCGCTCAACTCAATGATTTGAGCACAAGGAGTGTCGTAGATGAAGGTGAGGTCGGCACCGTTGGGATCGGTGCTGGCTTTGCCGGAGGTGGCAGCGCTTTCGCTCAGGATAGCGCCACGGTATTTGTCGCCCATAAGGTGCCATTCGCCGCTGTTGGTAAGCACCAACAACACGAGGGGTGCGTTCTGGGTGGCACGGATGAAACCAAGGAGCCCCTTTTTGAAACCGGGGTTGTAGATGGCCAAAGATGCGCGTTGGCTGCGAGAACCCTCTTCGCCCTGTCCGTCATACTTCAGCTCGCCGCTGTCGTTTTTGGAGTAGAGGGTGAAGAAGCGTTTTCCGGCTGCCATTGCCAAAGAGCCCGTCATGGTGACGTTTTCCGCCATATCGGTCGGACTGGCAATGAGAGCGGGCCAATTGGCCACATCGTCGCGGCGAGCCACAAGAATTTTCTTAACGCCGGACATCACATTCGTGCAGTCCAATCCGGATTCGAGATCTTCTAATACTAAATTGCAAGACATATTTTTTCAGATTTTAATGTGATACAGTAGTGTCAATGTAGAGACGCACCGTGGCGCGTCTCTACATCATGGCAACATATTACGCAGCCGTGGTGGCGAAGCTGGTCCACGGGGAGTATTGCTTCTCACCGTCAACGGTGATGTAAGCGCGCACGTAGTAGGTAGTCTCAGCAGAGAGGGAGGTGAGTGCCACGGCCATGCTGCCTGCAGACGGAGTGCCCGTCTTGGCGGTAGGCGTAGCGGTGAGGTCAGAGGTGTATTCCACACCGCCGGCGGTCACCAAGGTGCTCGGGTCGCTGTAGGCCACGTTCACCGTTGCGCCGGTTTGTCCGATAGAGCCCACCGTTACCGAGGTGAGGGAAGGAGCGGTGGTCTTGGTGGTCACCTCGATCACAGCGCTCTTGTACACGTCGGTGCCGGATTCAACCTGCAGCTGCAAGTAATACTTGGTGTTGCGGTTGAGGCTGGTGAGTTCAGCGGAATAGTTGCCATCGTCGCCCTTGGTGGCGTTGGCGGTGGATCCGAGAGAGGAGGTGGTGCCGTAGGCAACCTTGACGGTGGCGCCGGCAGGAACGTTGCCGGAGATGAAACCGGTGACGTCGATGGTGGTGTCAGCAGCAACAGCACCGGTCACAACCGGGTTGATGTCACGCACCACAATGCCGTCTTTCGGAGAAGCGGAGTCGGATGCAGATGCGCCGACGGTTTCGGCGGTAGCCCAAACCAGCTGGTTGCAGCCGAAGCCCACACC
>Ga0310786_10006795_pt1 | contig 15102 bp, 14 predicted proteins | sample AusTroGonzalo_MG_FD_203881 | JGI IMG/M metagenome (GOLD analysis project Ga0310786, IMG submission 203881) | Bovine rumen microbial communities from tropical cattle in Woodstock, Queensland, Australia - Gonzalo_03 (v2) (version 2) | ecosystem: Host-associated > Mammals > Digestive system >... | reverse complement strand
CGGCCAGGTTGGCCACTTCGCGGCTGTGCTGCAGCAGGTTCTGACCGTAGGAGGAACGGTACTTCATGCGGCCCACCATGCGCATCAGTTCGTGGTTCATGTTCAGGATGCCGAGGTCGATGCAGGTACGCTTACCCACCTCGTTGATTTCCTGTTCAATCTGGCGGCGTGTCTTGGCGACCACCTCTTCGATGCGGGCGGGGTGGATGCGGCCGTCGGTGACCAGTTTGTGCAGAGAGAGACGTGCAATTTCGCGACGCACGGGGTCGAAGCCGCTGATGATGATGGCGTCGGGCGAGTCGTCGATGATGATTTCCACGCCGGTGAGGTTCTCGAGGGTGCGGATATTGCGGCCTTCGCGACCGATGATGCGGCCCTTGACCTCCTCGTTCTCAAGGTTAAACACGCTGACGGTGTTCTCCACGGCGGTCTCGGTGGCGGTGCGCTGGATGCTTTGGATGACCACTTTCTTGGCCTGCTCGTTGGCGGTGATCTTGGCCTCCTCGACGATGTCCATGATGGTGGTGCTGGCCTCGGCGCGGGCCTCCTCGGTCATGCTGTCTATCAGTTGCTGTTTGGCCTCCTCGGCGGTCATGCCGGCGATGTGTTCCAGCTTGTCGATGCTTTCCTTGTAGACCTTTTCCACTTCGGCCTGACGGCTGTGCAGCAGCTCGATTTGCTTGTTCAGGTTCTCGCTCACGCCCTTCAATTCGTTGCTTTTCTTCTGCAGTTCGTCAACCTTTTGGTTGAGTGTCTGCTCGCGTTGTTTGAGCTTGTTTTCGGCGTCGCGCATCTTGTTGTTCTGTTCGTTGACGCGCTTGTCGTGTTCGCGCTGCATCTGCAGGGCACGTTCCTTGACCTTCAGTTCGCCTTCTTTTTTGATGATTTCGCTTTTTTCTTCAGCGTCTTTGAGCACTTGCTGGCTCTGAGCCAGCAGCTTGTTGCGGAGTGTATTGGTAGTTAGCCACATGGCTACGCCGCCGCCGACTACCACTCCGATGAGTATCCATAATACTGTTAACATGGTTTGTGTAGTTTTTGTTTTTGTGGGAAGCCTTTGGGAAGCGATGCGGCAGGCAGGGAAAAAAGGGACTGCATCCGCTTTTAGGAAGACCGCCATGGACGGTCTTCACCCTCCTGGAGTTATGGTAAACTCTGCTTCTGTAGGATTTGAGCGCCGGACGTATCAGCCATACAGCCTACCCGCCCCTGAGCCGACTCGGTTTGTAAATGGTGTTGAGTTTACAAACTGTTTTGGGCCGGATGCAGTATCCCTTCAAGTATGCTGTCGATCGACTGCAGGTGCTGGGCCAGGTCGGTGTCCTTGAACTTCAGCGAGTCCTGCATCTTGGTCAGTTGGGTAATCTGTGTCAACGCCACCATCGCAATCAGGTCCTGATGGTCGTTGTAGGCATACATGTTGCCATACTGCTTGGCCTGCTGCTCGATGGCTGCGGCCGCCTTGCGCAGGGCCGCCTCGTCGCTGGCGGCCACGCGGAGCTTATAAGTCCTTCCCAGTATGTTTACCGATGCCGATACCGATTCCATCTCTCAAACATTATACCGTTTTCAATATATCAAGACTCTTGTCGATGCTGCGTATCATCCGGTTGATTTCAAGTTTCAACTCTGCACTGTCTCTCCCTTCCGCGAGCTTATTCCCTAATTTTACTAATCTGTTTTCTTCTTTTAAACTATTTATTAATATGTCCTTGTTTTTCAGCGCTTCTTCTAGCTCACAGACACGGTCGCCACGCTCAGCCACCAGTTGGCGGAGACGCTGCACTTCGTCTGCCAACTGTCTGACCTTAAACTCGATACCGCTAACCGATGTCTCGAAGTCGAACATTCTTTTCCGTAGTCTATTATACTATAAAAAGCGGTGCAAAAATACGAATAATTCTGCAATCCCGCAAATTTTTTTTTCGGCACCCCCGAAAATGGGCTTTCCCCGCAGGTCGGCACAATCCCAAAATCCAAGACCGGAGCAGTGAATTTCGCTGGTGTCGTGAGAAAAAATGGACGCTCGCAAGATATATTTCTATGCCTATTTGTATATATCCAAAAAAAAAGTGTAATTTTGCAGCCAAAATCAAAACGGATGAAATGGCCAAAATGGCTTGCAAGTCTCTGTCGAAAAGAGGTTTGCAATGATAATGACTTTGACACGGTGAGCAAATATCTCATAGTGGGACTGGGTAATGTGGGTGCCGAATACGAAGGCACGCGCCACAACGCAGGCTTTATGGTGGTCGACGCGCTGGCCAAGGAGGCCGACGCCCGCTGGAGCCTCGAGCGCCACGCCTACCGCACCGAGGTGCGCTACAAGGGGCGCCTGCTGGTGCTGATCAAACCCACCACCTATATGAACCTCAGCGGCAAAGCCGTGAAATACTGGCTGCAGGCCGAGAAGACAGACCTTCAAAACCTGCTGGTGGTGGTCGACGACCTGGCCCTCGACCCGGGCATCATCCGCATCAAGAAACAGGGTGCCGCGGGTGGCCACAACGGGCTGTCCGATATCGAGGCGCTGCTGGGTACGCAGAATTACAACCGTATGCGGATGGGAGTGGGCTCCCACTTCAGCCGCGGACATCAGGTGGACTATGTGCTGGGACGCTTCGACGACAGCGAGTTGCCCGCCATCGAGACCGCCGTCTCCACCGCTTGCGAGGCGGTGCGTTGCTTCGTCACCCAGGGCATCGACCGCACCATGAACCTGTACAACAGCAAAGGAAACGCACATAAAAGTGAGGCAGGACGCCAAGAGTGATGAATTTGGTGCTTGACATAGGGAATACGGCTGTGAAGTGGGCCACCTTCGAGGGGGCCGCGCTCACCGACCACGGCCACGGCATGCCCGACGGGCTGCTGACCAAGGCCGACCGTGTGCTGGCTTGTGCCAGCGGTGCCGCCGACACCTCCCTGCCGCTCCTCACGAGCGCCACGCTGTTGCCCATCCGCCTGGATTACAAGACCCCCGACACGCTGGGCCCCGACCGCGTTGCGGCGGCCTGCGGCGCCTGGGCGCTGCATCCCGGCGAGGACTGCCTGGTGGTCGATGCCGGCACCTGTATCACCGTCGATTTCATCGATGTCAAGGGTGTCTACCATGGTGGCGCCATCCTGCCCGGCATCGGTATGGGGCTGAAAGCGTTGCATACCTTCACCGCCCGCCTGCCGTTGGTCGGCATCGAAGCCGGTCGCAAGGCCCCTGTCCTGGGCCGTTCGACCGAGGAATGTATCGTGGCCGGCACACTGGGGGCCGCCACGCTGGCCCTGGCGGGTTACGTGGCCCTCTACCGGCAGCGTTGCCCCGACTTGCAGGTGCTCCTCACCGGTGGCGACGCACCCCTGCTGGCCGCACAGGGCGGCGACGGCTGGCACCACATCCCTCTGCTCACACTTATCGGACTCAACGCCATCCTCGAAACACAAGACCAAGCACAATCGCAATTGCAATCATGAAGACACACACGATAAAGAAAACCCTTGCCTTGCTGGCGCTCTGCACAGCCGCCGTGTCCGCCGTGGCACAGAACGGCTACAATATGCCTTTCTCGCAATTCGGCGCCGGCAGTTCGGACCTGCCTTTCAACCTGCCTATGGTCACCCGCATGGGCGGCACCGCCTACACCTTGTCGGGCAACAATTTCGTCAATCCCTTCAATCCGGCCTCCTATGGAACCATCGAACGTGAGAGCTTTGTGTTCGACATGGGGGTGGGGTTGCAGCTGAACCAGCTGCGCGACCCTTCGGGCAGCCTGACCGACGGTGACGGCAACCTGGCCTACCTCTTGGTGGCGATGCCCGTCACCCGCTGGTGGAAACTGGCGGCCGGCCTGATGCCCTACAGCACCATGGAATACGAGTCGGTACAGACCCAGAGCGGTGCCGGCTATGGCCAGATGACCACCACCTATGCCGGCGGCGGCGGATTGAACGAGGTGTTCCTCGGTTCCGCCTTCAACCTGCTGGCCGGCAGCGACCATACGCCCCGCCTGCAGGCCGGTGTCAACGTCAACTTCCTGACCGGCCATCTGCAGCGCAACATCCTCTACGACTTCCCTTCCACCACCGCCTACTACATCAACAAGCGGCGCTACAAAGAGACCACGGTCAACAACATTACCCTCGACTTCGGCCTGCAGATGCGCCAGGCTGTGGGTAGCCGCTTCACCCTCGGCCTCGGAGTGGTCTACAAGCCCTATATGGACCTGCGTGTCAGCGACGAAGCCCTTATCTACACCTACCATACCGACCGCGAGGAGTATCCGGTCGACACCATCTTCCCTGCTGCCGGACAGAGCAGCACCTTCAAAAGCAACCTCGAGCAGGCGCAGACCTTCGGCGTGGGGCTCAGCCTGGAACGCAATAAGCTGTGGCAGGTGGCCGCCGACGTCACCTTCGCCGACTGGCAGGGGATGAAGTACACCGAAGGCGCCACGCCCGCCATCTTCGGCGACGGACTCCTGCGCTACGGCCCCTACAGCCGTTACGCCCTCGGCCTCGAGAAGATGGGCAGCATGGACGCCTCCTCCTATTGGGGCCGTATCAACTGGAGCCTCGGGGCGCACTTCGCCCAGGGGGCCTTCTACTTGAACACCGCCGGCACCGACCGCCGCCTCGACGAATGGGGTGTGGGCGCCGGTGTCACCCTCCCCATGCGCAAAGGCCGTTCGCTGCTCACCCTCAGTGTGGGCTACCGCAGTCTTGGCGACGTCGACCTGCTGCAGCACAACACGCTGAGCTTCGGCATCGCCGTGAGCAGCTGCGAGCGCTGGTTCGTCAAGCGTAAATACAACTAGCAAGAAAAATCCCCACCGGGATACTAAAACATAAAAGGACTGAACAAAAAACAAACATAATCATGAAGACAATCAAAACATTGACAATCGGATTGCTCCTCGGCGCCAGCCTGGCCCCCGCTTCGGCCCAGGTCATCAAGGGATGCCCCGACGAGCTGCAGGAAGCCATGATGGAACCCATGTCGCTCTACCAGGAGAACTGGAAACAGTACAGCTCCTCGAAAGACACGCGCTATCTCGAAGAGGCCTACCCCTACTGGAAGACCATCGTCGCCAAATGCCCCAAGAACGGCAAGAATATCTACACCCGCGGCGTGAACATCATGGAGGCCAAGATCGCCAAGGCCGCCACTGCCGAGGACCGCAACGCCCTGATTGAAGAGCTAATGGCCCTCTACGACACCCGTATTGCCAATTTCGGCGAGGCCAACAAGGTCACGGCCATGAAGGCCATGGAACTCGAGCAGCTGCTCGGCGCCGAAGGGTTGACCCGTTACTATCAACTCTACAGCGACGCTGTGGCTATGGAGGGCGGCCTCGAGGCAGCCTATCTGGTGAAATACATGGAGGCCACCATCAACTATGTGCGTGCCGGCTATGCCGAGCCCACCCTGGTGGTCGACAACTACGACATCGCCAGCGACATGCTCGAGGACGAGTTGCAGAAGAATGCCGGAGACAGCGTCAAGGCAGCCACCATCCGTGGCTACATCGCCGGCGTCGAGGCAGCCTTCTCGCCCTACGCCTCGTGCGACCAGTTGGTGGAAATCTACGGCAAGAAGTTCGAGGCCGACCCCGAGAATGTCGACCTGCTCAAGAAGATTACCGGCATCATGACCCGCAAGCGTTGCACCGACCAGGAACTCTTCTTCTTGGCCACCGAGAACCTCTACCGCCTCGAACCCACCCCCGCCACCGCCATGCGCATGGGTATGATGTGCCTCTCCAAGCAGCAGTTCAGCAAGGCCATCGAATACCTCAACAACGCGGTGAAGGAAGTGGAGGGCAAGGACCTGTATACCGCCTACCTCTACCTCGGCCACGCCTATGCCGGTGCCAAGAGCAACAGCGCCGCCCGCACGGCCTACAACAACGCCGCCGCCACCGACCCCACCAAGGGCGAGCCTTACCTGCGCATCGCCATCCTCTATGGCAGCAGCACCTCCAGCGCCACCGAGGACAACGTGAAGGGGCACAGCGCCTACTGGGCTGCCGTCGACGCACTGAACAAAGCCAAGGCGGTCGAACCCACCGAGGAGAACATCGAGCAGTGCAACAAGCTCATCGGCACCTACAGCGCCCACTTCCCCAAACAGGCCGACGCCTTCATGGCAGGCCTCGAGAACGGCCAGCGCTTCACCGTCCCCGGATGGATTGGCGTCTCCACCACCGTCAGAACCCGCTAATCGCAACGTGAACGTGGAAAGAGGCAAGTGGAAGATGGAAAGACAGGCCGGCGCACTCCGCGTCAGCCCGTCTTTCCTTTTTGTGCTTTCCACCCTGCTCTTCCTCTCCGCCTGTTCGGGCGACATGAGCGACATCAGCCGTTTCGAGCGGCAGAACCCGCCCGACCAGGAAGTCAAGAACGCCCACATACGACGTAGCGAACGCGGCCGTCTGCAGGTGGAAATCACCGCCCCGCTGATTATGCAGTACCGCCAGCCGGCGGCACGGACCATCTACCCACGCGGCGTCGACCTGCGTTTCTACGGTGAAAACCGCCAGCTGAAGACCTTTATCCGCGCCAACCAGGCGGTCTCCTACGACGACCGCAACATCATGAAGGCCAAGGACAGCGTGGTGGTCATCGACTACAGCAGCGGTGACACCGTCTATCTGGACGACATCGTGTGGCGCGACAACGAAGACATCATCTTTTCCAACCATCCCGTGCGTGCCGTCAACGGCAACCGCGTCACCTATGGCGACGGCTTTGTCAGCGACGAGCAGATGACCAACCTGCGCATCACACGCCAGCGAGGGGTGGTGGAATTTCAAGACTAACGCATTCACGCATTCACCCATTAACGCATTCAAATGCAATATACTGCCAAAGAACTGGCCCGCATAGTGAAAGGCACCGTCGAGGGCGACGAGAACGTCCGCGTATGGAAACCCTGCAAGATTGAAGAGGGTTGCGAGGGCGGCATCACCTTCCTCGGGAACCCTAAATACACTCGCTATATCTACGAGCGGCAAGCTTCGATAGTCATTGTCCGCAAGGACTTCGTCCCCGAACAGCCTATCCAGTCCACCCTGATTCGCGTGGACAATCCCTATCTGGCCGTGGCCTTCCTGCTGCATGCCTTCAACGAGCGCAGCAAGCCCCCGCGGGGTCGCTCCTGCCACAGCCATGTGGGGCGCGGCAGCAAGCTCGGCAAAGGGCTGTACATGGGCCCCTATGCCGTGGTGGGTCGCCATTGCCGCATCGGCAACAACGTCAGCATCTACCCCAATGTGGTCATCGGAGACAATGTCACCATCGGCGACGGCACCGTCCTCTACGCCGGTGCCAAGGTCTACGAGGGTGTGGAGATAGGGCGCAACTGCATCATCCACGCCGGTGCGGTGCTGGGTAGCGACGGCTTCGGCTTCGCCCCTGCCGACGACGGCACCTGGAACAAAATAGACCAGATTGGCAACGTCATCCTCGAAGACAATGTGGAGATAGGCGCCAACACCTGCATCGACCGCGCTTCGGTAGGTTCCACCATCCTGCGTCAAGGCGTGAAGGTGGACAACCTGTGCCAGGTGGCCCACAGTGTGGAGATAGGCCGTAACACCGCCATGGCCGCCCAGGTGGGCGTGGCAGGCAGCTGCCACATCGGCGAGCAGTGTATCATTGCCGGACAAGCCGGTCTGGTGGGACACATCACGCTGGGCAACCACGTCACCGTGGCGGCCCAGAGCGGCGTCACCCGCAACGTGCCCGACGGCATGACGGTCTTCGGAAGCCCCGCCATCGAAGGCGGCAAACGTCGTAAAATCGAGGTCCTTTTACGTAACCTCGACCGTATTGTGGAGCGTATAGAGAAGTTGGAGAAGAAATGAGGCCCGGCCGCGTATTGCTCTTTTTCGCCACTGTCATCACCGCCTTGGCTGCGGTGGGCAGGTGCTTCCCTGCCGACGGCATCGACTTCGGGAGCCGGCACATCGGCTTTGCCTCGCTGCACAGCCTCGTTGAATCCTCCGAGCCACCGGCCCCGGTGATTGTCGAACCCCGTGAATCCCCCGAGCTGGCGCAGCTGCGCGACTCGGTCAACTACTACCGCAGTCTTGTCAACGACGGCGACCTGCGCTTCTGGCTCCCCAGTCCGCACTATTTCGACGCCTTCTGGCGCAGCGCCGAGGACGCCCGTTCCACAGGCCGCATCGTGCGCATACTGCACTATGGCGACTCGCAGATTGAGATGGACCACCTCACCTCGCGCCTGCGGGTCTACATGCAGCGCACCTTCGGCGGCGGCGGCCCCGGCATGGTGCCCTTCCACACCATCACCCCGTCGTTCACCATCAGCCAGAGCACCAGCGGCCACCTGACCCACCTCGCCTCCTTCGGCGACAGCACGGTGGTACGCAGCCGCGGCGACTACGGCCCCATGATGCAGTGCTTCCGCCTCGGCGGAGGCTATGCTTCCACCACCCTGCGCGCCTCGAAGAGCAAGAACACCGACGAACGTGCCAAGCACTTCTCCCGCGTCAGTCTGGTCTACAACAACCGTGGCATCCGCCTGAGTTCCGAACTGGCCGACCGCACGAGCAAGACCCGCCAGTCGCAGACCGCCGACAGCGGCATCGGAAGCCTGGTATGGGACCTCGACTCGGCCTCCAACAATATCAGGCTCGGCATCAGCGGCAAGGCCGACCTTTACTGTGTGCTGCTCGACGACGGCCCCGGCGTGGCGGTCGACAACATCCCCATGCGCGGCTGCTCGGGCCAGCAGTTCACCCTCGTCCCCGAGGAGAAGCTGGCGGCGGCCTACAGCCAGATGGATGTGGGGCTCATCCTGCTGCAGTTCGGCGGCAACAACGTGCCCTACCTCAAAACCGAAAAACAAATCAGCACCTACTGCCGCAACATCGGCCGCCAGATAGACCATGTGCGCCGTTGCTGCCCCCGTGCCAAGATACTATTCATCGGCCCCTCCGACATGAGCACCCGCCTGCGCGGCAAGCTGCAGACCTACCCCGTCATTCCGCAGCTCGTCGACAGCCTCGCCGCCACGGCGCTGGCCCACGGCGTCGCCTACTGGAGCATCTACCATGCCATGGGAGGCCTCAACACCATGCCCCAATGGACCCGCCAGGGCCTCGCCGGGCAGGACTACATCCATTTCTCGCAGCGTGGCGCCGACCTCATGGGCGACCGTCTGGCCGAGGCCTTGGACAACAACTACACCCTCTACCGCATGGAGCGGAAGATGAGAAAAAGAGAAAAGAACAGGTAAGATGAGAAACACCGCCTTCGTTGCCGCCCTGCTTTTGCTGCTCCTGGCCCCCCTTGCCTCGCGCGGACAGGAATACCCCTTTATCCGCTACAAGGCCAACACGCTGCACTACGACAGCAACGCCGCCCCCATGCAGGTCTTCTTCGACCGCTGGCACCGTGTGGTGGAAACCGGCACCGGCAATGTGAGCATCGTGCACATCGGCGGCTCGCACGTGCAGGCCGGCGTGATGAGCAACACCCTTCGCTGCCGCCTCATGCAGGAACATCCCTCCCTTGTAGGGTCGCGCGGCATGCTCTTCCCCTATTCGGCCGCCGCCAAGTGCAACAATCCGCCCGACTACCGCGTGCACTGCCGCGAGAAGATGATTCTCACACGCTGTGTGTACAAGGAACATGACTACCCCCTCGGCCTTTGCGGCATCGCCGTCACCGCCGCCGACACCCTCACCGAGGTGCAGATGGTGATGGCCGACTCCACCGTCGACTACGCCACCTCGCGCGTCGTCGTCCTCGGCCACTCGGCCGACGGCGTGGTGCCCCTGCTGCGGGTCGACGAGCGTGAGATATACCCCTCCTACACCGACCCGCGCACCGACCGCTTTGTCTTCAACCTCAACGCCGCGGTCGACTCGTTCGCCGTGCTGCTTCCCTGCCAGCCGGGCCAGCAGTTCACCCTCACGGGCCTCTATTTCGGCAACCGGCGCGACGGCTTCAGCCTGCACTCCATCGGTGTCAACGGCGCTGCCGTGCCCGACTACCTGCGCTGCCGCGACTTCGTGCGCGACCTGCGCCTCCTGCGCCCCGACGCCGTCATCTTCGGCATCGGCATCAACGACGCTTTCGCCCCCGACTTCGACAGCGCCGTCTTCCACAGCAACTACCTGCAGCTTATCGACTCCATCCGCGCGGTCAACCCCGACTGTGCCTTCATCTTCATCACCAACAACGACGCGTTCCGCAAGGTGGGCCGCCGCAAATATGCCGTCAACACCAACGGGGTGCTGGTGCGCGAGGTCTTCTACCGCCTGGCCAGGGAGACCGGCGGCGCCGTGTGGGACCAGTTCGAAATCATGGGCGGCCTCCGCTCGATGGAGCTGTGGCAAAAGCACAAGTTGGCCCGCCCCGACCGTGTGCATTTCACCAGCGACGGATACCGCCTGCTGGGCAACCTGTTGGCCGACGCACTGCTCAAGGAGGTGGCGGGGGATAAGTGACAAGTGATAACCGATGAATGACCTGCTGACATACCTGCGCCAACTGCTGAGCTTCGACAGCTCGCATCCGTTGCTGTTCACACAAATCCACTTCTGGGTCTTCTTCCTGCTGGTATATGCCGGTTTCTCGTTTATCGTCGGCCGCCGCTGGCGCCACACCGTCCGCAACGCCTACCTCTTCGCCGTCAGCCTCTTTTTCTATTACAAAACCTCGGGCCTCTTCGTGCTGCTGCTGGTGTTCTCCACCCTCCTGGGATACCTCCTCGGCATAGGCATGGATCGACTGAGTTCGGAAGTCGGAAGTCGGAAGTCAGAGACCCCGAACTCCGAACTAAAGCGCAAGGCGCTGATGATTGTCGGAGTGGTCGTCAACCTCGCGGTCCTCGGATTTTTCAAGTACGCCTACTTCTTCACCGACCTCTTCAACTCCACCTTCGGCACCGAGTTCAGCATCGGCATCAAGATACTGCTGCCCGTCGGCATCTCGTTCTTCACCTTCCAGAACATCAGCTATATAGTGGATGTCTACCGCCGCCGCCTCGCCCATGTGACCAACATCCTCGACTTCGGCTTCTACACTTCGTTCTTCCCCCAGCTGGTGGCCGGCCCCATCCTGCGTGCCGACCAGTTTATTCCCCAGCTCTACAGGCCCTTCTTCCTCAGCCGCCGCCAGTTCGGTATCGCCTTGTTCTGGATTCTCAACGGTCTGACCAAGAAGCTTGTGCTGAGCGACTACCTCGCCGTGAACTTCGTCGACCGTGTGTTCGACAACCCGATGCTCTACACCCCCTTCGAGAACTTCTCGGCCCTGATGCTCTATTCGCTGCAGGTCTACGCCGACTTCTCGGGCTATACCGACATCGCCATCGGCGTGGCCATGCTCATGGGCTTCTACCTGCCCCTCAACTTCAACTCGCCCTACAAGGCGCAGAACCCCACCGACTTCTGGCGCCGCTGGCATATCAGCCTCTCGCGCTGGCTGCGCGACTACCTCTACATCCCCCTCGGCGGCAACCGCTCGGCGGGCGTCACCAGCTACCTCCTGCTGGCCGCCATGCTGGCCATCGCCGCCTTCCGCCTGCACAGCACGCTCTTCACCATCGCCGTCATCGCGGTGGCCGTCGGCATCGCCCTGCGCTGGCTCCTCGACAAGGGACACCGTCACGACCTCGGCACCAACGTCAACAACATGGACACCATGCTCCTCGGCGGCCTGTGGCATGGCGCCTCGTTCAATTTCATCACCTGGGGAGGCCTCAACGGCATCGGCATCCTGGTCTACAAATGGTGGAAACGGCAGCCCTGGTGCCGTCGTCTCCTGGCCCTGGCCCTTGTCACCATCCTGCTCTGGATGCTCCGCTCCGCGCTCGAGTCGCCCTTGGTCAACATGCTCAGCTTCATCGCCGCGGTCTGTCTCGCAGGCTATCTGGTCGTCTGGCTTTTCACCGCCCGCCGGCCGCAGTCCAAGGGCCAGTCCCCGCTGTCGCTGGTTTGGAACACCGGCCTCACCTTCGTCTTCATCAGTTTCACGCGCCTCTTCTTCCGCAGCGGCTCCAACCTCGACCCCGCCGAGGCCAACGAGGTGGCTTGGCGTACCGCCAGCCAGATGGTCGCGCAGATAGGCTCGCACTGGAACCTCGCCCAGGTGCCCGAAATCGTCAGCCACTACTGGATTCCCTTCGCGCTCTTCGCCTTCGGCATGGGGGTCCACTGGCTGCCCGACCGCTTCAAGCGCCGCTACCGTCACGCCTTCGCCCGTCTGCCCCTGTGGCTGCTGGCTGTGATTAGCGTGGCTGCGGTCTTCGTCCTCTACCAATTCATCACGGCCGACCTCCAGCCCTTCATCTACTTCCAGTTCTGACGCCACCGTGCCCACGTGCACGCTCGTCGACGCCTCGCTCTCGCGGTCCCACGCGAAGGCATAGAGGTGCACCTCCTGTTGCCGCCACGCCTCGGGCAGCTGCAGCGCCACCGTGCCGTCGACCCGCCGTGCGGGCAGCGACAGCAATCCCCTTTCGGCCGCCGTGTTGTAGGCGTAGAGAAATACGTAGTCGCCCCCGTGGGCGAGCCCCTCGGGCAGGGTGGGGGAGAAGGGCAGCGTCACCGTGCCGTCGGGCGACAGCGCCGGGGTGCCGTACTGCGGCGACGCCAGCGGGCCGTAGGCTACACGCACCGCGCGGTAGTCCACCGTCACCGTGTCGCCCTCCAAGGCCGCACAGCGCCGGTTGAGGCTCACAAACATGTTGCGCACCGTCAGCTGCGCCGCGGCCGCCATGCCCCGCAGGCCGAAGCCCGTGGCGTCACGCATGCAGGTGGCCAGACGTGCCACGGCGCCGAACACACGGCGCCCCCTGCGCTGCGCCTCCGTGGCGGGACGCGACGACGGCGACGGCAGGCTGCGCACACACTGCCGCCCCATCCACACATACCCCACCGCCGGCCCCAGCCGCCCGCGGAACATACCCAGATATCCATCGTTGCAAATTGCCATTTGACACTCCTTTCTTTTGATTGACACTGCCCATAATATAAGCCTTTTTCCGCCTGCGGGCCCGAATCGCTCCCTGCAGTAAGCATTTGTTACATCGAGTAGGCGTTTTTAACGCCCCGTCAACGCCGCTCCCGCCCCCCGGCTCGTGCGCCCTGGAGGCACGCCAACTGCGACCGTTGTCGCACGTCGGTCGCACAACGGTCGCACCACAGTCGCACCGCCTCCGACCCGGACGGCTCCCTGGGAGAGGAAATAGTCGGTTGAATGACAGTGAGATAATAGAGTGCAGGACTTCTTCTTGGCATCAAGGCTGCACTTTTTTGTTGCCATATCGGTTTTTTTTTGTATCTTTGACCCGTTGCTTTCTGTGGCACTGCATCAAGTAGTAAAGTAATAATCAAATATATAAAGATATGAAGATATTAGTTTTGAATTGTGGAAGTTCTTCCATCAAGTATCAGCTTATCGACATGGCCAACAACGCCCAGGTGATGGCCAAGGGTTTGCTGGAGCGTATCGGTCTGGAAATGGGTGAGTTCACCCACAAGTGGAACGGCCAGAAGCACTACGAGCAGAAGCCCATCCCCAACCACACCGAGGGTATCAAGATTGTGCTGGCGGCGCTCACCGACCCGCAGATAGGCGTCATCAAAGACCTGAAGGAAATCGGTGCCGTCGGCAACCGTGTGGCCCACGGCGGCGAGATCTTCAAGGAGAGCTGCCTGGTGACCGACAAGGTCATCGAGCAAATCAAGAGCCTCGAGCACCTGGCCCCGCTGCACACCCCCGGCAACCTGGCTGGTATCTACGCCATGCGCGAGGTGCTGCCCGGCGTGCCCCAGGCCGTCGTCTTCGACACCGCCTTCCACAGCACCCTGCCGCCCAAGACCTTCCTCTACGGCCTGCCCTACGAGATGTATGAGAAATACGGCATCCGTCGCTACGGCTTCCACGGCACCAGCCACAAGTTCGTCGCCGAGAAGGCCGCCAAGATGATTGGCCGCGACTGGAACGACCTGAAGATTATCTCCTGCCACCTCGGCAGCGGTGCCTCCATCGCCGCCATCGACCACGGCAAGAGCTTCGACACCACCATGGGTATGACCGCCCTCGAAGGCCTTATCATGGGCTCGCGCTGCGGCGATGTCGACCCGGGCGTGCTGCTCTACCTCATGGACCAGGGCTACGACAGCAAGGCCCTCACCAAGATGCTCTACAAGCAGAGCGGTCTCATCGGCATCAGCGGCGACAAACAGGACATGCGCGACATCCGCGCCGGTCGCGATGCAGGCGACGAGCGTGCCACCTATGCCTTCGACATGTTCGCCCTGAAGGTGAAGAAATACATCGGCGGCTACATGGCCGAGATGGGCGGATGCGACCTGGTGCTCTTCACTGGCGGCATCGGCGAGAACGCCTGGTTCATGCGTCGTCCCATCCTCGAGAACATGGAATGCCTCGGCATCAAGATTGACTTCTCGAAGAACGACAACGTCATGGGCGAGGACATCATCCTCAGCACTCCCGACTCGAAGGTGGCCGTAGTGGTCTGCACCACCGACGAGGAGTACGTCATCGCCAGCGATACCTACAACCTGGTCACCAAATAAGGCCACCGGTTGCATAATAAAAAGTTTTCCGGCAAGAAAGCACGCTTTTTTGCCGGAAACTTTTTGTACTCCCGAACACCTTTACCCTCCAGGGTGACTGGCTTCACTGGATTTCAGTTGCAGTAGGCATAAGTACTTATTGATGAATACTTGTCCGCTATCGGGTGAAGGCGATTGCCGGTGGCAACCGCCGATAGCGGAGCGGTGAAGCCCGCCTTCATCCGGGCGGGCATGGGCGCCCGTGCGGCCATCGCTGAAATATCCCATTTCAGCGTGTGCTCGCATCCCCTTACGGGGTGCATCGCCGGTGAAAACGAAGGGGTGAAACCGCACGTTTTGTGTGCATTTTACACTTTCGGTTTTGTGTGCTGGTTGGTTCAATTATTTATTGTTTTAGTTATAGCGACATGTTTTATCCCCCTATTCCAATTGCTCCATCAGATCTACCAATATGTTAAATTCAACATGTCTACTATTTTAATGGCGAAAGACAATTCATTATCTGAATTTAACACCCTAATTACATCAT
>Ga0310786_10006794_pt1 | contig 15103 bp, 12 predicted proteins | sample AusTroGonzalo_MG_FD_203881 | JGI IMG/M metagenome (GOLD analysis project Ga0310786, IMG submission 203881) | Bovine rumen microbial communities from tropical cattle in Woodstock, Queensland, Australia - Gonzalo_03 (v2) (version 2) | ecosystem: Host-associated > Mammals > Digestive system >... | reverse complement strand
ACACCCTGATTAATGAATTGAACAGCAAGAGAAATGATTTGTTCAACTATGACAGATGTACCGATGCATTTTTAAGCAAGGACATCGCATCGCGGTTGACTTTTACCCATAATGTGTTTTTCTGTAACGAGGGTTTTTTCATCCTGAAAAACAGCGAGCTGGCAAAAAAATTCTTGAAAGCCATAGTTAAGTACGCTCCATTGTTTTATGACAATACGGACCTCATGTGCACGGAGAGCCAGACATTGCAGTGCATTATGTCGAAAGATGTTTTTTATCCTCATGTAAAAATCCTGCCTCCCAAGACTCAGGGGCATATTTATGGTTGGAGCAACCAATACAACGAGGATGAATGCCTGATTTGCCACAATTCCAGCATCGACAAAGATACGCTTTATCAATTTTTGCAGACGATTGCCGGTAACAAATATTGGGGCAAATACAAAATTCTCTCGACGGACTGATTTTTTTCGAAACGCTTTGCGAGATTGTTTTTTCGATTTTGTATGATATATTAAACCGATGGATAGTTTGTTGAACAAAAAAGTAAGGGCGGACGCGATGCAGGAAACGGTGATGCTGGTGCTGGACTTGCTGGGAACGGCGATCTTCGCGCTGACTGGCGCGGTGGTCGGCGTTCGCCGCAAGTTCGACATCTTCGGTGTGACGGTGCTCGGCTGCTGCGTCGGCGTCGGCGGCGGGATGATCCGCGACTCGATCATCGGCGCGACGCCGGCCGCGGCGCTGCGCAACGAGTGGTATCTCATCATCTGCGTCACGGTGGCGCTCGTCACCTACGCGAGCGCCAAATACTGGTTCCACTGGCGCGGCATCATCCAAATCGCAGACGCGCTCGGTCTGGGCGTATTTACCGCCATCGGGGCGATCAAGGGCGACACCTACGAATTGGGCGCCACCGGGATCATGCTCTGCGGAGTGCTCACCGCCATCGGCGGCGGGATGATCCGCGACGTGCTTTCGGGGACGATCCCGGTGGTACTGCGGAGCGACTTTTACGCCACCGCGTCTCTGCTGGGCGGCGGGCTGTATTGCGTATTGGCGCATTTCGGATGCCCGGTGTTTCTGTCTTTCATCGTCGTCGCCGGTTTTTCGACCGGACTGCGTCTGCTGGCGATCCGACTGCATATCCAGCTGCCCACGGCGGGGTACCTTTCCAGCCGCCGCCATCATGGACGGCGCTGACTCGGCCGGTCTTCCTTCACATTGCCGAATTGCATGAAAATCCGGGCGCGGCGAAAATCTTTTCAAAAAATTAGCGAACGCTAATTGAAATGTCGCCAAGTTATGCTATATTCTACCATAGCAACGGGAATATTCTTTGATTTCAAGCAATCATTTTGCATGTGCGCCGCATGTCGACGCCGTATTTGTTGCGTTGAAAAATAAGTGTTCATAACTGGATGCGGAGGGGAGCGGCGGAATCTCCTTGTGCCGCCGTTCTCCCGCATCCGAAATTTTTCAGGGGGGATCGAAGATGTCGGAGACAAAGTGCTCCTGCGGCTGCGGGCGCGCGGCCGTCGGAACGCGGCGGTACCGGATCCCCGTCGGCGATGAGATCACGCTGGCGGAGCTTCCGGTCGGATCGAGCGGAAGAGTCGTAAAAATCAAGCCGGAGCTGCGCGGACGCAAGAAATTCGCGGATGTCGGGCTGGTCGCCGGAAGCGAACTCAAGGTCGAGGCATACGCTCCGTTCGGGGGACTGATGCGCGTCCGGGTGATGGAAAGCAGCATGGCGCTCCACAGCGCCGATGCGGAAAATATCGTTATGGAACGGAGCGCGGACTTATGACCAGGACCAGATTCCGCATCGCACTTGCCGGTAATCCCAACTGCGGCAAGACCTGTATCTTCAATGCGCTGACCGGAGCCCGTCAGCACGTCGGCAATTATCCCGGCGTCACGGTCGAGAGCAAATCCGGTTCTTTCGAGCTCAACGGCGCGAGCATCGAACTCATAGACCTGCCGGGAGTGTATTCGCTTTCGTCCAGCTCGCCCGAGGAGGACGTGGTCTTTCAGGAGCTGACCAAACCCGGCATCGACCTCATCATCAACGTGGTCGACTCGACCATTCCGCGGCGCAGTCTGTATCTCACCACCCAGCTGGCGGAACTGCACATCCCGATGCTGCTCGCCTTCAACATGAGCGACGACGCCAAGAAGAAGGGGCTCAAGTACGATCTGCCCAAGCTGGAGACCTACTTCGGTTCGCCGATCGTGCAGACCGTCGGCAGCCGTACCGGCGGCGTCCGGCCGCTGCTGGAGCAGTTGGCGAAGACGCTTGAGGAACTGGAAGAGCACGGCGTGCCGATGCTCTCTTACGGCGCCGACATCGACGACGCGATCGGCGAGGTCGCCAAAAAGATCGACTCGCTCCACGTCGAAAAGTACGCGCACATCCCGTCGCGTTTCTTCGCCATCAAGCTCTTGGAGCACGACACCGCCGCGATGCGCCTCAAGGAATTCCAGCCCGCGCAGGCGACGGTCGAGGAACAGATCGCCCATCTGTGGCAGAAGCACGCCATCGAAGCCGACACCTTCATGGCCGACCGGCGCTACGCGATGCTCGCCGGCGCCTGCCGCGACGCGATCACCATGACGCAGGAACGGCGGCGCGAGATCTCGGACAAGATCGACATGGTGATGACCAACAAATATCTCGGTCTGCCGCTCTTTTTCCTGATCATTTTGCTGACCTTCTGGTTCACCTTCACCTGCGCGCAGCCGCTGATGGACTGCATGAACAAGTTTTTCGGCTTACTGAACGATGTCATCAAGGCGAAGTGGCCGGAAACGACGCTTCCGGTGCTGCGGTCAATGCTGACCGACGGCGTCATCAGCGGCGTCGGCGGGGTGCTGGTTTTCCTGCCCAACATCATGTTCCTCTTCTTCGCGATCGCGATACTGGAGGATTCCGGCTACATGTCGCGGGCGGCGTTCGTCATGGACGGCGTGATGCGCAAGTTCGGGCTTCAGGGCAAATCCTTCGTGCCGCTGGTGCTCGGCTTCGGGTGTTCGGTGCCGGCGATCATGGCGACGCGCACCATCGAATCCGAGCGCGACCGCAGGGTGACGATCATGGTGCTGCCGCTGATGAGCTGCGGCGCGCGGCTGCCGATCTATGCGCTGGTGATCCCCGCGTTCTTCGGCGGGTACAGCACTTTCAAGCAGTCGCTGATCTTCGTGGCGATATACGCCATCGGGATACTTATCGCGCTGGTCGCCGCGCGGATCATGAAGTCGACTCTCTTCGCGGGAGACGGCGAGGTCTATCTGATGGAACTGCCGCCGTACCGGATGCCGATGCTCAAGAGTCTCTTGCTCCACATGTGGGATCGCGGCAAGATGTATCTGCACAAGGCGGGGACGATCATTCTGGCGACGAGCATCATCCTTTTCATCTGCAACAAGTTCCCGGAAAAGAAGACCGGTTTTTCGCAGGATTATGATGCCGAGATCGCCAAGTTGTCGGGATCGGAAGAAGAGATTCGGGAGGCGCGGATCGAACTCGAAAATCAAAGACAGGCGGAGATGATGGAATACACCGTCTCCGGTCGGGTAGGACGGTTTCTCGAACCCGTGTTCCGCCCCATCGGCTTCGATTGGAAGCTCGTGACCGCCAGCATCGGCTCGCTGGCGGCGAAGGAGGTCTTCGTTTCCCAGCTCGGTATCGTCTACGCCGAGGGCGACATCGAATCCGACGGGGAAAACGAGTCGCTCAAGAACAAGCTGAGAAAGAACTACACCCCCTTGCAGGGATTCTGCATCATGCTCTTCTGTCTGCTGTCGATCCCGTGTCTGGCGACGCTGGCGGTGGTCAAACGCGAGCTCAACTCGTGGAAAATGGCGGTCGTCGAGGCGATCGGATTGTTCGTGCTGGCATATACCATGACCTTGATCGTTTATCAGATCTGCACCCTGCTCGGCATCGGCACCGCGAAGATCGGCTGATCCGGAAAATACGCAAAAAAATCGGCGCCCCGGCGATGATCCCGGGGACGCCGCGTTTTTTTTCGGCCGGGGCAGGGGAGCTACTTCTTGAGCAGTCCCCGCATCGCTTCGAACTGCTCCTCGATGGACTCCACCAGTTTGAACTGGTTGCGGGCCCGGTCGAGGTTGTGCCCGGGGCGGCGCACCTTGAAGTAGGTGTCGCCGTTGAGGTAGTCGGTCAGGAAACGGCAGCCGATCTCCATGGTGATGAGTTTCCCCGCGAAGGGGAGCATCTCCTTTTCCGCCGAGGTCATGAACACGCCGGCGGTTTTGAGAAATCCCTTGTACAGCGCCTCGTACATGTCGAAACGCATTCCGACCTTGCTCAAATCGACCTCGTCCTCTTCCGCGGGGTTGGTGCCGCTGCGCACCATGTCGCCGAAGTCGTAGAGCGACAGCCCCGGCATGACGGTGTCGAGGTCGATCACGCAGATCCCCTCGCCGGAGAGGTCGTCGATCAATATGTTGTTCGCCTTGGTGTCGTTGTGGGTGATGCGTTCCGGGATGTCGCCGGACTTGTTGAGCTTGATCAGCGTGTCGGTCTCCTGCTTGCGCTTCATCAGGAAATCGATCTCCGGCTTCGCTTCCTTGGCGCGTCCGCAGCGATCTTCGCGCACCGCCGCTTCGAAGTCGGCGAACCGCTTGGGGGTGTTGTGGAAATCCGGGATCGTTTCGTACAGCCGCTTGCCGGGGAGATCAACCAGATTCTGCTGGAATTCGCCGAAAGCCTCCGCCACCCGGAACGCCTGCTCCGGCGTATCCAGCACTTCGTAGGCGCGGGCGCGCTCGACGAAAATGTAGGCCCGCCAGAAGTTGCCGCGGTGGTCCTTTACCAGCGTGCTGCCGTCCGGAGTGTGAAGCAGGCGCAGCGTGCGTTTCTTGGTTTCGACGTGGGCGGCGCGGATCTTGGAGAGAATGTGATCGGTGACGCGGTTGACGTTGTCCATCACCTTTTCGGGTTCCTTGAAGACCTGATGGTTGATGCGCTGCAGAACATAGTGCAGTCTTATCCCGCCCTGATCGTAGGTCAGCTGAAAAGTGTCGTTGACGTTGCCGTTGCCGAAAGGCACCGCGACCAGATAGTCGCCGTAGATCACGAATTGCGATATGATCTCGCGAAGTTCCTGCTGTGAATACGCCATATTGTTACCCATCCTCCGTCAGTTGTGATCAAAAAAGCCGTTCCGGATATTCGCCGCGCTCCGCAAGTTTTCCGAGGTCGGCGCAGACGCCGTCGCGGTCTTCGCGGTAGGTGATGCCGAACCAGCTCGCACTGCTCCGCAGCATGTCGATCCGCGCTTTGCCGGCGTGGATCAGCGAATCCACCGCGAAAGGCAGATAGAATTCGCTCTTGAGTTCGCCGCCGCGTTTTTCCAGAAACTCCGTGAAAAGTGCTTCCAGTTCGCCGACGAATTCCGGCATGAATCCCCAGTAATTCATCGAGGTCGGTTCGTCGCCGGCAAGCTCGTATTTTTTACCGTCCAGTTCGCTTACGATGCGTCCGCCTTCGCGGCTGATCGTCGGATTTTCGACCACCTTGGCCAGCAAACCGTCCTTTTCGGTGCAGATGCCGCGCGACACCGAGCCGTGTTCGCTCAGGGTGTTGCGCAGCGTGTAGGCGCAGATGCAGCCGCGGATGAGCTTCGACGCGGGGGGAGACGAAAGGAACTTCGCCGCCTTGGCGAAGCTGTCGCGCCCGTAGAAGTCGTCGGCGTTGAGGGCGACGAAAGGCTCGTCGAGCAGTTCCCGCGCGGCGTAGACGGCGTGTCCCGTGCCCCACGGTTTTTCGCGGCCTTCCGGACATTTGAAATTGCCCGGCAGGTCGTTGCGGTCCTGAAAGGCGTACTCGACCTTGATGTGTCCCGAGTAACGCTTGCCGACGCGCTCCCTGAATTCCTGCTCGAAGTCGCGGCGGATCACGAACACCGCCCGCGTGAATCCGGCGCGGATCGCGTCGAAGACCGAGTAATCCATCATCGTCTCGCCGTGGGGGCCCAGCTGGTCAAGTTGTTTCAACCCGCCGTAGCGGCTGCCCATTCCCGCCGCCAGCACCAGTAAAGTAATGCCCATGATGCACCGTGGTTCTTTGATGATATTTATTTACGAAAAAGCTCCGCGACGACCGAAAGGCCGACTTGCGGATTTACATTTAAAATCCATTTAATATACTTCACATTTCAAGCTAAATCAAGGATTTCGGACAATAACCGCATTTGGATATGAAATTCGCGTAAACGTGCATTGACGACTCCCGGTAACGCGTGTATATTGCAGAATGAAACCATTGGCGAAACAACCGCGGCATTGCGGAGAGAGGAGCACGCTGTGAAACGGGAAATTCTTTGTCATTGTCATCTGGTGACTCCGGGCGTGGAGATCGCCGACGCGGCGGTCGGGATCGAAAACGGCGTGATCGTCGAGGTGGAGGCAGGAACGCCGTCATGGGCGCTCGGCGGACGCGATCTCGAAGGACGGCTGGTCATGCCGGGGTTCATCGACGTGCATTGTCACGGCCGCAACAACGTCGATTTCAGCGACGGCAGCGCCGAGGCGGTGCGGATCATCGCCGAAAACAAACTCGCCGAGGGGGTGACGACTCTGCTGCCGACGACGCTCACGCTTCCCGAAGCGGATCTCGCCGCCGCGCTCGGCGCCGTTGCCGCCTATGACGGCAAAACGGGGTGCCGCATCCCCGGCGTGCATCTGGAAGGCCCGTTCATCAATCCCAAATGCGTCGGCGCGCAGAATCCGGCTTTCGTCCGGCTGCCGGATATCGCCGAAGTCGACCGGCTGAATAAGATATTCCCGGTCAAAAAAGTGACTTTCGCGGTCGAGACCGAGGGCGGCAACGCCTTGGTGGGCGAGCTCCTGAAACGCGGGATCGTCCCCAGCTGCACCCACAGCGCGGCGACGGCGGCGGAGTTTCTGACCGCATACGGAAGAGGTCTGCGCAATTTGTCGCACTTCTGCAATCAGATGACGCCGCTGCACCACCGCGACATCGGGCTGGTCGGTTCCGGACTGCTTTACGGCGACGTGAACGTGGAATTCATCTGCGACAAACTCCACATCTCGCCGGAGATGATAAAGCTGGTTTTCAAGGTCAAGGGGGCCGGCCGCGTGATGCTGATAACCGATGCGATGCGCGCCGCCGGCATGCCGGAAGGCGAATACACGCTGGGCGGTCTGCCGGTGCATGTCGGCGCGGACGGCGCGGCGCGTCTCACTTCCAACGGTGCGCTGGCCGGAAGCACTCTGCAGCTCAACTTCGCGCTCAAGAACATCGTCGAGATCACCGGACTGGCGCTCGGCGAGGCGGTGAAGAGTTCGTCGCTCACCGCCGCCGCGTCGCTCGGCTGGACGAAGCTCGGCAGGATCGAACCCGGATGCTTCGCCGATCTCGTCGTGCTCGATCCCGATTATTCGGTGCGAATGACGATCGTCGACGGGGAGATACGCTATACCCGCGGGTGAGCAAAAGTGGCGCGGCGGATCTGTTGGCACAGGTAAAAAAATAGAAAAAATACCGTATTTGCGATTGATTTTCGGAAAAATCGGGATTTATTATCAATTGTGGTGAAAAAATACCCGCGCCGTTTCGCGTCTCCGCAGTTGGCGGCGCAACGCGGGTGAGGTTCGAATCCGGGGAAGAGGACTCGGTGTCCGTCTGCCGCCCCGGTCAAATCAGGAGACTGAGATCATGAATGTGGCAAAAGATTCGAAGACCGCGAAGAACTTGGCTTTTGCGTTCGCCGGAGAGTCGCAGGCGCGCAACAAGTACACCTATTTCGCCAGCGCCGCCCGCAAGGAAGGCTACGAGCAGATCGCCGCGATCTTCGAGATGACCGCGAACAACGAAAAGGAACACGCCAAGCTGTGGTTCAAGGAACTGGACGGCATCGGCGACACCGCCGCCAATCTCGCCGCCGCCGCCGCGGGCGAGCATGAAGAGTGGACGCAGATGTACAAACAGTTCGCCGAAGAGGCGGCGGCGGAAGGATATCCGGATCTCGCCGAGCGCTTCGCCCGCGTCGCCGACATCGAAAAGCGCCACGAAGAGCGTTACCGCAAACTGGCCGAGAACATCGCCAAGGGCGAAGTCTGGGTGAAGGTCGGCGAGCGCCGCTGGGAGTGCCGCAACTGCGGACACATATACATCGGCGACCGGGCCCCCGAGGTCTGTCCGGTCTGCAAGCACCCCAAGGCCTATTTCGAGATCGAGGCGGACAACTACTGATTCCGCCTTTGACGCGTCGTCGCCGGGATCGGGTGACGTTCCGCTGCGGAACGCCACGGCGGTTCCGGCGATCGTTTTTTTTACGGGGGCGGGGAGCGCTCCGGCGGTGTTTCATGGGACAATCCCGCATAGCCGGCCGATATCGCTTTGCATTTTTTACTGCGAAGCAGTATAATATGGCGCAATCAACTTCGCGGCGTATCGGACCGCGTATCAATTCAATCAAGGTGATGTCATGTTGATCGATATGCCGTTGGCAAAATTGCGCGAATACCGGGGGAGCTCCCCGCTGCCGCAGGATTTTGACCGCTATTGGGACGAGTCGCTCGCCGAACTGGATGCGCTTAAGCCGGAAATATCGCTTACTCCCTCGCGCGAATTCGCCGCCCCCAACGCGGAGTGTCTCGACCTCTGGTTCACCGGCGTCGGCGGCGCGCGCATCTACGCAAAACTGCTCCGTCCCAAAGTTCGGAAAGGCGCCTCGCCCGCCGTGGTGCAGTTTCACGGGTATCAGAGCAACGCCGGCCACTGGTACAGCCGCCTCGCCTACGTCAACGCCGGATACACCGTCGCCGTGCTGGACTGCCGCGGACAGTACGGACGATCCGAAGACAATCTGCAGAATCTCGGCACCACCGTCCGGGGGCACATCATCCGCGGCGTGGACGATGCCGATCCCAAAAAACTGCTCTACCGTTGTAATTACCTCGACACCGTCGAATTGGTGCGCATCGTAATGGATTTGGACGGCGTCGATCCGACGAAGATCGGCGTCACCGGGTGCAGTCAGGGCGGGGGGCTGACCATCGCCTGCGCCGCGCTGGAGCCGCGCGTCAACCGCGCCTTGGCGGTCTACCCGTTTTTGAGCGACTTCCGCCGGGTGTGGAGCATGGATCTCGCCAAGGACGCGTATCAGGAGCTCTCCAACTATCTGCGCTGGCGCGATCCTCTTCACGAGCGCGAGGAGGAGTTCTTCACCCGCCTCGGTTACATCGACGTTCAGAACCTCGCGCCGCGCATCAAATGCAAATTCCGGATGTTCACCGGATTGATGGATACGACCTGTCCGCCCTCAACGCAGTTCGCCGCCTACAACAAGGTGGGGTCCGCCGACAAGGAGGTTCGGATATGGTACGATCACAAGCACGAAACGCTGCCGCACGCCGACGACATGATCTACATGTACATGATGGATATGGCGCAGGGATGACGCGATGGAGCCGGTTGAGACATTGACGCCCGGTTGCAACAGGGACACGGTCCGCGTGGAACGGCTCAAGACCTTGGCCGCGTGGCTACTTATGTCGCTGCCGCTGGCGGCGCATCCGCTGTTTTGGGTGCGGATGTTCCGCTCCCGGTTACTTCTTTGGCATTACGCCACGCTGGTCACTCTGCCGGTGATGGCGGCGGCCGCCGCGGCGGTGCTGCTGCTGACGGGGTTAAGGAACATCAAGCGCAATTGCGCCTCATTCCGGATGAATCTCTTGCTGATCCTCTCGGCCGCGGTGCTGCTGTTGCAGTCGGTGGTGCGCTCGATATACACCGGAAGCCGTCTGGAGCCGGAGGATTGGTTTCTGCCGCTTCTGCCGCTGGCGGGCATGGCGCTGTCGCGGGAAATAATGCGGATACTGCCGCGCTGGGGCACTTTCGTTTTGGCGGTGCTGATCGTCTTTACCGTGCGTTTCCCGTTTTTCATCGGATTGCCGGGAAACTGGAACTGGAATCTTTCACTGCTGGCCTGTCTGCTCCCGGCGCCGTTCCTGCTCTTTCGCCTGAAATCGAAACAGTTTTGGATACCGGTGCTGGCGGCGGCGGTGTTTCTGGGGGTGTTTTCGGCGTTTCGTCCCGAGTTGGCCCCGTTCGGAGTGATGATCGGCGCGGTCACCGCTTCGGCGGCGCTGTGGCTGTTGTGGAAACTGCCCCGACGGCAGCGGCTCTTCATCACGATACTCGGCGGCGGCGCGGGAGTGGCCATGTTTCTCGCCATCTGGCTCGGTCCGGCGGATTCGGCGAACCGGGACAGCCGCATCTGGCTGTGGCGCGGCAGCGTGGAGCTGGCGTTGAGAAGAGGCGCGCTGGGCATCGGCTCCGGAAAGTTCGAACGCGAGATCGAGCCCTACTTGCCCAAAGAATATTATTTCAGCAATTTCGCCGCCAGTCTTCACCCCCATCCGCACAACGAACTGCTCGCGACATGGTGCGCCTCCGGTGTTCCCGGCGTCGTTTTTCTCATGCTGCTGACGCTGGCCGCGGTCGCCGGATTGCGCAACGCTTCCTCGACTCGGGTGTGGGGGTTCTGGCTGTTTCTGGTGCTGTCGGTGCACGGACAGGTCGACGTACTGCTGCAGACTCCGCTGGCCGGATCGCTGTGGCTGATAGTCGGCGGCGCGCTGGCCGGCGACGGGAGGAGTTCCGAAGAGGTGCATCCGTGGCGGGGGCTCGCCGGGGCGCTGGCGGCGGCGGCTTTTACGGGGGTGACGTTCATGTCATCCTGGTATTATCGGGACGGGATGTTGAGCTACTTGGCGAAAGATCGTTTCATCGCGCTGAAGAAGCTGGAAAAGAGCCTCGCCTTATGGGAAACGTCGTCGGCCCGCTACGTGGCCGGAAAGATCGAACTCCAGCTGCGCAACCCCCGGAGCGCGGTGCGGCATTTCGAAAAACTCTCTCCCGGTTATCTGCACAGCAACCTCTATATGGGGGGCGCGTATGCGGATATGGGCGAGTACAAAGTCGCGCTGGAGTGTCTGGACGTGGAGGCCAAGGCGTTCCCGATGAGCGCGTTGAATGTCTACAAGCAATTGGAAATAATGCGGCGCACCGGCGAGGATGAAGCGTCGCTGGCTTCGCGCGAAACCCGATTGAAATATCTGCTCCGGCTGCGCGGCGTATCGCTCGAAGAACTGCTGGCAAATCACGATTTGGACGATCGTCCGTTGAGGAACCCCTGAATCATGAACTTCGACGCCTTTCTGATGCGGATGCAGGGCTCGTGGTACCAGAGCGTTTCGGCTTTGGTGCTTTTGCTGTTTGCCGCCCGCGGCGTCGGCTGTTGGGCGCTGCCGCGCCGCCGCGACGAATTCATCCGGCTGGCGCTGGGGATGGCGGTTCTGGCGTGGCTTTATCCGTGGTGGTGGCCGAGCATGCCGGGGTGGGTGAGCGCCGCTTTGCTGATCCCCGCGGCGCGCGGTGTGTGGGGTATCCGGTGGCGGGAGATCGGCCGCGACAAGTGGTTGTATTTGGCCCTCGGCGTCTTCGGGGCGGCAACGCTCGGATCGGCGTTCCTGCCGCCGTTCACCTGGGACGAACAGGTCTATCAGACGGTGCTTTTCGCGCGCTTCCCGGAAACTTTCGGCAGGACGGACAACCCTTATTCGGCTTATCCGCTGCTGCCGCACTTCTTCATGATGTGGGTGCGCTCCTGGAGCGGGTGGTCTCTGCCGCGCCTCATGGTATGGTTTCTGTCGCTGCTGCTCGCCGGCAAGCTGTACCTTGAAGTCGTGCGCCGCGGCAAAAGCGCCTTGTTCGGTGCGGTCGCGTCGGCATGCGTGATGTTGTCTCCGCTGGCGCTGGCCCTGCATCGCGAATTCTACGCCGAAGCCTTTGTGGCGCTCTTTGCGCTGGCCGGATTTCTGGTGCTGGAAAGTGCGGATGAAGGAGCCACCCGACCGGACGATGTGCGGCGCCAGCTTCTCGCCGGAGTCTTCGCCGGGGCGTGCGTTGCGGTCAAACTGACCGGCGCCGGTGCGGCTCTGGTGCTCGTCATTCTGGCGGCGAAACGGCGCCGAATGCATTGCTTCATCGCGGCGGCGGCGATCACCGCGCTGCCGTTTTTCATCCGTCCGTGGCTGACTTTCGGCAGCCCGTTTTATCCTTTCGGTTCGGCGTGGTGGGGCGGCGAAAAGGCGCGGGCGGTGGAAAACATCTACCGGATGATGGGGGATTACGGCCCCGGCAAACTTCTCGGGGCGGCGACGGGGTGGTTTTCGGTATGCGTCGCGGAGGACCGCCTATACGACGGAGTGTGGGGCATCGGCGTTTTGGCGCTGACGATACTTCTGCTGTTCGGCTTGTGGCGGCGGCGCGACAGGTCTTCTCTGGTGTCCTTTGCCGCGCTTGCCGCCGGGTATGTTTTTTGGGCGATGACGTCGCAGCAGGGGCGGTTTCTCTATCCGCTGTTGTTTATTTCCGTATTGCTGCTGGCGGATAATTTTCGGATCTTCGCGGAGCGCCGCGTCCGTCTGGCGGTGCTGGCTCTGCCGGTGCTCGGCGCGCTTCTTTCCTGCAGCCGGGCATATCCCCACTTGAAACACCACTGGATAGCGTGGCGCGGGGTGTCGACGGCGCGCCGCGATCCCGGGCGTTTCCTCGCCGCCGCGACCAACGATCCCGGCTTTTTCAACGCGTTGAAGCTGTTGGGCAGGACTCCGGAAAACGCTCGCGTGCTGCTGCTGGGCGAACGCCGCAGTCTTCATGTGCCGCGCAGATTAGAACACGGTTCTCCGCTGTTTCAGGAACTTCGTCTGACGCCTGTTCCGCGCTCTGCGGACGAGTTGTGGCAGGGCATAAAGGATTTCGATTATGTTCTGCTCGGCTCGACTCAGGATCGGATCGATCAGCTGAAAGGTTACGACCGAGTCGAACAGGTGCTGGGGCGGCATTTGATCGCGCTGCAGCGGCGCGGCAGACTGCGTCCGGTGCGGGTTCCCGACAACGTGGAGTGTCAGCCGCTGCTCGAGGTCGTCCATGAGCCGTGAATTCCGCTTCGAGGCGATCGGCGAGCTCGTTTCCGGGGGAGGGGAATACCGTCAGCAGTCGCCGCGCCAAGGCGCTCTCGCGGAGCAGACCGGCGTCGTCGAACTTTACCCCGGGCGCAACTTCGAGGCCGCGCTGGAGGATCTGGCGGGGGCGGAATACATCTGGCTCCTATACGTATTCGACCGCAACGCCGACTGGCGGCCGAAGGTGCTGCCGCCGTTCGGCGACCGCCGCATCGGAGTATTCGCCACCCGCTCGCCGCACCGTCCAAATCCGCTCGGTCTGTCGGCGGTGAAACTGCTCAAGATCGAGGGGCGGAAGCTGTATGTTTCCGGCCACGACCTGCTGAACCATACGCCGATACTCGACATCAAACCCTATCTGTCGGATGCCGATGCGCACGTCGGCGCGGCGCTGCCGTGGCGCGACCGGATCGAATTCGAACCCCGCCGACTGGAGTTTTCTCCGCTGGCGCGGCGCCAGTTGATGCTGTTGGCGGAGCTGGGTGCGCCGGATCTCTGCAAGGTGGCGGAAACGCAGCTGGCGCTGCGCGAAGCCGACGCACGCCGTCAGCGTCTGGGGGAGTTGCCCGACGGGCGTCGTTTTCTGGCTTTCCGGACGTGGCGGATCGTCTTCGAGCTGCCGGACGAACACACCGTGACCGTCACGGAGATATTTTCCGGCTATACGGCTGACGAACTGGCTCCGGACGCACCCGATCCCTACGGCGACAAGGCCGCGCACCGCGCCTACCGGGCGGAGTTCCCGTTCGGATCAGCTGGCGACGGTGCGGCGGAAGCGTCTCAGGGCGATGAAGAAGAACAGGGCGCCGATGCCGATCATCTTGAGGAAGATCGGCCAAACGGTTGAAAGTCCGGCGCCGCGGAAGAGTATCGCCTTGCTGAACTCCACGAAGTGCGTCGTCGGCGCCAGCTGCATGATCCAGCGGATCACGTCCGGCATGTTGTCCTGCGAGGTCGTGCCGCCCGAGAGCACCTCCATCGGCAGCAGCACGAGGATCATCAGCATTCCCAGCTGCGGCATGTCTTTGGCGAAGCAGGCCAGAAAGATCCCGAGCGCGGTCACGGCAAAGACATTGATGGCGACCGCCAGCATGTAGAGCCAGAACGATCCGGCGATCGGCACTTTCAGGATGTCCTGGACCACGATCCACAGCGACAGTCCGCTGGCGACCAGCACCACCAGCGACATCGACCACACCTTCGAGACCATGATCTCGAACGGCGTCACCGGCATCACCAGAAGGTGTTCCAGCGTGCCGCGTTCGCGTTCGCGGATCAGCGCCGCGCCGGTCAGGATCAGCGCGAGCATGGTGACGTTGTTGACTAGTCCGTTCATCGCGCCTTCCCAAGCCTTGGTCAGGTTGGGGTTGTAGCGCTTGCGGACCAGAATCTCCGCCGTGTCCGGAGTTTTTCCGCCGTTGGTTTCGGCAACGAAGTCGCTGACTTCCTCGCTGATGATCTGTTGAATGTAGCCCGTGCCGGTGAATGCCTGACTCATCCGCGTGGCGTCGACGTTCAACTGCACCTCGGGATTGTTCTTGGCCAGCACCTTTTCCTGAAATCCGGACGGGATCACGACGATGAAGGTGTAGACGCCCTTGTCCATGGAATCGTTGATCTCGTTGTAATCGTGCAGATAATGCGGCGTGGCGAACATCGGCGGCAGGAATGCGTCGCAGATGCGCCGGGAAAGCTGAGTCTGATCCTGATCCAGTATCGCGATGGCGGCGTTGTTGATCGAATCCGGGGTGGATTTCGCATTGGATATGACGCTCATGGTGAACGAGTAGACGATCAGCGCCAGCAGCAGCGGATCGCGCCACAGACCGAGAATTTCCTTGATGCCGAGATGGAAAATGTTTCTTATCTTCTGCATGATGTCAGGATTCCTGTTTTTTCTGCAGCATGATGCCGATCCCGCAGATGACGAATATTTCCGCCGTCATGACCAGCAGATAACCGTAAAGGTCGGATAGGTAGAGACCTTTGTTGAATACGCCGCGGCTGATGAGCAGCATATAGGTCGTGGGATAGATGTGACCGGCGATCCCTTCGTAGTTCAGTTCGTTGGATAAGG
>Ga0310786_10006791_pt1 | contig 15111 bp, 10 predicted proteins | sample AusTroGonzalo_MG_FD_203881 | JGI IMG/M metagenome (GOLD analysis project Ga0310786, IMG submission 203881) | Bovine rumen microbial communities from tropical cattle in Woodstock, Queensland, Australia - Gonzalo_03 (v2) (version 2) | ecosystem: Host-associated > Mammals > Digestive system >... | reverse complement strand
AGTCGCTCATATTGCGGATGACGGTGTTCTTCACCGTGAAAGCGGCTCCGGGGTAGGCACGCAGCCCGCCGGTGCCGTTCTCCACCACGGCATGGTCAATCACGCTGCCGGTACTGCCCCCCGTGAACCAGAGGCATTGCCACTGCCCGGGCAACGAGTCATACCAGCCGTCGTGACGCAGCGAGGTGAAAAGCACCGGCTGCGAGGCGGTACCGTTGACCATCAGGCGTGCGTTGGTGTCGAACACCAGCATGGCGTCGTCGGCAAAATAAAGCTCGTCGCCGGCCGTCAAGGTCAGCGTGTTTCCGTTGAGCACCGCAGCGGCCCCCAGGATGACGTGCGGACGCGTATGGTCCCAGTTGGCACAGTCGACGACCGAATACCACGTGGTGTCCCCCGGCCGCAGACGATGGTAGACGGCATTGCGGCCCCAGGCCGTGACCGGAAGGCGCTGGCCGCCCGAGAAGAGGATGGCATCCTCGACAATGAAGGGCAGCGTACGCAGCGTGTCGGCCCGCAGGTTGGCCTGGATGAAGATGAAGATGCTGTCGCCGGCCTGTATCTCTACATTGCGCGCCACCAACGAGGTGTCGCCGTCGACATTCAGGCGGAACATGCTGCCGCGGCCTCCGGCCAGGGTGATGCTGCCGATGACTACGTCGCGGCTGCTGCGGTTGTACACCTTCACCTGCCGGGTGGTGCTGCCTATGGTGGTGAAAAGGGTGTCGAACGCTACCGTGTCGGCCGAGAACGCAAGCTTCGCCTCGCGCTCGCCGATATAGTTCTCCTTCTCGCACGAAAGCGAGAACCACGGCACCACCGCCACCACGAGGATATATAGCAACTTCTTCATTTGTCTTAACTTCTTAACTTCTGTCTTCTTAACTTCTTAACTTCTGTCTTCTTAACTTCTTAACTTCTGTCTTCTTAACTTCTTAACTTCTGTCTTCTTAACTTCTCATTTCGTATACAACCCCATCACCGCCTCCAGCCGCTCGCGGCACACCGGACAGAACGGGGCATAGTCGCGCATCATGCAGTGCATGGCGGGGCGGTAGACACCTTTGCTGCTGTAGCCGGCCCCTTCATACACGCCCAGCGGTCCGTTCTCGGTGCGCGGCACCTCCTTGTTGTCGGGGGTCGGCACCGGCGTCCCTTCGGGCAGCAGCGACTGCCACTTGCTCGGGAAATCCACCAGGTTGGTGATATTGGGCTCCAGCGGCTCGTACCGGGTGCGGTGCAGGTCGGAATAACTCAGCGCTTCGTCGACATATTCGTCGGCCAAGCCCCCGATGCCGTGTCCCAGCTCGTGCGGCAGCACGTTCTCGGCCATCTTGTGCAACGACGTGACCGAGTAGAAGTTGTAGATGGCGCCGCCGCCGTATTTCTCGTTGTTGAGCACGATGATGATATGGTCGCAAGGGGTTTGGCCCAACACATCGTGCAGCTGCCACAGCTGGAGGGTCATGGCGTAGCGGTCGGCACCGAAGGTGTTGTACTCCACCCCTGCATCGCCCTCCACGAAATAGAGATTGAAATCGTCGCGGTGACTTGCAAAAGGCTCCTTCCCAAAGAGTACGTCGACCATGCGCCGGCGTGCATTCCTGCAGCTCTCCTCGTCCTCAAACCCTTGCATCACAAAGGCCACGTCAAGCTTCTCCGAGGGATTTCCTTGTTTCCCCCAAGCCATCGACAGATGTCCCCCACGGGGCACGCCGCTCATCCGATGTGTCGCCGGGTCAAACGGCACCACCGTCTGGTCCTGCAGACGCATATCTCCATCCCTTTTCTGCAACGCTATCAGCACCTTGCCTTTCGGCATGGGCACCAGCAGCGTCTCCTCGAAGCGGGCCTTCACAGTCTTGCCCTCGGGGGTGTCCTTGTATTCACGGAAGAGGTTGCTGTAGCCGCGCGAGTAGAGCTCCCGACCCGTGGCTGCATCGCGCATCACCACGCGGTAGTCGCCGTTGTCGAATGGGTCGAGCAACTGTGTCCGCGAACCGAACCACTCCGACGAGCGGTCAATCCAATGCTCCACCCACACCGTGTCGCCTTGGGCCGACCCTTCGCGCAGGCAGTCCAGCCGCAACGTGCCCCCTGTGAACCAGCGGTCGAAAGCCCCCGGCTGCGCCCACAGAAACGGACTCGCGAAAAGGCAGGCCAATATAAACAATATCTTCTGTTTCATTGTCCTTAATAACGGCAGCCTCCCTTTCTTTATTGTATATTTATTTTATTACATAAGGTTTTTTTTGTACTTTTGCATTTTGTTTTCAAAGCGGATTTATGCTAATAAAATTATACAACGACAATCCTAATGTACGTGAAGTCAGACATGTAGCCGACGCCCTGCGCGACGGCGAGGTGGTCATCCTGCCTACCGACACGCTCTATGCTTTCGCCTGTTCGATGGAGCACAAACGTTCCGTCGAGGAGATTGCACAACTCAAAGGGTTCAAAATCAAGCAGGCCAAATACTCGATGCTCTGCTCTGACCTGAGCATGGCCAGCGAGTATGTGCGGGCCATGGACCGCGACACTTTCGCGTTGCTCAAACGCTCACTGCCGGGACCTTTCACCTTCATCATGGAGGCCTCGGGCAGCGTGCCTCGCAACTACCAGAACCAGAACCACACCATCGGCATCCGTGTGCCCGAATGCACTGCCACCTGCGCCATCATCGAGGAGCTGGGAGTGCCGCTCATCTGCACCTCGGTACGTCCGCTGGACGCCGACGAGGAGGAGCCGGAGAACTACACCGACCCCGAACTCATCCACGACCGCTTCGGCAGCCGCGTGTGGGCCGTCGTCGACGGCGGTATCGCCGACCCCGACCCCTCGACCATCGTCGACTGCTCCGACGGCATCGAACTCATCCGCCAAGGCAAAGGAATTATTGATTTATAAATATCTATGGAGTCCAAGGAATTCAAGATGTTCAAGGAGTTCAAGACAGATGCACGGCTATCGGTATTGTCCTGAACTCCTTGAACTCCCCGAACTCCCTGAACTACCGAAAAGAGAAAAGCAATGAAGCAGATACAGAAAGCCGCCGACCTGCAGGCGGCAGTCAATGAAGCCAAAAACAACGGCCTGCAAATCGGCCTCGTACCTACCATGGGCGCCCTCCACGAAGGACATCTTTCGCTTATCGAACGGGCACTCAAGGAGAACGACTTCGTGGTCGTCTCCCTCTTTGTCAACCCCATCCAGTTCAACAACAAGGAGGACCTGGAGAAGTACCCCCGCACCATCGAGAAAGACCTGGAGTTAATTAATAATTTGGAATTAGGAATCAGGAATTCAGTTCCGAACTCCGAGCTCCAAACTCCCAACTTGCTGGCGTTTACGCCATCCGTGGAGGAGATGTACCCGCAGGGAGAGCCCAAGGAGGTCTACCACTTCGGCCCCGTCGAGGAGGTGATGGAAGGCCCGCGCCGCCCCGGTCATTTCAGCGGCGTCGCCGTGGTGGTGCGCCGTCTCTTCGACCTGGCACAGCCCACCCGCGCCTACTTCGGCGAGAAGGACTACCAGCAGATTGCCGTCATCCGCTCGCTCCTCGAACAGATAAAATATCCTATCGAACTCGTCCCCTGCCCCATCGTGCGTGCCGACGACGGCCTGGCCCTGAGCAGCCGCAACATGCGCCTCTCGCCCGCCGCCCGCGCCATGGCACCCGCCATCAACGCCACCCTGGAACAGGCGGCCGAAATGGCTGAATACGAGGAGGTCGACGACGTCAAGGAGTGGGTACTCGACACCCTGGCCTCCTGGCACGAGGTGCACCCCGCAGGGGAACTGAACACCGCTGAATCCAAATCAAATGAAGTGAAGAACGACTGCCCCGACGACCTCTGCTTCGAACCCGAATACTTCGAGATTGTCGACGCCATCACCCTCCAGCCCATCGCCGAATGGGCCGACGCCGAGAAGAACGGCGCCGTGGGCTGCATCGCCGTCTGGCTCGACGGCGTCCGCCTGATAGATATCGTGAAGTTCTAGAAACTAGTACCTCTAGCCTATCTAGTCAAACTAGACGCTGGCTTTTCTAAATCAAGGCTCTCAACGCCAGCTCGTAACCCTGCAGCCCGAGACCGCAGACCATGCCGCGGCAGGCGCTGGTGACGAGCGAATGGTGACGGTACTCCTCGCGGGCAAAGATATTGCTGAGGTGCACCTCGATGGCAGGCGCCGGGACCGCTAGCAAGGCATCGCGCAGCGCCACACTGGTATGGCTGTAGCCACCCAGGTTGACAATCAGGCCGTCGTAGCGGAAGCCCACCTGCTGGATGCGGTCGATAAGCTCGCCCTCGACATTGCTCTGGTAATAAGTGATTTCCACCTCGGGAAAGGAGGCACGCAACCCTTTGAGGTATTCCTCCATCGTGGTGCGGCCGTAGACCTCCGGCTCACGCATTCCCGTGAGGTTGAGGTTGGGCCCGTTGATAATCTCTATATGTTTCATGTCTTTAATAACGCGCAGGAACAACTTTTATTGCATCACCGAAAACAGAAAGGCTGCCCGCCGGGGCAGCCTTTCTTATCATAGGATTTGTCTAATCGCAGATTAGATGATACCCTGAGCAACCATGGCTTTGGCAACGCGCATGAAGCCGGCGATGTTGGCACCCTTCACATAGTTGATGGTACCGTCAGCCATCTTACCGTGCTCGACGCACATGTCATAGATGTTGTTCATGATGGTGTGGAGGTTCTTGTCGACCTCTTCGGCAGTCCAGTTGCGGTGCTCGGCGTTCTGGCAGATTTCCAGACCAGAGGTGGCAACACCACCGGCGTTGACAGCCTTACCGGGGCCGAAGGGCACCTTGGCAGCCTGGATGGCGGCGATGGCGCCAGGCTGGCAGCCCATGTTGGAAACCTCGGCAACATACTTCACGCCATTGGCGAGCAGCTCCTTGGCATCCTCCTCGGCGAGCTCGTTCTGGAAGGCGCAGGGCATGGCGATGTCGCACTTCACGCTCCAAGCTTTCTTGCCGGCAGTGAATTTGGCCTTGCCGGGGAACTTGTCAGCCATATCCTGGACTTTGTTGCGGTTGCTGGCGCGCATGTCGAGCATGTAGTCGATCATCTCCTTGGTGATACCGTCGGCGATTTCGCAGACACCGTCGGGACCGCTGATGGCGACGACCTTGGCACCCAGCTCGGTGGCCTTGATGGCAGCACCCCAAGCCACGTTACCGAAGCCGGAGAGGGCGATACGCTTGCCTTCCATCTTGTCACCTTTTTCCTTCACCATGCGCTCGACATAGTAGACAGCGCCGAAACCAGTGGCCTCGGGACGGATGAGGGAACCACCCCAGCCGTAGCTCTTGCCGGTCAGAGCACCAGTGCTGTGCTCACGGGCGAGTTTCTTGTACATACCGTACATGTAACCGATTTCGCGGCCACCCACTCCCACGTCACCAGCGGGGCTGTCCTGATCGGGACCGATGTTGCGCCACAACTCATAGACGAAGGCCTGGCAGAAACGCATAATCTCAGCGTCGCTCTTGCCCATGGGGTCGAAGTCGGAACCACCCTTACCACCGCCAAGAGGCAGCATGGTCAGGCTGTTCTTGAAGATCTGCTCGAAGCCGAGGAACTTCAGCATCGACTCGTTCACCTTCGGATGGAAGCGGAGACCACCCTTGTAGGCACCGAGGGCGGCGTTGTACTGCACGCGGTAGCCAAGGTTCACCTGGGTCTGACCCTTATCGTCAACCCACACAACGCGGAACTTGAAGATACGATCGGGCTCAACAATGCGCTCGACAATCTTGGCAGCCTCGAACTCGGGGTGTTTGTTGTACTCTTCCTCGATGGTTTCCAGAACCTCGCGGACAGCCTGCAAGTACTCGTTTTCGCCCGGATGTTTGGCCTCCAGGTTGGCCATAATTTCGTTTACTTTCATAATATTGAATACTTTAAATGAATAAATTGTTTTTAATCAGTTCGGCAAATATACAAAATAATATTAAATGCAAAAAAATATTTTTTTTTAACTTTTCACTAAATCCAGACTGTAGTGGAGACCCACGTTCTGGCGACGCGCCCGCGCCATCTTGATGATGAGGTAGGCACAGGCGATGAGGTTGCGCAATTCGCTGAGCGGCTCGGTGAGCACCGAACGGTTGTAGAGGTCCTCGGTCTCGCGGAAGATGAGGTTCAAGCGGTCGAAGGCACGCTGCAGACGCAGGTCGCTGCGCACAATGCCGACATAATTCCACATAATCTCCTGCAACTCCCGCTTGGTCTGGGTGATAAGCACCATCTCCTCGTTGAGGACCATGCCCTCGGCATTCCAGTCGGGAATCTGATTATTCGGAGTATTCCGATGATTCTGAATACGCTGAATAGCCGCCTGCGCCGCATTGTGGGCATAGACGACGGCCTCGAGCAACGAGTTGCTGGCCAGTCGGTTGCCGCCATGCAGACCCGTGCAGCTGCACTCGCCGGCAGCATAGAGGTGATGGATGGAACTCTCGCCATTGCGGTCTACCTTGATGCCGCCGCACTGGTAATGGGCGGCCGGACGGATGGGAATCATGTCGCGCGTGATGTCGATGCCGATGCTGAGACACTTGGCATAGATGGTGGGGAACCCCTCGATGAGGTGTTTCTTCCCGATGCCGCGGGCATCGAGGTAAAGGTAGTCTTTACCGCTGAGCTTCATCTCGTTGTCGATGGCACGGGCCACGATGTCGCGCGGCGCGAGACTCTGGCGCGAGTCATATTTCTGCATGAACTCCTTGCCGTCGCGGTCCTTCAGGATGGCACCGGCACCACGCATGGCTTCGGTGATGAGGAAGGCAGGCTTCTCGGCAGGGTTGTACAACGACGTGGGGTGGAACTGCATGAATTCCAGGTCGCTCAGCACACCACGGGCACGGTGCACCATGGCCACGCCGTCACCGGTGGAGATGACGGGGGTGGTGGTGGTACTGTAGACATTGCCCATGCCGCCGGTGGCCAGCAGGGTGACACGCGAGAGGTAGGTGTCGATGCGGTTGGTGTCGCAGTCCAGGGCATAGACGCCATAACACTCGATGTCGGGCGTATGCTTGGTCACACGCTGGCCCAGATGGTGCTGGGTGATGATGTCGATGGCGAACTGCCGCTCTTTGATTTCGATATTGGGATGCTGGCGCGCCGCCGCAAGCAGGCCGCGCTCAATCTCCTCGCCGGTGTTGTCTTTGTGGTGCAGGATGCGGAACTCGGAATGACCGCCCTCGCGGTGCAGGTCGAACTTGTCGCCCTGCAGGTCTCGGTCGAAGTTGACGCCGTACTGCACCAACTCGCGGATGCGGTCGGGGGCCTCGCGGATGGTCATCTCCACCACCTCGCGGTCACAGATGCCGTCGCCCGCCACCAGGGTGTCGTGGATGTGCTTGTCGAAACTGTCGCTGTCGTACATCACCGCAGCGATGCCCCCCTGGGCGTAACGCGTACTGCCCTCGGCGGCATCCCCCTTGGTCAGGATGCACACCTTGCCGTAGGGAGCGACCTTCAGCGCAAAACTGAGGCCGGCAATACCGGAACCAACAACCAGGAAATCAACCTCATATCGCATATTCTAGATGATTTTAGACACTGCAAATGTACATATTTATTGGCGGCTGGACAACTTTTTTTTTGCCACACCAGGGAAAAAGCGTACCTTTGCGAAATTATCCACTTCGGATATGGTCATAATTATAATTTGATAATCAATAAAATAAAGTATATACTTATGTTAAGAAAGAGAGTTCTGCTGATGATGTGTCTGCTGCTTGCGACGGCAGGCCTGTATGCCCGTCCGGTCACCGAGAGCCACGCCCGCGCGGTGGGAGCCGCCTGGCTGCGTGCCATGGGCCACGCCGACGTCTCGCAGCTGCAGCCGGTGAAGACCCCCTTCTCCGGATTTTACCTCTTCAACGCCGGCGACCACGGCTTCGTGCTGGTGGCCGACGACGACTGCGTGCGCCCCATCCTGGGCTACTCGCTGACCGGCACCTTCCCCGCCGGCGACCTGCCGACCAACGTGCGCGGATGGCTGGAAGGCTACGAACAGGAGATTGCCGCCATCAAGCAGGCGGCGAAGGAGAGCGACGGACAGGCCGCCTCACACGCCTCCCCCTCGGACTGGCGCCTGCTGGAAAGCGACATCACCCCCGCACCCCGGCTGCTGACCAGCGTCAGCCCCCTCCTGTCCACTACCTGGAACCAGAGCCCTCTGTATAACGACATGTGCCCCTACGACTCGACCTACAACCAGCGGGTGGTCACCGGCTGCGTGGCCACCGCCACGGCACAGATTATGAAATACTGGAACTACCCCACTACGGGCTACGGAAGCCACTCCTACCACGCCACCAACAGCCATGCCGACTACGGCATACTGTCGGCCGACTTCGGCGCCACCACCTACCAGTGGAACAATATGCCCGCCGCACTCACCTCGGTGAGCAGCCAAAGCGAGATCGACGCCGTGGCGACGCTGATGTCGCACGTGGGCATCGCCGTCGAGATGATGTACAACGTCAGCTCGGAGGGCGGCAGCGGCGCCTATAACTACGACTGGAGCGGCGATTTCAGCAACCCCTCGTCTCAGCTGGCCCTGATGAAATATTTCAAATACGCTTCGGACATGGTATGGGTGGCGCGGTCGAGCTGCGACAACGAGACCTACTGCGCCATCATGCGGTCGGAACTGGACCACGAACGCCCCATCCTGTACAGCGGAAGCCACACCTCCGGCGGCCACAGCTTCGTCTGCGACGGCTACGACTCCTGGGGCGACTTCCACTTCAACTGGGGCTGGGGCGGCGCCTACGACGGCTACTTCACCATCGGGGCCTTGAACCCCCGCGGCGGCGGCGACGGCAGCAACAGCTCGGGGACCTACAACATGAGCAACGTGATATTGATAGGCATACGGCCCAACCCCGCCTTCGGAAGCTCCAGCACGGTGACCGTCACCACGACGGGCGGCAACGCCGCCTGCTCCGCCTCGGGCAGCGGCACCTACAACTTCGGCGACACCGTGACCCTCTCGGCCGTGGCCGACACAGGCTACTTCTTCGCCGGATGGGACGACAACAGCATCGCCAACCCCCGCTCTCTTATCGTGAACGGCGGCACCTTCAACTTTAACGCCCGCTTCGAGCCTGTCGGCTCCGACACCATGAGCTACTGCGGCAAGAAAGGACTCCTGAACTACTGGGGCGAATCCGCCTACGGCATCGACAAATACTGGGGCATCCGCCTGCCCGCCTCGACGCTGACACCGGGCCGCACCCTGTCGGCCGTGGAGTTCTACGTGGGCGACGCCTACTACAACACCGACGGAAACTACGACCTGACCATCTACGCCCGCAACGTCGGCGACTCCGTCATGACGGACACCGTCTACAGCACCACGGTATGGCCCGTATATGCCGACCAGAACAGCTGGTACTCTATCTTCCTGCCTACCCCCTACACGGTACCGGCGGGCAAGGACCTCTTTATCACTTTCCATAACGCCAACCTCTACTACCCCGCCACCATCACCTCGGGCTGCGGCACCCCCGACGGATTCCTCTACGGCCCCTCGTTCCAGCCCGACCCCGACTGGATCCGCTTCTCCTACCTGATCCGCGGCCGCTTCGACACCCCGGGGACTACGGCCGCCGGCGACACCCTCTCCTACTGCGGCAACAGGGCCTGCCTCTATAACGAAGCCGTCGGCGAATGGGGCATCCTCATCCCCTCGGCCGACCTGTCGGGACGCAACTACCTGACGGGCGCGAAGCTGTACGCCAACGACCCGGGCGTCTACACCCTGCACGTCTATAAAGGCGGCGCCGGAGTCCCCCGCACCTTGGTGCACTCCCAGCCCGCCCGCATCACGCAAAACGGCTGGAACGACATCACCCTGGACGCCACCATCCCCATCGGCGCCGCCGACAGCCTCTGGCTTACCTTCTCCTGCCCCGAGGTGAGCTGGCCCGCCGCCGTCTGCCACTATACCGGCAACGACAACAGCAACTGGTTCAGCTGGGGCGACGGCTACTGGGGACACATGAACAACGTGTCGTGGCTTCTCAAGGCGGTGACCTCGGCCACAGCACCGACACTGCCGCCTCCCACGGTGATTATCCAGGGCAACCCCTATGTGGGCGTCGGCACCCCCGCCACCCTCACCGCCGCCCACAGCGTGGGCACCACGGTACACTGGACTTTCTCGGGCGCCACGACCGCCACCGCCACGGGCGACACGGTGTCCGTCTCCTGGAACCAGACGGGCTCCTTCCAGGTCTCCGCCTCGGTGACCAGCACCCACGGCGATAGCACCGACTACTTCTGGATGACCGTGGTGGACTGCAACCAGGCCATCACCGAATACCCCTATGTCCTCAGCTTCGAGAAAAACGACAACATGGTCTGCGTGGAACTCCTCGACGGAAACAACGACGGCTCCGGCTGGGAACCCTACCGCTATTCTTACTACCAGGGCTACCAGTCTTTCTTCTCCCCTAGCACCCGCTGGAACGGAAGCAGCGAAGAGCCCCTGGCGGTCGACGACTGGCTGTTCCTGCCCAAGATGGCCACCCTCGACTACGGAAGCTATCTCCTGACCTGGTACGCGAGGACCGGCTGGGGCAACCCCACCTATGCCCACTACGGCCTCTTTATCGACACCACCGCCGGCAACGACCCCTCACACTACCTGCTGCTGCAGGAATTCACCATCGAAGACAGCAATAACGGATGGCAGCAGCAAGGCGTCGACCTCTCGGCCTTCGCCGGCAAGACCTTCCGCCTGGCGTTCCGCCACTATAACAATAACGGGGGCTCCGAAGGCCTCTACCTCGACAACCTCTACCTCTCGGAGTCGGTACCTAACTTCTACGAGGGCGACACCCTCTCCTACTGCGGCTACCACGTCCGCGAAGGCTCCCTGGGCTACACCCAAGGGACCACCCACTGGGGCATCAGCTTCAGCCCCGAGCAACTGACGGGGCGCGACTCGCTCCGCAGCGTGCTCTTCTTCGTCCATACCGACGGCAACTACACACTCAATATCTGGCAGGGCGGCCAGTACGCCCCCAACACGCTGCTGTACACCACGACACGCTACTACAGCGACGTGTTTGACTGGCAGACGATAGACCTCGAATCCGCCGTGGCCTTCGACAGCACCCAGCCGCTTTGGATTACCTTCTACTCGGACGCCCCCTACCCCGCCGCCCGCACCTCCCAGGCCAACGGAGTGAATAGCGACTGGATCAGCAGCAACGGCTACGAGTGGGCACATGCCGCAGACTACAACTTCACCCTTTCGTGGCTGATCAAAGCCGTCATCACCTCGGGCGCCCAGGCACCCCTGACCCCGCACTATACCGTCACCGTCCACTACGACTCGGCGATGGGCACCGTGGACCTCGTCGGCGCCGACACCGCCGGCAGCACCGTGACCCTCACCGCCACCCCCTTCCAGGGCTTCCGCTTCGTCGCCTGGATGGAAGCGGCCGACACCCTGACCACCGACAACGTCTATGTCATCGCCTCGCTCGACCGCGACAGGGTGCTCACCGCCCTCTTCGACAGCATCCCCGCAGGACCGAACGCCATCGACCTCCTCGACAGGACAGCGCTCGCGGTCTGGAGCAGCGGCGACTTCATCCTGGTGAGCGGCGCCGAAGGCAGGACAGTCACGGTCTACGACCTGAACGGCCGCGAGCTGCACCGCACCGCCCAGGCGGCCGCCAGACAACGGTTCCGCATGCCGCACTCGGGCGTCTACCTCGTGAAGGTAGGCACCGCCCCCGCTCAGCGGGTGGTGGTCGTCAGATAAGGCTTTGCTTACCACCAACAAAAAAAATCCCTGCCGACCGGCAGGGATTTTTTTTGTTGTCTCCTATTGCCGCGGCAGGAACTGCACGTCGGAGGTCGAAATCAGACCCAGGCTGATGGCCTTGGCCACACGCGCGGCACTCTTGTTGACGATGCCCAGACGCCGCGAGAGGTCTTTCTGCCGCTCCTGCACCACCTTGTCGCTCTCACAAAGCTGGTTGGAAATCTCGGCAGCCGTGCAGCCCGCCGCCTCGAGGAGCAGCAGCCGCTGCTCGGTGTCGCTGAGGCCGAAATCGGGGTCATGGGCCGAGACCATGTGGAAGTAGCCTTCGGCAGCCTCCTTGAGGGTGAGCATGACGGGATAGTTGAAGTAGAACCGCTCGCCACGCTCCAGACAGGCGATGGCACGCAGGATATTCTCGATAGAGAAGCCCCCGACGGCATTCTTGCTGACAAAGGCCGAGGCACCCAGGGCCAAAGCCTCCATCACCACACGTCCGATGTCGTGCAGACGCTGCTGCCGGTTGTCGCCGGCACTGGGATTGTCGAAACGGCCCGAGAAGATGATGATTTTTATCTCGGGGTAACGCTCATGGACCCGGCGGGTGATCGTGAGGCCGCCGGTGGGCTCGCCCTGGAACTCCATGTCGACCAGCAGGTAGTCCGGCAGGTGAGTCGCTTCCCCCTCCGGGACAGGGGTGGACAGCGCCGCCATCAGCGACGGCCCGTCGGGGAAGGTCTCCACCATCTCGACCGGACGCATGACGCTCCCGTCCACGTCGCCACTCTCCACGGCTACGCCGCGGCTGTTCATTTCCATCTTGACAAGCTTGCGAATCAGCGGCTCGTCATCGACCATCATCACTCTGATATTGGGCATTGGTTTTTTGTTTGTTTTTTTTTAAAGGTTTCTAGTGTCCTTAAAGTCCTTAAGGTCCTTAGGGTCCTTAAAGTCCTTAAGGTCCTTAGAGTCCTTAGAGTCCTTAAAGTCCTTAGAGTCCTTAAGGTCCCTAGGGCCCTTAGGGTCGCCTGGCCAGCAGCACATGCATCGTCGTGCCTTTCCCGGGTTCGCTGTCGACCCACAGCTTGCAGCCGCGCCGCGTCAGGTCGTCGTGCTTCTTGATGATGTAGCGGCACAGGATAAGGCCGAAGCCGTGGTCGCCCTCGGGACGGGCGGCGTTGAAGAGGTGCTCGCACTGGGCGGCAGTCATGCCGCTGCCCGTGTCGCTGACCGTAATCTCCACAAAAGGTTCTCCGCCCTCCGCACTCCACGCTGCGCTCTCCACCCTCACACTGCCTTTCTCGGTATGCTGCAGGGCATTGTTGACCAAGTTGCGCAGCAGGATGACGACCAGCAGGGGGTCGCCCCAAAGCACGGCATCGGTGGGCGCAAAGGTCAGCTCCACGCCCGCACGGGGACGTATCACCTGACGGCGCACGTCGTCGAAGACCTCCTGCAAGGGGAATTCCGCCGCCGAGAAGGCCAGTCCTGTGGGGATGGACAGCCGCGTCCAGCTCTTGATATTGTCGAAGGTGCGCAGCAGCTGGCCCAGCACCTCGTCGCGCAGTTCGGGCGTCAGGTTGGGGTTGCGCAGGTAGCCCACGAAAGGACTCACGTCATGCCGCATCACGCTGAGACAGGTCTCCACGTTGGCGATACGCTCCACATCGCGCCGCTTGGCCAGCTCCAGCAGCCGCTTCTCGCGTTTCACCCGGCGGAAGCTGAGCCACAGCAACACCGTCAGCGCCAGCAGCAGGAACAGCAGGATGCTGACCACCATGGCCGTGCGGGTCATCCAGAGGCTGCGGCGGGTGGCCGACGCCAGGGTCTGCTGCAGCACGAAGTCTTCCTTCTCGCTCTGCCGGATATGCTCCTGCAGGCCCGCATAGTGCTCGTACCAGCGACGGGCCTCGTCGGGCGACGTGGCCAGACGGCTGCGGAGCAGCACGTCGAAGTAGCCCATCTCCATCTTGGGGGCGGCGAAGGGCTTCCAGGTGCCGCGCAGCGAACGCCACTCGGTCAGCACCCGGTGGGCGTCGGCGGTGTCGCCGGCAAGCAAGGCGTAACGGGCCGTCGAGATGGTGCCGCCCAGCATCTGGTAGGGGTCGCCATAGTCGAAGAAGACGCGGCGCGCATGGTCGTACAAGGCCAGGATACTGTCGGGCGGCACACTGCCGGGCTGGCTCTTCAGGGCCGAGGCGGTCATCTGCAACGTGTTGGCATAGTGGAACGGACAGAAGGCCGCAGGCCCTCGGTCGAGGATGTCGTAGTTGCGCTCGCAGTATTCCAGCGCCGTGGCACTCTCGCCGGCACTCTGCCAGCCGTAGGCCAGCGCATAGTTGAGCGCCATGTCCTGGGCGTAGTCGACCCGCAGCAGGGGTCGCCGCGCCTCCACCTCGGCGAGCAGGGTCCGCACATCGGCCTCACGGTCGTCGCGGTAATGGTAGTTGAGCACCAGCATGGTGATGTAGTACTCGGTCTGGGCATAGTTGTAGAGCAGGTGGTCGCGGTTGCGGTCGAGCACATGCCCGCACCCCACCTCGTAAAGCAGACGGTAGCTGTCGGCGATACGGCCGCTGCGCTGCAGCAGACGGGCACGCAGCAGCTGCTGTATCACCAGCTCGATGTCGCCGTTACGCATCTGGCTCTCGCCGGATGCCACCCGCTGCTCCACCTCGTCGAGCATCAGGCCGGCCTGCTGGTGGTCGCTCATCTGGAAGTAGGCAAAGGCCATGTTGTTCAGGGCACGCAACTCGCCGTCGACATACTCGGGCAGCGAGTCGTGGATATACTGCAACGCACGCTCCGACAGGACGATGCACGAGTCGGGGTCACGGTAACGGTTGACGAAAGCCTCCTTGTTCAACCCGTCGACCCGCGAACGTCTCAGGGCATCGACCGACACCTCGCGACGGCATCCCGTCAGCAGCAACAGGGCCGCTACAAAAACAATTTTTACGTACGATTTCACGCTGCAAAAATACAAAAAAAAATCTTTCCCCCAAAAAACAGTTTCTATTTAACATAATCTCAAAAACCCGTTTTGTAACTACCTGAAAACAAACATAGTACCGCACCATGTCTTACTCTACTCTTACTCTACTCCTACTCAACCCTTACTTACCTCTTAATTTAGAAAGAGTTAGGTAGGGTTTGGTCAGGCGTATGTTAAGCTTAAATTAAGTTAAGATACCTCCTTTTCCTCTACCCCCCCCCCGCGGGCCCCCCCCAACCCCCCCCCCCCCCCCCCAACCCAAACAAAATATTTTGCAGAAGGGGAAAAGGGGGTGTTT